>Ga0334889_1004695_pt1 | contig 11978 bp, 10 predicted proteins | sample GraSluR1_MG_2_FD_207222 | JGI IMG/M metagenome (GOLD analysis project Ga0334889, IMG submission 207222) | Sludge microbial communities from methane-producing bioreactor in Wageningen University, Netherlands - Granular Sludge_8_08-R1 | ecosystem: Engineered > Bioreactor > Anaerobic > Unclassified... | reverse complement strand
TGAAAAGTTTTTTCTTTTTTCTTTTCGCTCGTTCGTGACCTGCCGTTTTGAGTACTTTATTATCTTATCAAATCTTACCAGTCATGTCAACTCTTTTTTCACTATTTTTCTGTTTTTCTTAAATTTATATTTCCCAGCCTATTTTTACCGTCAATTGATAACAAAAAATAGAGCATTTTACTCTATTTTTTAGTCTTTTTCTGTATAAATATTCCCCAATGTGACATCAATCGATCTATTTTCGACGTCTATTCTTTCAATTTTTAAAATTGATTTATAGTCGGAAATCAAGCGTTCGCCTTTAAATGGCCCTTCTGCAAATACTGCAACCCCTGCAAGGAGACAGTCGAATTCATGAACCAGAGACTTCATTCCATTCAATGTACCGCCGCCTTTCATGAAATCATCGACGATCAACACGCGTTGTCCTGGCGCAAGAGAGCGCTTAGAAAGGGTCATATTCTCTACTTTAGAGCTTGAGCCTGACATATAGTTGACATTAAGCGTTGCACCCTCTGTGACTTTGGGATCGCGTCTGACGATGACGAACGGGACATCTAAGATGCTACTAACTGCTTGGGCAATGGGGATACCCTTTGTGGCAATGGTCATTATCGCATCGATTTGTTTGCCAACGTATTCATGGGCGATGATTTTCCCGATTTTATCAAGATTTTTTGGACTGCCTAAGATGTCTGAGAGATAGATGTACCCTCCAGGTAAGATGCGATTGCTTTCTGTCATGAGGTCAGCAATCTCTGTTGCGATGACACGGGAATTGTCATCGGAAATAGCTGGTGTGAAAATGACCCCACCTGAAACGCCGGCAAATGTTTCAACTGTGCCGACTTCTGTCTCGTCAAATATGCGTTTGATGATGACTAAATCTTCAGAAATTGATGATTTTGCCGCTCCGTATCGCTCACTAAAAAAAGATAGGGTCGTGAGTTGTCTCTGATGATTCAACAAATAGTTGGTGAAATCCACCAATCGTTCACTTCTTTTCATACTGCAACCTCTTTCACTAATTGGAATTTATCAGGTCATTTTTTGGATTCGTTTTCTGGTTTGCCAACATTTTCGAATCTGATCTGTTGGTTCTTAACAAATTCTGACGCGATAGCTATCTGTAATATATGTTACTGCGCATTACATCGCTTACATTTTCTATTATATCAAAAAAACACGAACAATTAAAATTGTTCGTGCCCTCTGGTTAAAATTAACCTTGATTTTTCTTAATGATTGCTTCTTGTACCGATTTAGGCACATCTTCATAGTGGTCAAATACCATCATGAAAGTACCACGTCCTTGTGTAGATGAACGAAGTGTTGTCGCATAACCAAACATTTCAGCAAGTGGGACAAACGCATGAACGATTTGGCTGTTACCATGCGCTTCCATACCTTCAACACGTCCACGACGAGCTGTTACGTGGCCCATGATATCCCCTAGATTATCTTCAGGAACAGTCACTGTTACTTTCATCATTGGTTCAAGAATAACTGGGTTCGCTTTAGATGCTGCAGCTTTCAAAGCGTATGACGCTGCCACACGGAAGGCCGTTTCATTCGAATCGACATCATGGTATGAACCATCGTAAAGTTTTGCTTTAACGTCTACAAGCGGGTAGCCAGCGAGGACACCATTTTGCATCGCTTCTTCCAAACCTTTTTCAACGGCTGGGATGTATTCACGAGGTACCACACCACCAACGATAGCGTTTTCGAATTCGAAACCTTTACCTTCTTCATTTGGTGTGAACTCAACCCAAACGTGACCGTATTGACCTTTACCACCTGATTGACGCACGAATTTACCTTCGGCTTGGGTAACAGGGGCACGGAATGTTTCACGATATGATACTTGTGGCGCACCAACATTGGCATCAACATTGAACTCACGACGCATACGGTCAACAAGGATATCCAAGTGAAGTTCACCCATACCAGCGATAAGTGTTTCACCAGTTTCGACGTTTGTTTCAACGCGGAATGATGGATCTTCTTCAGCCAATTTTTGGAGGGCAACACCCATTTTATCTTGGTCAGCTTTAGATTTAGGTTCAACCATGACTTGGATAACGGGTTCTGGGAATTCGATAGATTCAAGAATAACTGGATTCTTTTCGTCTGTCAATGAGTCACCAGTCGTTGTGTCTTTCAAACCAACAGCGGCAGCGATGTCACCTGAGTATACATCGTTGATTTCATTACGTGTGTTAGCGTGCATTTGAAGGATACGTCCGATACGTTCGCGTTTGCCTTTCGAAGCATTCAATACGTATGAACCAGCTGATAAGACACCTGAATAAACACGGAAGAATGTCAAACGACCTACAAACGGGTCAGTCATAACTTTAAAAGCAAGGGCTGCAAATGGTGCAGAGTCGTCAGCTGGACGTTCTGTTTCTTCACCGTCAGGTGTTACACCTTTGATAGCTGGTACGTCAACTGGACTTGGCAAGTAGTCAACAACCGCATCAAGCATCATTTGAACACCTTTGTTCTTGAAGGCAGAACCTGCAAGCATTGGGTAGAATTCAACGTTGATTGTCGCTTTACGGATAGCAGCTTTCAATTCAGCTTCGCTGATTTCTTCACCTTCAAGATATTTCATCATGATGTCTTCATCAGTATCAGCAACAGCTTCAATCAATTTAGCACGCCATTCTTCAGCTTGCTCACGGTATTCTTCTGGAATTTCTTCGTCAAGAATATCTGTACCAAGGTCATTTGTATAAACTTCGGCACGCATTGTTACCAAGTCGATGATGCCTTCAAAGTCTTCTTCAGCTCCGATTGGGATTTGGATTGGGTGAGCGTTTGCGTTCAAACGGTCATGAAGTGTAGACAATGAGTAGAAGAAGTCCGCACCGATTTTATCCATTTTGTTAGCAAATACGATACGTGGTACACCGTATTCAGTTGCTTGACGCCAAACTGTTTCAGTTTGTGGTTCAACACCTGATTGGGCATCCAATACAGTTACCGCACCATCCAAAACACGGAGTGACCGTTGCACTTCAATTGTGAAGTCCACGTGACCTGGTGTGTCGATGATGTTGATACGTGTGTCATGCCATGCCGCTGTTGTTGCAGCTGATGTGATTGTAATACCACGTTCTTGCTCTTGTGCCATCCAGTCCATTTGTGATGCCCCTTCGTGGGTTTCACCAATTTTGTGGATTTTACCAGTATAGTAAAGTACACGCTCAGTCGTTGTTGTTTTACCAGCGTCGACGTGAGCCATGATACCGATGTTACGAGTGTTTTCAAGTGAAAATTCGCGTGCCATTGTATAGGTCTCCTAATATATATTTGAGTGAAAAATACTAGGAAGGCAGGTCGCCCACCTAGTATTTTTCTTGAGTTACTTGTTTAATTTTGTTCCTGTTGGGTTTCTCACTTTGTCATGGTTAGATGATATTGCGAGAAATTGCTGGTGCGCCTTGATTTTTTCAAGACTTACCGCAAAATTTTCAATTTCCTAGAGCTAGGCGTTTGATTTTCTGAACGCCGCGTACCGAGGTACGCAAGCGAAGAAAAGCAAATACATAGCCGACGGAAATTGGAAATTTTTACCAGCGGAAGTGAGCGAAGGCACGGTTAGCCTCTGCCATTTTGTGTGTATCTTCACGTTTTTTAACAGCAGCACCTGTGTTGTTAGCTGCGTCCATGATTTCTTTAGCCAAACGGTCTTGCATTGTATGCTCACCACGTTTGCGGGCGATTGTTACCAACCAACGCAAGCCAAGTGTGACACGACGTTCTGGACGTACTTCAACTGGGACTTGATAGTTTGACCCACCAACACGGCGAGCACGAACTTCAAGAACTGGCATGATGTTTTCCATTGCTTGTTCAAATACTTCGATAGCTTCTGTTCCAGTAGCTTCTTTGATTTGTTCGAAAGCGCCGTAAACGATGCTCGCTGAAGTACCACGTTTACCATCAAGCATAACGCGGTTGATAAGGCGAGTGACTACGACTGAGTTATAAAGTGGATCTGCCAAAACTTCACGTTTTGGTGCACGATTTTTACGCATTTATCTTATCTCCTTTCAGATTATGCTTTTGGCTTTTTAGTACCGTATTTAGAACGGCCTTGTTTACGATCTGTTACACCTGCAGTATCAAGTGCACCACGAACGATATGGTAACGTACCCCTGGAAGGTCTTTTACACGTCCACCACGAAGTAATACCACGCTGTGTTCTTGTAAGTTGTGTCCGATACCTGGGATATAAGCTGTTACTTCAATCAGGTTTGACAAACGCACACGTGCGAATTTACGCAAAGCTGAGTTGGGTTTCTTAGGTGTCATTGTACCAACACGAGTAGCAACCCCACGTTTTTGTGGTGAGTTTGTTTTCGTTTGAACTTTTTTGCGGCTGTTGAAACCAACGTTCAATGCTGGAGCAGTTGATTTAACAACTTTTGATTTACGCGGTTTGCGAACCAATTGGTTAATAGTAGGCATTTCTTGCTTGCTTTCAGAAGTTTATTTTGACTGATGTCAACAAGCGATAATAAACTTGAAAGCATTCCTTTCGTTTTTTCGTTTTGGGTGTGTCGGTATATGGTCGCTTATACCAAGTTCCGACAAGAAGTTTGGATACTACATGACCTTGAGCGTTCTCAATCTCATGCTCCTTTTGTTTGACCAAATGAAAAAGTACCGTTTATCAGTTTAACATATCTATGATAGCTTGTCAAGACTTTTTGTTTGTTTTACTAATGCTACTGCAACACAAAACCTTGAAACGACTTATCATTTCAAGGTTTTAAATATTGTGACTGGTGGCACTTAGCCCTTTTAAATCTTAGGACCTGCTGTTAGTGTCCAGGTTAAAACAGTTGCATAGTCGCCCTCTTTAAGTTTACCTGTATCTTTAAGATAGAACCCTGCACCATCTGCTACTGGTTGATTCCAGTTGCTAGTCGGTTTGACTGTTTCCAATACACCCTTACCAGACTGTGACGTATGCTCATAGACAAGTTGTGGCGCGCCACTTTCCAATGACGTTAATGCCCCTCCATCTTTTTCACGGAAGAAGAGTGTATCCTTTAATACAGTCTTTTGGTCTGTTGACGTTAAAGGTTGGGATTGCTGAACTGTTAAGTTCCACCCATCTTTAGCATTTCGACGATCATCATTGACAACTAAATCATTTGTAAAATTAGCTGCATACATCGTCCCTCTATTTTTAGGCGAAATTAATTGTTTACCAAAGTCAATATCTGGCACACTAGCTAGTTCCACCGCTCCCTTATAATTAGGGTCATAAACATAGATACGCACGTCGATAGGCGTTGTTGCATCCTTAACCTCTGTCTTTGTAGGCTGTGTCACAGTTGATGGCACTAAATTACTTGGGACATAAGCATAGCCTGTTGGGACATTGGTTTCAGTATAGAGTTTATCTGTCCAATCAATTGTATTCCCAACATGAGCCGGTACATGATCTCTAGCTTTCTCAATCCCGACCGTCGCTACCTTATCAGATGCAATCTCAGCACCTGAAAACGGATCAACGTAAGTATAGGTCACATTTGGATTGCCTTCGGTATAGACATAGATGTTATAGGTATACGTATCGCCTTTCATTGGGACAATCGCATAGTCGGCTTGACCGAACCTGTCACCATTATCGTCATCATTTGTACTATCGCCATCAGGCTGTCCGTTAGAACCAGTCCCTGCTTTTTCATAGACTTGTTCATCAATCGCCCATTTATAGCCGGCGGGCATCTTATCAAGGGCATATTCCTTGGTCGCAAGGTTGAAACTCTGTCCTACAAAATTCGCACCATTGACTAGTGGCATATCTGTAGCCCCTACTTTGTTACCATTTTGGTCGATGTAGTTAATCTTAATCTCACCAACATCTGAACCATCAATTTGGAACTCGCGTAGTCCTTTATCTTTACCAAATAACTCCAAAATCCTTCGGTTAGAACCATTGATTTTAGCACCTAAACCATCTGCCTCTAGGATATTAAACGTTTCTGAAAAATCTGGCTTATTAACGCCCATACTGTGCGTGCCATTCCAAGCTAAGAGAGAGGAGTTCGTGATATAGAGCGGTGCACCTTGTGTACCGTATATAATATTACCCGTTTTCACATTTCCATTATTATCTAAAATCGACATATGGAGATTGTTTGGAGAGATAAACCGAATTGACCCTTGTACTGTTTGGATAGGAGATGAATTGATATTCAATGCTTGTCTGACATCAAAGTTAGTCCCCGCATTAAAGATGACACGTTTACCGTAGGCAATTGTCATCACATTACCATTCGTTATACGAGGAATTTCAATCGTATTTTTTTGACCGAAAATATAGTCTCCAGCCCCTTGTAGTACCCTAGTAAAGTAACCAAAATTTTCTTGATGCCAAGTGACCTCATCACCTGTCTGTACAATATCAAAGTTTCCTTTAAATGGTTGTGCTTCTCTTGCCTCAACTTTAGAGCCACTGACACTTGTAGTCCGCGTACCATCAAGTTGTCTGACATCGGCTTTTGAACGGTCACCCATCTTGAAGCCGTTAAATTGACTCACACTACCACTAGGTCGCGTAGCAAAATTGAATGCCTCAATACACAAATCGTTGGCATTTCTTGTCATTGTTAGATTAGCATCATTAGCAACTTCAACACTACCAACACCTCGCGTAATTGAGCCAGCTAGATCAAACGTATTGTTACCTGACAAGACAACTCTAGCGCCAGTAGCATATATACCGTGGACGACACCATTCGAACTTGATGAACTCCCTCGAGATAGTGTCACATCGTGCAGATTAACCGTTAATTTCGTTCCGACACCTGAGTTTGGTCTGATGAAAGCTAAAGTATCAGCTCCTCTACCAATTGCCAGATTTTGTTGCAGTCCAACATTTGCAAATGTAATGTTTGTATCGGCAGTTATTTTATTTAACTGTAAGGTATTATTCCCTATGTCAATTTTATGCCCATTACCTTGGACAATCACACTTGCACCATTCGGTCGCTCACCATTAGAGAAAGAGGCGTTTGGCAAATCAGTCATGACCTCAATGTAAGTACGACTCCCATCTTTCCAAGCTTCTATAAATTCTGCTATTGAATATACATCTTTATAGGTATTATTGGCGATTGCGGTATTTCTATGAACTGCATCATTCACGACTTCATCTGGTGTGTTAATTTTGATGGATGTTTTTGATTTATTGGCATCTGGGTGCGTTGCTGCGGCTTCAAAATCAGTACGCTTAGTATCCGGGTCAAGCCCAACACTGTTATGCGTGCCATTGATTGATGCAGCAAGCACCTGAGTCGTCGTTTGTGTGACTGTGCCACTTAAAATGACTGCAATAGCTGCTGACGCATAAAGACAACGTTTTAGTTTTGTCTGTTTACCCGTCACAGTCATTTCTTTTCGTTTATGTTTCAAAAACGACATGTTTACGTTCCTTTCTTTTTGATATGTCATATTAGATATTAAACGACACTTAGTATTGGAAAAAGAAGTCTAATTATCTTTTTTTAGAATCTCATCATCATGATTAAGGCTGTGGCTGTGATGGCTCGTTTTCTTTCAGTCTTCTCATGATTAGGAAGAACAGAACAACGGCAACCAGAATCAATCCAAGAAATAGGCTCCAAGTTGCAACTTGCTCCCCTGTGACAGGGAGTTTCGATGATGAGACAACACCACTCGTTGTCGGTAAAGACGGTGTTGGTGCGGGTTTGGCGTTCTTTTGAACAACAAACTCTCCACGTGTCTCAGCAGCAAATATTCGGCTTGACGTAGCGGAAGTTAGCACCAAAAGTGCCAACAAGAGAAACTTAACAATTTTTTTCACTGGATTCTCCTTTCTATTTTTGACTCTAAACTAAGATAATTAAGCTTTTTCTTTTTCCTTTTTGCGACGTTTTCCTAAGATGATGAACAAGAAAAGGAGGAGCAAGATGATGGCAAGTAAGCCACAAATTGCGATGAAAATCCATTTTGGTAGTCCACCTGGTTTAGGATCGTTGATTGCCTCATCGTTTGCCTTTTTTGCGTTATCTGGTAAAACGGTGAAGTCCTTGTTCCATTCCCAAGTTTTGCTTGCCCATTTTGGATCATCTGTCGTCGCTTTGATGCGATACGTATATTCCCCAGGTTTAAACTGGTCTGTGCCAAGAAATACTGGGAATTTATAGTTAGAATTAGGCGCAAAAGTCAATGACTCTAATTTGTTTTCATAGAGCGTGTCAAATTTCCCTTTTGCTGTTACCTTCGCATCAATTGTCACTTTTCCTGTAATCACTGCAACATCATTTTGCAACTCCGCAAGGAAAGCTTTTTTATAGTTGACAACGCCTATTGAAATACCTAATAGATTTAAATTAGGCTTTTCAACTTCTTTGTCTACTGTGATTTTGATGGCAAGTGCATAGGCATACTTAGAGTTGATCGTCACCCCCTCTTTTTTACCTTTGTCATCCACTTGACCATCTTTTTCAAAGTGCCACGAGCCTAGAATAACACCCGGTTCCACATCTTGGGGAAGTGTGATGTCAACGCTGACTGTCACTTCGCCAGCTGGTGGCACTTTTGCATCGACATCGCTCGATTTTACTTTTGCAATGTCGCTCATTTTGATTTTTAAGCTTTTATCATAATCATCTGCTTGTTTTGTATAGTCAATCTGACCATTGGCATTAGTAAATGCCGCAAAGACTAGATTTTTAACAGAAATTTCTTCTGAGCCTTTATTATAAATTTTTGCCTCAATCGTCTTTGTTTCGCCGGGTGCCATTTTCAAATCATAGTAAGAGGCGTCCTCTTTGATTTCTCCACCTGCTGGTGCTATTTTTTGAACAGAGTAATCCCCCTGTGGCGCCGCCTGTGTCGTCATATTCCCCGTCATGACTTGCACAAGGGCAACCGTTGCGAGCATTAGAGCAATCGATATATATTTAATTTTTTTATTTAACATCAGTTTTATTTCTGTTTCCTTCCGAGGTTCAAAAACTTTATATTGTCACAATACTCTAATACTAAACGATATTTTTTTAAGTCACCTGCATCAATCCATTTATCAATATCATTGATACAAGTATCTACTAAATAAGAAAGCGTGGGCTTTCCAGAAAACAAAATTTCTAAAGGTTCGTATGACAGAGTATGATAGGACAAGAACCTTCATTTCTCTTAATTTATGTTATGGTATTGCTGGTGCAGTCAAAGTCCATGTAACGGTTGCATCAAAATTACCCAGTTGCACCGATTGCTTAGGAATTGTCAAAGACACATCTTCCGCACGGAAAACAATATCAGACTCATACTTTGCAGTCGTTGTACTCATGACTTTAGTAGGTGCACCATCTGTTGTAATCGTAAAATCCGAGCCACTCAAGTTGGTGTTAGGACCTTTTCCAGCATCGGCATCATGGTTCCAACGTTTCGTATTTGCAACTGAAATCGTTGCACCCGTTAGTTTTTTGGATGTCGTTGTTTTATCCGTTAATTCGGTCGCTGACGCTGTCAATTCCCAGCCATCTACTGCTGTGCGGCCGTCATAGACGGTGACGTATTGCGCGTAAGATTTATCACCGTACACATCCGCAAAACTTGAACCATTCACATTTTTAGCCAATGCTTGGATTGTTAAGTCATTTCTTCGGCTGTCTGGTTTCAAAATCGTTTCACCGAAGTTAAAGATAACCGGACTTTGAACGATACCAAGTTCATTTTTGCCAACTGGGGTGAAAGTCGTTGTTCCCGTTCCTGGATTGGGGTCTACTTTACCATCTCCACGTTCTCCTGGAAGTTTAGGTTCAACTGGTGAGGTATCTTCTGTGAATGATGCAAAACCGTTAGATGTCTTTGTATCCGCTGATGCAATCGGTGCAAGAGCAGACACCACACCAATTGACAGTGCTAAGGCACTCAATAATTTAGTTTTTTTCATGTTAATGTTACGACTCCTTAATCTGGTTTATCAACCTGATTGACTACTAATTCACATTTGAAATCTAACCATTTTTGTTAGATTTCAAACACTCATTAGCATAACTAGACTTATAAGCCTGGAGGAGTAGGACTAGCTCTTCTCCTTTCCAAGCTCATAACGTTCGCTATTATGCGTCAGGTGTACCTGTCAAAGTCCATGTAACAGTTGATGAGAAGTTACCAGTAGTCACTGCAGAACCTGGAATGTCTAAAGTCACTTTATTAACATCAAATGAAAGGAATGATTGGAAACGTGCTGTTGAATCTGCTTTCAAAATATCTACTGTACTAGAACCATTTGTTGCAATATCAAATGCTGCTTTCCCAGCTACTTTACCGGTTGCATCACTTGTTTCTGCTTTGGCATCAGCAATCTTGATTGTTGCACCAGTCAAAGTTTTAGCACCCTCTGTAAATGGTGTCGCAGACACAGAGACAGCCCAACCATCGTTTACGACACGCCCATCACTAACACGGACTGTTTGGTAATCTACCGCATATTCATCATTTTTATCTTTGCTGTTACCATCAGCATCATTATTACCAGCAAGCCATTTTTTTTGCGTCATTGTAACGCCTTTTAATTTATCCGATGCTGAGACTTTCTGAACACCAAAGTTAAATTCTTTTGGTGCGTAATACAAAGCCAAGTCACTTGCTGATGGTAATGTTCCACCACCATCAGGCGTCGTTTTATCGCCAGGATTTTTCGAATCTGTACCACCACCTTTACTAGGTGGGAGTTCTGGCACGATAGGCGTCGTTTTATCCACAGCAAAACCTGCGCCACCAGTAGTTTTTTCAATTGCAGTGTTACTTGGTGATGTCACGACTGCTGCTGATACTGCGCCTGATGCTACTGTTAGTAATGATGCTGAAAGTGTCAAAGCACTCAATAATTTAATGTGTTTCATGTTTTCTCCCTAATTTTTTTGTTGATTATAGTCTATTCTGCTGCGTTTACTAATGTCCAAGTGACAGCAGCGCTGTGTTTCCCGATTGTCATTGCGCCTGCAGGGATAGTGATTTCAACATCATCCACAGCGTTCCAATACGCCGCGTTGTTCCCTTTTGATTGTTTCTCTGCACTCAAGAAACTTACAGAACTACCACTTTCAGTCAATGTGAAACTGTTCGTTGCGCCAACCACAGTGTGACCCTTACCTAATTTGAGTTTACCACCAGTGTACTCAGTGTTGATTTGTGTATTTTTAAACGTGATTGATGCACCTTTAATAGTAGATAGAGCGCCTAACTCTGCCTCTACATGCCAGTCATTATCAGTGATGCGACCGTCATGCACCTCAACTGCTTGTTTACCTGAAAATGGTGCAGCTGATTCTTGCTTATAAGTCATACCAGTGTGTTGATTAGCAGCATTTACTTTATGCGAGCCAAAGTTAAATTCTTTTGGAATTAACGAAAAGTGTAAGTCTCCGGCGTACCCTGGAATAACTTCATTTGGATAGTCTGCATTTGTCTTAACTGCTGTATTAACAGCAAGTGCTGGATCAGTCACGTCGGGTTTTTTACCCGTTGCATAGATTGAGTCTAGCAAATCTTTACTTAAATTTAGTGGGTCAGTTGGCAAAACCTTTGACGCACCATTACCAGTATCAGGTGATAATTCAACTGATGATTTTGTGTCTTCTGCAGAAGCAACTGTCGAAAATGCTGATACTGCTACAATTGATAAAGCCAAAGCTGAATAGAATTTAATATTTTTCATGAATAGTCATCCTCTTTCTTTTGTAAATCGTTTTGAATAGATAGGTTCATCCTAAAAATTAGTTAGCACCAGCTACTAAAGTCCAGTCAACTGTCGCATTATGTGCGCCTTTAGTGATTTCTTTTGCAGGGACATGAATTTTGACTTTTTCGTCTTTCCATACTGCAGATGTATCATGTTTTGATTTTACATTTGATTTCAAGAAATCAACAGCAGCCGTTTGTGAAATTTCAGTTTTAGCGCCTTGAACCACGA
>Ga0334889_1004689_pt1 | contig 11987 bp, 8 predicted proteins | sample GraSluR1_MG_2_FD_207222 | JGI IMG/M metagenome (GOLD analysis project Ga0334889, IMG submission 207222) | Sludge microbial communities from methane-producing bioreactor in Wageningen University, Netherlands - Granular Sludge_8_08-R1 | ecosystem: Engineered > Bioreactor > Anaerobic > Unclassified ... | reverse complement strand
TTAACTATATTGTGCGATAATTTAGATTTCACCCAATTCTCGCGAAAACTTTAGAGATATGGAGATAAAGTAAAACGGCATTTTGTTCCCGAAAGCTGAATATCACTCGATTTCTAGATAGTGCCCATCATAGCATACGTATTGGTCTTTTTCCCTCTCTACAGACGAGGTATTTCGAGAATCTGACCAGATCCGTCATGGCCTGTTATTAAATACCTTCAAGTCCCATAATATCTTCGAGAAGGCAAGGATGGTGTATGATGATGGTTTTAGGGCTGGACCTGGGCAAGCTCAAAGAGAGTTTGGATGCTCTGGAGATCGCCGACCTCTTGGAGATGGCGGAGGAGATGGACTGGACCGCTCTCTCGTCCTCTTCGGGAGGATCGGACCTGGAGGAGCTGAAGAGGAGTCTCAACGAGGACGACCTTGCGGAGACGCTCCTCCTCTTGAAGGAGATGGACCTTGACGCCCTCATCGAGAGCTCCAGGAGCTCCAGCATCGACGAGCTGAAGAGGGCGCTGAAAGGGGTCGACCTGAAGAAGGGGGTGGCTCTTATGGGGCTGATATTGATGGCAAAGAGAGGGCTTGAGAAGTTCGGCCGGCGGGCCGAAGAGGGCGCGAGCGAAGTCGAGGGCGAGGACGTGGCCGGTCACCCCCCCTCCGCCAAGACAGAGATCGAGGTCGAGGTCGAAAGAGAGGCCGGCGGCGAGGGAGATGACGAGCTCGTCGGATCCGAGGGGTCTGATAAATACCACCGTTTGGACTGCCGACTGGCGGCGAGGATCTCGCCGAAGAATAAGGTGGTCTTCTCCGGGGTCGCCGAGGCAAAATCCCGGGGGTACAAGCCCTGCGCCCTCTGCAACCCCTGACTGCCCTCTTCGCAGAGTTCAGCCCTCTTTGCCCTCGGTGCCCAGCGTCGACCGACCCTTCGCCTCCTCTATCCTAGCCGAGAGCTCCAGCTCAAATCCTGTCACCTCCTCGTCTTCCAGGAAGACGTCTTGGACCTTCCCGTCCTTCAGGTAGAAGAGCCGCGCCCCCAGGAGGGGGCAGAAGAGCTCCCGGGCGAGGTAGATGTAAAACTTCATCTGAAAGTCGCTCCCCGGCGAGGCGGCGGCGGAGTCGGCGAACTTGAAGTCGACGATCCTCCAGCCCTCTTCATCTCGAACGAGCTTGTCGACCCTTCCCACCAGAAGGTCCTCGCCGAAGGGGCGGATGATCTGGTACTCGGTCCTGACCTCCTCGGCGGATTCTATCTCCCTCACCAGCTCGTGATCTTTCAGCCGGTCGAGGACAGCCCACACCTCCCGGAGCTCGTCGTCGCCGAACCTTTCGGCGAGGAGGTGAGGAGGCCTCGTCGGCCGCTCCGCCGACCCGAGGCTGGCGAGGGTCCTTCCCCCCTCCCCCAGCCTCTCCAGGATCTGGTGGGCGAGCCGCCCCAGGTCCTTAGGCTCCAGGGGCTCCTCTTCTTCCTCCGCGAGGTCATCTTCCGCCTCCATCATCGATCCTGGAGGGCGGCCCTGATCCGTCCCCTCCTCCGTGAGCCGGGTCGGAGATATTCGGAGGCTCTCCTGGGTGAGGCCTATGGGTATGGGGTCGATGAGGGCGAGGTCTGGAATCACCGGCTCCCTCTCTCCTCTCGTCGGCACGGCTTCCGAGGGGTCCATGGCGGAACAGTCGACGACCTCGACGATCCCCTCGAAGGCGGGACCGACCTTCGGCGCCTCCGCCGGATATTCGCCAGCTTCGACGAGACCGGAGAGGAGATCCCTCCATGGCCTCGAACCTCTCCTCTTGGAGGGGGAGATGGTTATGGCGAGGAGGTCTGTCGCCCTGGTGGTGGCGACGTAGAGGGTCCTCTTCTCCTCCTCCGCCCCCCTCATCACCTCCTCTTCTTCCATCTCGAAGAGGACCGTCCCCTCCTCTGACTTCTCCTTTGGGAGGAGGGTGAAGACGACCTCTCCCTTCCCACCCTCCTCCCTCCTGAAGAGGAAGGGGGGAGATCCAGGGGGCCTGCTCCAGGAGGTCTCGGCGACGATGACCACGGGAAACTCCAGCCCCTTAGCCTGGTGGACGGTCATCACCTTGACGGCGTCCGTCTCCTCGCTCTCGACGGAGGCTGGGGCGAGGTCCTCGAAGGACGAACCGTCGAGCCTGGAGACCACCTCTCGGAGGGTGGGGGCAGCCTCGTCGAGGGCTTCAGCCGCCTCGAAGATCTTTCGGAAGTTTGCGGTCTTCGTCCTCAGGGGGTCGATCTTTGCGAGACGGACCTCATAGTCGAGCCCTTCAGCAGCCTCCTTCAGGATCTGCGAAGGCTTCAGAAGGTCTCTTCTCTCCATCAGCCGATCGAAGACCTCCCGATAGCGTAGGAGCCTCTTCATCCTCCCTGAGGCGATATCCCCCTCCTCCATCAGGGGTATACAGTCGATGAGGCCGACCCTCAGGCGGCCGCCGTCCTCGCCGTCGATGAAATTCCCCCGAAACCTAAGACGAGCCAGGTCCTGCAGGTCGAGGCCCACGGCCGGGGAGAGGAGAGCCGTCGCCGCGGCGAGATCGTCTCCGGGATCTGCCAGGAGGCTCAAGATGGAGACGAGCCCCTTGATCTCCGGAAGATCGAAGAACCCCGACTCCCCGACGACGTAGCAGGGGATCCCCATATTCTGGAGGGCCTGCCGGTACCGGTCCCCCGTCCCTCCCCGGAGCTTCCTGATGAGTATGGCGAAGTCCCTGTAGCCGACCCGCCTCCTCCTTCCGGCGAGCAAGACGTGTCCATCGCCGTCTGACCTCCTCTCAACGAAGGAAAAATCCCTCCCTACGAGGCTCTTTATGAAGACGGCCGCGGCCATAGCCTCGTCCTCCCGGTGGAAGAGGAGCTTCGCCCGAGGTTCCCAGGCTTCGACCCCATCGATGGGGAGGGGGATGACGGGGGCGGAGCCGAGGGGGCCGTCTCCCCGGAATATCCCGGAGAAGAAGAGGTTTGTGAAGTCGAGGAGACGTGGATGAGACCGATAGTTCTTATCGAGCGTCCGGACCATTCCGCAGCTCGACTCCACCTCGGTCCTGGCCCGTCCGAAGGCCTCCACCTCCGCCCCCCTGAACCGGTATATCGACTGCTTCGCATCCCCGACGTATACCACCCTCGTATCGGGGCCCCGGAGGAGGTCGATGATCTCCGTCTGGAGGTGGTCGGTATCCTGGAACTCGTCGACGATGATGTATCTGAACCGACCCTGGAGGTGGCGTCTCACCTGCGGCCTGGATACGAGAAGATCCCGGAGGGCGAGGAGGACCCCTGAGAAGTCCGTCAGCCCGTCCCGCTCCATCTCCCTGAGGCGGTACCGTTCGACGGCGGAGAATAACGAAAGGAAGGCCCCGTTCGCCTCTGCCAGGTCCTCCGCCACGACCGGATCCTGGTGGAGGGGGACGCCGCCATCTGCCGGCCCCGCAGGCCTCGCTGCCAGGATCTTGTCCCGGGAGTGCTCTTCTCCGACCATGAGGGCTTCCATGAGGCGGTCGAGGCCACCCGCCTTCAAGAGCGGCTCGAGAAGGTCCTCGTTCTCCACCATACTCCGGAGGGCCTCCCTCCGGGAGATGGGGCGATATATCGAAGCTGCAGCCACCCGAAGACCGGGATCGATCCCGGCGAAGGGGCCGACCTCCAGTAGGATCCTTCCGGCGAAGGAGTCGATCGTCCCGATCCAGGCGAAGGGGATCGATGAGAGGAGGTCTCTCCACCGGGGGTCGCCTCCGGCCCGATCTCCGATCATCCCCACGATCCTCTCTTTCATCTCCCCCGCCGCCTTTCTGGTGAAGGTTATGGCGGCGACGTCGCCGACGTCGATCTCCTCCCCAGACCTGTAGGCCTCCTCGAAGATCTCGACGTACCTCTCCGATATGGCGAAGGTCTTTCCGGTGCCGGCGCTCGCCGATATGAAGAGATCGCCCTTCATCTCGACCCCCCATCGGCCGCCATGATGCAGGGGCCGTCCTTGAAGGCGCAGGAGAAGCAGCTATTATTCGACCCATCCAGATCGGCGGATCTATGAAAGGACCTTTCGACGAATATCCGGTCCAGCACCGCCAGAAGGTCGCGGTCGAGGTCTGAGAAGGTGGGGTGGGGCTTCGACCTATGCCTGACCATCCTCGCCTCCTTCGGCAAGACCTCCAGGACCCTGGAGATCCCGGGCTTTCTGATGATCCTGAAGAGGGCCCTCATCGAACCCGGCGAAGCTGGCAAGCCGGGGTGGCCGGGGGCGAGGAGGGCGAGGGAGTAGAGCTGAAGCTGCTCCCACTCGGCGGTGGAGGCGGTGGACTTGTAGTCCGAGAGGACGACCTCCACCACCCCCTTCTTCGTGGGGACGGATAGGTCGATCCTGTCGATCCTACCTCTCAGAATAATATCGGAGTACTTCTCTGCCGAAAGGGGGAGGATCTCCCTCATCTCCCCGAGGGGGAGGCGGAAGGGGACCTCCGTCAGGACCCTGGCGCCGACGGCGGCCTTCACGGGGTCCTCCGCCTCGAAGACGAGGTAGCCGAGGATCTCGGAGGCGACTTCCCCGACGATCCTCCGCCGGACCGCCCCCATCCTCCTGATATCCTCGTCGACGAGGAACCTCGCCGCCATCCTCTCCACCACCTCCACCACATCTTCCTGCGAACCCTTCATCTCGGCCCCGCTCTGAAGACGACCCTCCGTACCGCCCCCGGCGAGGAGGGCTTCGAGGACGCAGTGGCGGAGAAGCCCCCTCTCCATGGGGGAGAGGTTGAAGCTCTCGGCCGCAGGCTCGTCGATCCCCAGGGCGCGCTTGAGGAAGAACTTGAAGGGGCAGCTCTCGAACTCTCGGATCCAGGAGTAGCTATAGCTCCTCCCCAGGAGGGCGACAGAGAGATCGGGGTCGTCGATCCTCCATCTGAACCCGTCACCCTCCTCCGAAAGGCCCAGGTCCTCGATCTTCTGATGATACTCCTCCGGGACGATGGTACGGCCGCCGATCGCCAGGGCGTGGGCGCAGATGACCGCGAGATCCGTATCGCTCAAGGGCGCGGGCGGGGCTTTCGGGATCGGTTCGACAGCCCTGACCACTCCTTCACCCCCCCGGACCGCCCCTGCCATCCTCGAGAGCCAGAGGGAGGGTACGAGGGGCTCGCCCTCCCTCGAAGCCTCCGGAAGAGAGACGACGGACCGGGACGACTTCGAAAAGGCGCCCCGGAGCCTCACCCTCTCTTCTCGGTCCCTCATCAGGTGGCGGTTCTGAGCCCACCCCTCCCCACCGCAGGAGAAGTCCCGCAGGTTGTAGAGGGGGTTTGCCCTCCGGGTCGGAAAGAGGCCGTCGCTAAAGCCGGCGACGAACTTGACCCGGCGGTACCGTTCCCGGGAGAGGGCCGGGGAGAGGATCTCGACGGAGCCGGAGGGGGAGGGGCCGGAAGGCTCCGCCTCCGCCGAGATGGAGTCCCAGAGGAGGGCTAGGAAACGATCGAAGGTGAGATCGGTTATTCCAAGCCCCTTCATCATCAGAACGAGCCTTTCCAGGTGGACCAAAAACTTCCGGGGCGCTGCCCTCTCTCCTTGCAGGTCTGGGAGGTCCGAGAGCATCTCATCCAGAACGTCGGTCCAGCGCCGAAGCTCCTCCGCCCAGCCGTCGATGCCGCCCCGAATTATAGCGGCCTCCACCTCCTCGAGCCGATCGAAGAGAGGCTCTGACTGGATAAGGAGATCCATGCAGAGATTCGCCCTCCGTTCGACCTCCTCCACCTCAGCGTCGAAGGTCCTCTCGTCGGCGGAGAGGAGGCGGACCTTATCCATGAGGGCCGCATGGTGGATTTTGAGCCTCTCGCGCCATCCTCGCCTCAAGGCCGAAAGGTCCCCTTGGGGCGGGAGGAGGAGAAGCCCCGCCGATGAGGCAATCTTCGCCAGCTCTGGCCCAGAGGTCTCCACCTCGCCGTCGAGGCCGCAGTCCAGGAGGGCGAGGATCGCCTCGGGGTCGCGGCGAGCCGCCGCCCTGAAGGGGAGAAGGAGGAGCTGGACCGCCCTCCTATCGATGAGCCTCTCCCCCGCCGCCAGCCTCGCAGGAACCCCCGCCCTCTCCAGGGCCCGGAGGATCTCGCGCCCCCGGCAGTGGGGGTCTGCGACGACGATGGATATCTCACCGGGGCCGAGCCCCTCATCGACGATCAGCCTCTTCGTCTCCCGGCATATCTCATAGGCTTCCGCGTCGGGGTCGGGGTAGCTGACGACGGATACGAGGTCCGAAAGGTCCGATCCCGGAGGGAGCGGACCTTCCCGGAGAAAGGCGTCTAGGCCCATCGATAAGGGGCCGTTCTCAGGAAGGCACTCCTCGAAGGTGACGATGACCCCCTCCGCCACCAGGAGGGCCAAAAGCGCTTCAAGCCCCTCCTGCCTCCAGAGGGCGGTGTCGAGGGTCATCGTCCCCTCTTCGAATAAGGGGATGAGGCGGGCGAGAAAAATCATCTCCGCCCCGGTGAGGTCGGCGAGACCGTCGACGAAGATCCGGGTCCCATACCTGCTTCGGACGTATCCCCTCACCGATTCCGGCTCGAATTTTAGGAAGGCGTCGGATATGTCGAAGGTGCCCCGCGGCCGGAGCCGATGGACCATCTCTTCGACCTTCAAAGCCAGGGCGATCGCCTCCTCGGAGGCGAGAGCCTGGGCCATCGCTTCCTCCCCCTTCATCGAGAGGTCCCAGACCGCCTCGGCGACGTGGCGAGAGAACTCCGGAGAGGACCGGAGGGGTCCGAAGGGTCCCAGGTCCTCATCGTCGAGGCCGGCCAGGGCCTCGGCGGCGAGGAGGTTCAAAGCCTCCCGGCTGAGGCGGATCTCGTCCGGATGGGTGGCCCGGTGGAGGTCATCGGCCACCTTCGAGAGGGCTACGAAGCTTCCCGCCGGGGCCGGCCCTGCCACCCGCCTGGCGAACCTCTCGGCGAACTGTGCCGCCTCCCCCGCGGAGGGTCCGATGAAGGTGTAGGAGAGGGGGCCGTCCCGGTGGGCTTCTTCCATCTCGGCCGCGAGCCTCTCGGTCTTCCCCGATAGGGCGGGACCCCGCAAGATTTTGAGCATCAACTCTATCTAGCCTCCCTTCTCCGCCAGGAGCTCTGCCGTCGTTCTATATCCGGTTTGCCAGCCTGCACTGGAGGGCGAGGATGATGAGGTGGATCTGGAAAGGGCTTATGATCCGGAAGCTCCATGGGGAGGGGGATGACGACCTCCGAGGAGAGGGCGAGGGCGGCGGCGACGATAGACCCAGAGTCCCTGGCGGAGGCGAGGGGGGCGGTGGAGGCGCGGTGCCGTCTCTTCCTCAGAAGGCTCGACCTGCTGGAGGCGGGCATCGAGAACGTCAGGAGATCCGGGGATGTCCACCGCTTCTCCCTCGCCCTCTCGATGTTCCTCCTCGACTCCCTACCCCTCAAGCCCGAAGCCTGCCCCTTCTGCGTCCAAAACGCAGGCGGATGCCGCTGCGAGGGCTGCGGCTACGCCGAGGCCCACGGCGGGAGGTGCGACGCCGAAGCCTCCGCCTTCGGCCAGCTCGCGGAGGCGGTCGACGACCTCGCCGGCCAGCTTCACGTGCTCCGAAACGATCTTCCTGCCCGGGCCATTGATCTACAGGATGCCGGAGAGGGGCTGAGATCGTCGATCGAGGGGTCGAGGGCGGCTGCGAAGGAGCTGATGGCGGAGGCAGAAGAAGCCGACGTCCCAGGGCTGATGGAGGCAAAGAGGGATTATGTCGAGGCGATCCTCGACGCCCTCCCGGCGGGTTGTATCGGATCTAAGCAGGTCGACGGATCCCTGAAAGAGGTGAGGGAGAAGCTCGTCTGGTACTGGTGAGATAAAAAGCCCCGAATATCTTTCAATCTGATTTCAGCAGATGGCAGTCGCCTCCATCGGGTGAGGTGGCCTGATTCGGCCTGCTTCAGCCAGCTATTTAAGCTCAGAGGTAGTAGACATCATCATGAAATGCAGCGAGCCTTGCCGCGGGTTCTGTCGGTGGATAGAGACGCTGCCCCATCATAAGAAGTACGTCCTCAAGAAGGAAGAGTATCCGACGCTTCCGAGCTGCTTTCGAGATACGATCCTGGGGGAGGCCGTCCCCGGCTCGGTCCGGCAGCTCCGGGGGCCGGCGGGGTCCCACGTCCACGAGTTCCCCGACCGGTGGGTCCTCCACCGGGACGTCGCCGACGCCGAGGACGACCCCCTGGGCCACCTATTGAGCGACGCTCCCGAGTACCTGGTCTCGGCGATCGCGGGGCTCGCCACCGCCCTCCTCGCCAAACAGAAGAGGGACGGCAAGAACGCCCTCCTCGCCGGGTGGTCGATGACCGCCTTCCTCCTCCTCCTGGGGAAGATGGGAAAGACGATCGGCGAGGACGAGAGGGAGAACGAAGCCAAGGCGCCGCGCATATCCTGAGGTGCGAGGGGCTCGGTCTGGCCTTGGCCCTGCCCCTTCATCGGTATCTTCAGGTCCGCCCCTGGCCCCTTCGCCGCCCCTCCTCGCCCCATTTCGTCCCGGGGAGGGCCGTCCTGGAGGGGGTTGCTCGTCCGGGACGGAGAGGTTTTGGATCTTTTGGGGAGAACGTCGATGACCGGGGTCGAAAGCCATCTCGCTTACTTCTTCTTCGCCTTCGCCTCGATATTCATAATAGTCAACCCCGTAGAGGCTACCATCGTCTTCATCTCCCTCACACCAGAGGCCTCCGCCGAGGAGAGGGCGAGGATATCCCTCCGGGCCGCCTCCGTCGCCTACTTTGTCGCCGTCCTCTTCGCCCTCACAGGGGACCTGGTCCTCCGGTTCTTCGGGACGACGATCGACGCCCTCCGGGTCGCCGGAGGGATCCTCCTCTTCATCATGGCCATCGATATGCTGAAGGCGAGGCCCCGGAGGAAGGTGACGGAGGCGGAGCTCGCCGACGCCGGCGACCGCGAAGACGTATCGATCTTCCCCCTGGCTACGCCGCTATTGACCGGCCCTGGAGCGATCACCACCGTCATCGTCCTGATGGGGACGGCTCCAGGCCCCGCTGAGAAGGGGGCGGTATTCCTCGCCATAACGGCGACCTTCGCTGCCACCTACGTGATCCTCAGGTCCTCGGAGTACGTCGGCAAGATCCTGGGTCTGACGGGGATTCTGGTGATGACCAGGATCATGGGCCTCTTGCTCGGGGCGATCGCCGTCAACTTCGTCGCCGTCGGCGCCTGGAACATCTACGCCGGTATGGCGGGGATCTCCTGACGGCGCCGGATCAGGCCAGGGCCTCCTGGGTCGTCGGCCCTCCCTCGCCGCCAACCTCGATGGGGTCGAGTTCAGGCAGGATCGGTCGCCATCGCCACGAGGTCGATGAGGTCGATCACCTCGATCCCGGCGCCGGCGTCCCTGAGGTTCCTGATGCATAGGGGGCAGCAGGATACGATGGCATCGACGCCATCGGGGACGTCCTGGAGCCTCCGTCTTGCGATATCGAGGGAGAGGTCGGGGTAGCCTGCCCGGACACCGCCTCCGCCGCCGCAGCACCGGGCGTTCTCCCTGTTCGCCTTCATTTCTACAAGGTCGCAGATCGCCCTTATTACCTCCCGGGGAGGGTCATAGATCCCGCTCCCTCGTCCCAGGTGGCAGGGGTCGTGGTAGGTGACGGTCAAATCGAGTCGTCTCAACCCCAGCTCGGCCAGGTGCTCGGCGAGGAACTCGGGGACGCTGACCACATCGAACTCCGGGGGGTAGTCTCTCTTGAGGGTGGAATAGCACCCGGCGCATCCCGTGATCACGGTCTTCGCCCCGATTCTCTCGATCTGGCGGAGGTTTTTGTCGATGAGCTCTCCCGCGTCGGAGCCGGTCCTGATGAGGGGGGAGCCGCAGCACTGCTCATCGGGAAGGAGGGCGACCCCGAACCGGCGGAGGATATCGAAGGTCTTTGCCGCCACCTCGGGGTAGCGGTAGGAGTCGAGGCAGCCGACGAAGTAGACGCTGTCGGCTTTCTCTTTGATGGCGCCGGGGTCAGAGATCCAGCCGAGCCGGTCCCCAAGCTCGCCGAAGGTGTTGCCGCTCCCCGCGACCTTCTTTCTGAACCCGGCCTGGGCCTCGGTCATGATCCCTTGGGATACGAGCCCCTTTCTCGCCGACTGGACGATCATAGGCGGGTTTGCCCCCGCGGGGCATTTTGCGGCGCAGATCCCGCAGGTGGTGCAGGTGTTGAGGCTGTCCAGAACATCGGTGTCGGGAGGAAGCCCTCCCCGGAGGGCTTTCGCCACCATGATCCTGCCCCGGGTGTTTCGCGACTCCCAGCCCAGGACCTCGAAGGCGGGGCAGACCGACCGGCAGGTGCCGCACCGGACGCAGAGCTCGATCGACCGGGAGTCGATCTTCATTTCGTCCTTCGCCCGGATCCCGGCCCCTCTCCTCTCCTCGCTCATCCTCATCCTTCGCCTCCCGAGGGCGGTCCATGGTCATCTTCGAGGCCGAGCTTTCCGGGGTTCATGATCCCTTTCGGGTCGAGGGCCCGTTTTATGGCCCTCATCACCGATATCGCCCCCTCGCCCAGCTGCTCAGCCATGTACTCCGCCCGGGCCGCCCCGATGCCGTGCTCGGAGCTGACCGTTCCCCCGAGGCGGATAGCCGCCCGGTGGATGGCGTCGGCGGCGGCGAGAAGTCTCGTACACTCGTCTTTGTCCAGAACGTCGATGAAGAGGGCGACGTGGAGGTTTCCGTCGCCGATGTGGCCGTACTTCATCGCCGGGAGACGAAACCTCTCGGAGATCTCGGCCACCTCCTTTATCAGCGCCGGGATCATCTTGATGGGGACGCCGACGTCCTCGCCGACGTAGATCCGGCTCTTGGTCGGGTCGAGGCGGGAGACGGCGGCGCCGACGAGGCGGCGGGCGGCCCAGATCTCCTCCATCTCCTTCTCGCCGGAGGCCGTCATCACCGAGGATGCGGTGAGCGAGCAGACGGCTGCGATCTCCACCGCCGATTCGGCCGCGGTCCCCTCGGACCCGTCCACCTCGAAGAGGAGGACGTCGCCGTCGGGGAGCTTGAGGCCGGGGTCGCATCTCCGCAAAACCGCCACCGTCGTCCTGTCCAGGATCTCGCAGGCGGATGGGACGATCCCGGAGGCGAAGGTGGCGGCGACGGCCCGACCAGCCTCCTCCGCCGAATTGAAGGAGGCGATGACGAGCCTGCGGGCCTTGGGCAGCGGCGCGACCCGGAGGACCGCCCCGGTGATGACCCCCAGGGTCCCCTCCGAGCCGATGAATAGCCTCGTTAAATCGTAGCCCGCCGCCGATTTGAGGGTCCGCGAGCCTGTCCTCACCACGCGGCCGTCGGCGAGGACGACCTCCAGGTCGAGGACGTAGTTACGGGTCGTCCCGTACTTGACGCAGCGCATCCCGGAGCCGTTGTTGGCGATGAGGCCGCCGATGGTGCAGAAGGCTGCCGAGCCGGGGTCGGGGGGAAAGAAGAAGCCGAAAGGCCGCAGCCTCTCGTTCAGCCGGGCCTGAATGAGCCCCGGCTCGACGACGACGGCCAAATTGGCCAGATCCATCTCCAAAATCCGGTTCATCCCCGAGAGGTCGAGGACGATCCCGCCCCGGACCGCCACCGCCCCGCCCGCCAGGCCCGTCCCGGCGCCCCGGGCGGTGATCGGGACGTCTTCGGCGGCGGCCAGGCTGACGACGGCGGAGACCTCCGCGGTCGAGAGGGGGCGGACTACGTAGTCGGGCGTCCCCCTCACCTGGGATGCGTCGGAGGAGTAGCAGAGCCTCTCGGCGGGGGAGGCGGTGGCCCTCTCGCCGACGATGTCGCGGAGCTTGTCGATAATATCCATGGGAGACCTCATAATCGGGAGAATTGCGGCGCCGAATGGCGGGCGGAGTCGGAGGAGGAATTCCGTCGGGGGGATATAATAGGGTGTCGATAATGAAGTCGATAGTTTTTATTCAACGCGACTTTCATCGCACGGTTCGGTAATCATTAATCCAGTCGATTTAA
>Ga0334889_1004688_pt1 | contig 11988 bp, 10 predicted proteins | sample GraSluR1_MG_2_FD_207222 | JGI IMG/M metagenome (GOLD analysis project Ga0334889, IMG submission 207222) | Sludge microbial communities from methane-producing bioreactor in Wageningen University, Netherlands - Granular Sludge_8_08-R1 | ecosystem: Engineered > Bioreactor > Anaerobic > Unclassified... | reverse complement strand
AATATTCATGGGTACAAGTATAGCATAAACAGGCGAAAGACCTGTAAAGTTTGGGCATGAAAAATGCAATTTACATCGCAACCTCACATGACTGCGCGGCTAATTTGGCGGGAGAATCTCATCTCTTGACCTTGGACTACGATCATCTGCTTTTCTTGTGGGAAAACGACCCTTGCATCGTTATCGGACGGTATCAAAATCCCTTCAACGAGTGCAATCTCAAAAGAATGGATGAAGATGGGATACAGCTCGTCAGAAGGCACAGCGGAGGTGGAGCGGTCTATCATGATATGGGCAATCTTTGTTTCACGCTCATCTCGAACAAGAAGACGGGCAGCAAGGAAGAGAATTTTTCCTTGGTTCTTGAGGCTCTCGCATCACTGAATCTCGATTGTGATCTATCAGGGAGAAATGATATATTGCTCGATGGGAAAAAAATTTCAGGCAATGCTTTTCAGACCACTGCATCAAAGTTTTGTCATCATGGCACCTTGTTGATCGGCAGCGATCTCTCGGTTATGGGCAACTACCTGACCCCAAGTTCAACCAAGCTGACCTCCAAAGCCATTAAATCGGTAGCAAGCCGAGTGGGCAATCTAAAGGAAAAAAATCCTGTCATCACCAACGATCTGGTCAAGGATGCTCTTATTGCCTCATTCAAAAAACGGTATGGGGAGGCTGAGCTTTATTTTGAGGACTTCACCACCAGTGAGCCGGCTCAGAAAAACTACCGCTTGTTCGGCGATCGTTCCTTGATCTTGGAAAAGACTCCACAATTCTCCCATTGTTTTACGCATCGTTTTGACTGGGGGGAGATTACCCTGAACCTTTCGGTCGTAAAAGGAATCATCACCGATATTCAGATATTCACCGACGCCTTGGACACTTCAATTGTCGAGCGGACAAGGATGGTGTTGCAGGGGTGCAGATACGAGAAGTCTGAGATTGAGTCGAGGGCAACAAACGGCGAGCAGACCGATGTCCAGCAACTGCTCACCCATTTGGTCTCTCTATTCTAACGACCGGTTCTTCCGGAGAGCGCGATCAAGGATTTCAGCCGTTCAACCCTCCACTCTTCCAAATCCAGACTCTGGACTCTCCAACTCCAGTTGCTCTGGTTGCAGGTCGAGGGGATGTTCATTCTGCCCTCTTCTCCCAAGCCAAGCCAATCTTGCATGGGTAGGATGGCATCCTTGCTTGCACACAACATCATCTGCCTGATCAATTGCCACACTACTTGGTCGTCAGGACACTCCAAATATCGTCGAACAACATCCTTCGTCCCCTCATCAAGAGTATCGTACCAACCTTGTGTGGTGTTGTTGTCATGCGTACCGGTATACATGACACTTTGGTATTGGGCATTGTGCGGCAGATACGCATTGGTCGCGTCGAGTTGCCCGTTCTCCACATTGAAGGCAAATTGCAGAATTTTCATGCCTGGGAAATTGTTGCTGTCCCTGAGTTCTTCTACATCATCGGTAATAACTCCCAAATCCTCTGCTATGATAGGCAATTCACCCTGATGTTGAGAGCGAAGAACGGAAAAGAACTGTGCCCCAGGAGCGGACACCCAAGTTCCATGCATGGCTGTCGTTTCACCTTGTGGGACTTCCCAATAGGCAGCAAATCCACGGAAGTGGTCGATGCGGACAATGTCACACAACTGCAGGGTTTTTTCAATGCGTCGAATCCACCACGAAAATTGTTCTTTCTGATGCTCAGGCCAATCAAAGACAGGGTTGCCCCACAACTGCCCTTCTGCTGAGAACGCGTCGGGCGGGACTCCACTTGAAACCGTCTGCTTGCCTTGCTCGTCGATTTTAAGAAGATGTCGGTTGGCCCAGGCATCTACGCTGTCAGGTGCAACAAATATAGGAATATCCCCAATGATTTGAATGTCGTGTTCGTTGGCATACTGTTTTACTTTTTTCCATTGGCTGAAGAAGAAGTATTGCTGCACTTTCACAAGTTCAATCTCTGCAGCATATTCTGCATGCAGTGATTGCATTACCGACTCTTTCCTGAGTCGAATCTCCATGGGCCAGATCTCAAACCAGCGAGAATCGTTGTACTTGTTGCAAAGCACTTGGTACAGGGCATAATCATCAAGCCACCAGGCGTTTTCTGAGACGAAGGCGTCGTACTCTTCTCTCTCTTGTGTCTCAGCGTCCTGCAAAAAGAGCAGGGAGGCTTTTTTCAACAACGGTTCCTTGAAGGAACGGACAAGCCCGTAATCGACTCGATCAACAGAAAAAGTTGGGCAATCCAACACATCTTGCACATCGAGATACCCATCATAGGCAAGGCTCTTGAGATCGATCAACAGCTCATTTCCTGCAAAGGTAGACCTCGCCGCATAAGGACTGTCCCCATAGCCTGTAGGACCCAAAGGGAGTATTTGCCATAATCGGATATCAGCTTTGACAAGAAGGTCCAGGAACTGAAATGCTTCTTCTCCAAGAGAACCAATACCATGCTTTGATGGCAATGAGGTGGGATGCATGAGCAAGCCACAGCGTCGAATGTTGTGTTTCATATACTGACTATACCCAATATTTTCTTGGTTGGCTATCCAAAGAGAATTTAGTTTCTCTGCAAAAAAAATATTAAAAATTAATTGACAAAGAGAATGGGGTCAATTAATGTATAGAAAACGTTTACTGTATGAGGATTAACAAATCTCCTAAATAGTAAACGTTTACTATCCTTTTCTCTAGGAACTTTATTATGGCTGAAAAACCAAAAAAACCGACAATTCTGGACATTGCAGCAATTGCAAACGTCTCAACAGCTACTGTTTCCAGAGTTCTTAGCAATGCCGATTACCCTGTAAAACAGGAAGTTAGAGAGCAAATAATAGCAATTGCCAAAGATTTGTCTTATAGTCCAAATCTCTTTTCAAGAATGCTCAAAGGCGCTGATAGTAAAGAAATTGGAGTTATTATTCCTTCAGTTGCAAATCCTTTCTATGCTCAACTGGTAGCAGCAATTGAAGGATTTTGTATCAAGCATGAGTATGTACCGATTATTTGCTCATCTTACAACTCCCCAAAGCTACAGTTAAAACACATAGAGATGCTGAAACAACGCTGTGTAAGTGGAATCCTTATTTCAGTGCTCACCACAGATGACGAAGTGATCAACCAACTGAAAGAGTTGGATACCAATATAGTCCTCTTTGACCAGACATTTGAGAATAAGGAATTTGATTCGGTAAATTTTGATTTTTATAAAGCAGGCTATATGGCCACTGAGTATCTTATTCAAAATGGTCATCGAAACATCACATTTGCTACAGCCCCCCTGGAAAGAAGAAGTAGAAAGCTATTCTATAAGGGATATAGGAAGGCTTTGGATGATCATGGGATTTACTTTGATGAAACCAATTTAATCATTTCCAATGTAGAGAATGATGCCATAAATACAGATTTTCATTATCAAAACGGGAAAAACCTTGCCAAAATGGTACTTTTAAACGAAAGGCTTCCTGACGCCATAATCGCAATAAATGATATGACTGCTTTCGGAATCATTAAATTTTTTGAAGCTAATGAAATCAGAGTTCCAGCAGATATTTCGGTTATAGGTTTCGACAACATCCCATTTTCAGAAATGGTTTCGCCTTCCCTTACAACCATTGAACAACCTATCAATTTGACGGGTCGTCTTGCTACCGAAATATTGATCAACAAAATTGAACAGAAAGCAGATTACGAAAGAATTATAACACTAGAACCTAAATTGATTGAACGAAAATCAGTCAGAAAGAAAAATTTGATATTAAGGAAAGATAAAGAATGATTTGTAAAAACTATGGAAACGTCCTCGTAAAAATATTTGAAACCCGAAAGGAGATGGGAACCGAAGCAGCAATCGAGGCAGCTCAGTATATTAGCTCCATGCTTGAAAAGAAGGAAGAAATTAACTGCATGTTTGCAGCAGCTCCTTCTCAAAAGGATTTTTTACAATCTCTAATAGGTATAACATCTATAGATTGGGGAAGAATCAATGCTTTTCATATGGATGAATATATTGGCCTAGAGCAAGGATCTGACCAGAGCTTTTCTGGTTTTTTGAATGATGCAATTTTCAACCAAGTCCCTTTTAAAAGCATCCATCTCTTTAATGGATTAGCTGAAAAGAACAGTGAAATTGAACGTTACAGCAATTTATTACGTACATACCCTACAGATATTGTATTCTTAGGAATTGGAGAAAATGGACATCTTGCCTTCAATGACCCAAGTGTTGCTGATTTTCAGGAGCCCTCTTTAGTCAAAGTTGTTGAGCTTGAAAAATCCTGTAGAGAGCAACAAGTACATGATGGATGTTTTCTTAGTCTAGAGCATGTTCCTACCCATGCCTTCACTGTGACAATTCCTGGCTTAATGAAAAGCAAGCAAGTATTCTGTATTGTTCCTACCAGCCTCAAAGCTGAAGCAACTGCCAAAGCCCTGAAGGGACCTATCTCCACAGAATGTCCTGCAAGTATTCTTCGAACAAAACCCAACACAAGAATGTACATAGATACAGCTTGCTCTTACCTACTTTGATTAAAGGTCAAATATGAAAACCAAACATACAAGCGTTCTATATTCACTGCCAATCATCCCATTTTTGCTCATTACAACACTCTTGGCTTCAAGTCTTGCTGGTAGCCGAGTTTGGTTGATCGTCCTCTTTTGGGCAGTATCACTTTTCTGTATTTTTATACTTTTCAAGAAATCTCTGCATTTACCTCGCCCAAAGAAAGAGTATTCCGGATTGACAAAAATTGATATGGAATTGCCTGTAGATTATGGTGTTGATTTCTATACCTGCGAAAGCATGGCCAAATATGAATTCATGGCAAGAGAAGTTGAAGTATTAATTCCTTTCTTTTCTAAGAAAGGAGAGCGCCTTATGTGCGTAATCAATGCCAACCTGTATGATAAAGAGAGCAACTCATACTCGAAAATTGCTTTCATGAGAGAGCTTGAAAAAACTAAAAGGCGAACAACCGTGAAAGTGTTCTTGTATTTAATAATTCCCCTCTTAACCATCATATCACTTATTCTATCCGTATTTGTCTTCGAAGCATTCCTCTTAAAATTTACATCACATTTTTTTGTGAATTTCGTTTGCCCTTTTCTTGCAGTCCTTATGATATCTATACATTTCTTTTTATGGAATAGATTTATAGGAATCCAAGAAACAAAGCTAGACCGGTTCTTACTTAAATATTTTTCTGAAAAAGAGGTCATTTCATATCTAACCCAGAATGAAGATTTCAAGGGAAGAAATGAAAATGAAAAACATAAAGCTTTCAATGACCACTATTTACAGAAACGTATAAATTCTTTACTTACACCTGTGAGGAGGTAAATTATGTCGATGCATTGGTTGGATTGGGTAATGGTAGCAGCATTTTTTGGTGTCATGCTTATCATTGGATTCGTTTCAAAGAAATCTGTTAAAAATTCTGCTGATTTCTTTGTCGGTGGGGGAAAAATCCCTTGGTGGTTATCAGGTATTTCACATCACGTATCGGGCTATTCTGGTGTAGTCTTTGTTGGTTATGCAGGCATTGCATATATCCATGGAATCTCAATTTATTTTTGGTGGGCAGTAAATATTGCAATTGGCGTTTCTGTTGCAGCTGTCTTTATAGCCCCAAGATGGCCTCGCTTACGCAGAGCTTTAGGAATACAATCGCCAACAGAATATTTGAAAATGCGTTACAACCAATCCACTCAAGTATTAATCGCAATCTCAGGTATTGTTGTTAAATTACTTGATGTCGGAGCTAAATGGGCATCAATGGGTATTTTGCTGTATGGATTCACAGGTATGCCTATCTGGATAGGTATTATCGTCTCCAGTCTTGTCTCTCTAGTTTATATTGCAGTCGGTGGATTAATTGCTGATTTGTGGACTGATTTCGCTCAGTTCATTGTACAAGTCATTGCAGGACTTGTGCTATTTATTGGTGTTATGATTCATCTAGGTGATTATGGTTTAAATTTCTTCTCAGTTTTCAGTTCTTTGCCAGAAGCAAATACTGCGGTTTTCAACGCAGGTCGTGGGCAAGGATCTTTAACATGGACTCTTCTGTACTTCTTTGTAATTTTCTTTAGCTACTCAGGAGGTACTTGGAATTTAGCAACACGTTTTATATCCACACCAGATGATAGTCAAGCTAAAAAAGCCGCTTTCTTGTCTGCTGGATTATATTTGGTATGGCCATTTATTCTTTTCTTCCCTATGTGGTGTGGACCTCTTCTTTTCCCAGGTATGACACAGGGAGCTGCAGAAGCAAATCTTTATGCAATGCTTACTAATAAATTCCTACCCATAGGGTTAATCGGATTGGTTTTATCGAGCATGTTTGCAAATACTCTTTCCATGTGTACTTCAGATGCGAATACAATATCTTCTGTTCTTACTAGAGATATTATTCCAATATTAAAACCAGAGATGAAGAACATGGAATCAGACGATAAAAAATCTTTGTACTATGCTAGATTGACCACGATTGCTTTTACTGTACTGACAATTATCGTAGCCCTTTTCCGCGATCAACTTGGAGGCGTCACAGGTCTGATTCTCACTTGGTTTGCTGCACTTTTAGGCCCTACGGCTATCCCACTAGTCCTAGGGTTGCTTCCAGCATTCAAGCATTGTGATGGGAAAGCTTCGTTCTGGTCGATTATCGCAGGATTGTCGGTTTTTGTTGCTACAAAGATGGGGTTGAAATTCCAACCAGATATAGCTGTTATAGCACCTTTGGCGACTTCTTTTATCGTGTTTTCTGGTATCGGTATTTATAATAAATATTTTGCTAAAAAACCAATCGATGCAGAAGTAGAAAAACTCATGATTGAATTAAGCTAAACTATTATTTCTCTACGTGATCATATCAAGATCACGTAGAGAATTATTTGGAGGATTCCTGTGATTTTGGATCAAAGATATTTTGAAAAATATAAAACTCTCATTGAAGATGATTTTTATCCTTATTGGAGCGCTAAAACAGATTCCTCTTTTGGCGGCATTTCAAATTGCATCAACAATTATGGGGATATAAAGATATCTGATGATAAGTTCACTTGGTCCCAGGGACGCTGGCTTTGGATATTAGGAAAACTCTACTCTTTGATTGAGAAAGGGGTTATTAAAAACATTTCCAAAGAACAAGTAAAAAATGAAATGATTGGTACATATGATTTCATAGTGAATAACTGCATCGGGAAAGATTACATTTGTACCTATTTACTCGATAAAGTAGGCAATAAACAAGTCGACTTAAAAACTAATCGCTATGATGCGAGTATCTTTGCTGACTGTTTTGCACTGATTGGCCTTGCTCAGTACCATAAGAGCTTGCATGATCCTAGAAAGCTAGATATTCCAATTTCTTTGTACAAGAGCATCCTTAAAAGAATTAAAAACAATGATTTCTTAACTGAACCTTATCCAATCCCCAAAGGATATAGAGTACATTCTATCCCTATGATTCTTGTAAACACTATTTATGAAACCATAAAGATGAAAGAAGCATTTGGTATGGACACCTGTTCAGAGATTGCAGATGGATTGAGAATGGTGAACACCATATTGGATGAATTTACCCATAATGGATACATTAGGGAACATATATCAATTGATCAAAACTATCAGGATCTCTTACTCGATCGGCATGTAAATCCTGGACACACGCTTGAAGATACATGGTTTATTTCTGAATTTTTGGAATCTTATGGTTCCTTGGAAGTAAGACTTGAACAACTTTCTTCACTCGTGCTGAATGCTGTTGAGATTGGGTGGGACAAAGAATTTGGAGGCTTATTTCGGTTTGTAGACCGAGATGGAGGAAAACCAAAAGGAAAGAGTGGCGCAAGTGATTTTGAATTACTCATCAATAATACTTGGGATATGAAGCTTTGGTGGCCTCATTCTGAAGCATTGTACACTCTCTTGTATTTCTATAAAAAAACAGGAAATAGTGAATTTTTAAAACAGTATGAACTGATTGAAGAGTATGTATTCAAAACTTTTCCAAATAAAGAAATAGGTGAATGGATACAAATCAGAAGAAGAGATGGGTTTCCCCAAGAGACGCTTGTAGCTCTTCCTGTAAAGGATCCATTTCATATATTGCGAAATTTCATAAAAATTGTTGAATTGTACTAATATAAAGAAGGATAAAATGAAATTAGGGGTATCCAAAGTTTGTATCACTCCATCAATGCCTCTCAGGTTGGCAGGATATGCAATAAGAAAAACCAACTTCCAAGAAGTTATAGAAGACATCTATGTCAGAGTATATTATTTTGTATCTAATGAGATTCCATGTGTTTTAATCTATGCCGATCTCCTTTGGTGGAATTCAGAATTTATTAAAAAAATTCGCCCCATCCTCCAAGAAAGATATACATTAAAGCCTTCTCAAGTGTTTTTTGTTGCTTCTCACAATCATTCAGGACCTCCGACAGGAGATAGTTTTACAAATCTCTTAGAGGAGTATTCTCCTGCATACGCGGCAGATCTAGAAAACAAGGTTCTTGAAGCAATAAAGGAAGCACAGACTAATACAGAAGAGATCAAGCTGGCATTTTATGAAGGATTTTGTGATCTTAATGTCTATCGGAGATTGATGGTGAATAACCAAATCACGATGCGTCCAAACTATGAAGTCAAGGTTGATCAACATGTAACAGCAATTACATGTGTAACAGCTCAAGGTGCAATTAAAGGGTTATTGGTTCACTATCCATGTCATGCCAATCTAAGTCAAGAAAATGTAATTCACCCCGACTATCCAGGGGTTGCATTACGGATGCTCGATACCGAATATGACACCACAGCAATGTTCTTACAAGGTTGTACCGCCGACTTACGACCAAATTGCGTTTTAGGAAATACATTCAAGGCTGCCCAATTCAAGGAAGTCGTAGCTTTTGCAGAACAATTCGTTTCATCTGTTCGACTAACACTAGGGGGAGAGAAACATGAGATACAATCAGAAGTATCAACCTCTCTTTCTTTACTTGAGCTCCCACTAGAGAATCTCATCAGTAAAGAGGACCTTATTAAAAACAGCAAAGAAGCAGAAGGTGTTGCTAAACAGAGAGCAGAGAAAGTTATTCAACGAGGATTTCCAGTCAAGGAGATTTTAGAGATAGGAACGATAGATTTTGGATCATCATTCAGAATCTTTACCTTTAATGCCGAGGTCTCTCAATTTTATGCAAAAATTGCAAGAGAGTATCATGCACCTTGCATTTGTGCTTGTTATACAAATGGAATGATCGGGTATATCTCCACCGCAAAGCAGATACAGGAAGGTGGTTACGAGCCCAATGGATCAGCTGAGTACTTTGCCCTTCGAGGAACATATAAAGAAGAAATAGAGCATTTAATAACTCAAGAACTTACAAAATAATTAGGAGAATATTGTATGGAAAGTGGCAGTGTGATGGATCTGTATCAGCATGAGGTTTTCTCAATTATTGCAGATATTCATGATCATGAGAAAGAGAGTATTCTAAACGCAGCGAGAATGGTCGCTGGACAAGTGAAAAAAGATAAACTGATTTATGTCTGGGGGCCTGGTGGTCACTCTAATCTGGCAGCAATGGAAATTTTCTTCAGAGCAGGGGGGTTAATGCACGTATCTGCAATCATTGACCAGGAAACAATGCTTTCTGCTGGTGCTTTGAAATCGATGCAGGTGGAGAGACTTCCAGGTTATGGAAAGATCATAATCGATGACTATGGAATAGAAAAAGATGATCTCTTAATCGTTGTGAATGCTTATGGAATTAACTCAGCTACAATAGATGCAGCCATAACAGCAAGAGAAAAAGGAGCGAAAGTAATTGGAGTCTGTTCATTTGAGCATGCCAACAAAACAGCCCTTGACCATGTAGCTCGTCACCCAAGCAAAAAGAACTTACAAGATGTTTGTGATCTTGCAATCGATTGCAAAATAAAAATAGGTGATGCAATTATTGAACTCCCTGGTTTCAGCCAAAAAATCGGAGCACTATCTACCTTTGCCAATGCCTATGTAATGAATTGTATTGTCATTGAAGCTATAAATATACTTGTTAATGAAGGAATCAATCCCCCGGTTTGGAGAAGCGGCAATGCTCCAGGAGGAGATGAATGGAACAATCAGTTCATTGCTAATTTCAAAAACAAGGTACAGTGTCTATAAATATGAAAACCTTATTCAAGAACGCTTTAATCATTACTTCTACCGGAATCACTTCCGGAGAAGTATTAGTAAACGGCTCAAAGATTGAAAAAGTTTCTTTTAACTGTCCAATCAATGAAAAGACGGAAAACGTAATTGATGTACAAGGGCTCTATCTCTCACCTGGGTTCATCGATGTCCACACACATGGTGCAGGTGGAGCTGATTTCATGGATGGAGATTTGGAAAGTATATACACTGCTTGCAAGATGCATCTGAACCATGGCACTACTTCAATTGTTCCGACCACCATAACAAGTACAAAACAATCCCTGTTTGATTTCATAGACTTATTTAACCAGGTAGATTTGCATGCACCTGCTTGTCCAAACATCCTTGGGCTTCACCTAGAAGGTCCATATTTCTCTTATGATCAAAGAGGGGCTCAGGATCCTGAAAATCTAAGGAATCCTGATCCTGATGAATATTTAGCAGTTCTTAAAAGAACAAATAGAATTATTCGATGGAGTTTTGCTATAGAACTACCAGGGGCGATGGATTTTGTTAAAGTACTTCGAGATCGAAATATTGTGTGTTCATTGGCTCATTCAGACGCAACATGCGAAGAAGTCTTTAGAGCATATGAAAATGGTGTAACTGCATTAACTCATTTCTATTCCGGAATGTCAGGTGTAAAAAGGGTGAATGCTTATAGGGTTGCAGGAGCTATTGAAGCAGGTTACTTACTTGAAGATATGATTTGTGAGGTTATATCTGACGGGAAACATCTTCCAAAAGAACTTCTTCAATTGATCTACAAAGTCAAAGGTCCAGAAAAAATTTGCTTGGTAACAGATTCTATGAGAGGAGCCGGCATGCCTGACGGTAACTATTTACTGGGTAATAAACACTCAGGATTGCCGTGTATTGTTGAAGACTGTGTAGCCAAATTAATCGACCGTTCAGCTTTTGCAGGGAGCGTCGCTACCACTGATCGATTGGTTAGAACTTTTTGCAATCTTACTACTGCACCACTATTTGAAGTAATAAAAATGGTAACACTAAACCCAGCAACACTATTAAATCTACAGAAAACAAAAGGCTCTATCAGTGAAGGAAAAGATGCAGACTTGATTATCTTTGATGAGAACATCAACATACAGAAAAAAATGGTCATGGGTGTAATAATAGAATAGCCAGATGAAACAACTAATTCAAATCAACAAATAAATTTTACTAAGCGGCTGGTAGCATTACATAAAGCTGATGAGGTATTAATATTGAAGAAGAGATTTAGAACGAAATAAGGATGACCTGGTTTATTGCTAATGCTTAGATCACGGCTGACTCTAACTGGTGCTCTTTCCTTGGCTTCTCATGGTTCAAAACTTCAACGGGGGTATACATACATGAATGCCCTATTGATAGGTTTGCAGATCCTAAGTCTATGTGATACGAGCACTCTTTTCGTATAGAAAACCTAATTATCAAAAAGTATCACTTATGCCGCGACTTCTAAGCAACTGAATCAGATACTTTGGATATTATAATTTTGTTAACCGATAGTGTCTGTTATTGTTATTGCAAAAAAGCAATACATCATATCACAGTAAACATATCAACATCCTCTTAAAAAGATCTAACAGGTCTCACTCGAGCAGCATAATTTCTACTATATAGAGGCAATTTCATAATAGCCTATGACTAAATCTTAATCGTATAAATATACAGATTCAAGGTCCTAAGTCTACTTCTCCCCGAACGGACATCAGCTCATGGTAAAATTGCCTAATTATTGACTATAA
>Ga0334889_1004672_pt1 | contig 12015 bp, 18 predicted proteins | sample GraSluR1_MG_2_FD_207222 | JGI IMG/M metagenome (GOLD analysis project Ga0334889, IMG submission 207222) | Sludge microbial communities from methane-producing bioreactor in Wageningen University, Netherlands - Granular Sludge_8_08-R1 | ecosystem: Engineered > Bioreactor > Anaerobic > Unclassified... | reverse complement strand
CGGCACCGCCTGATCACCACTGCGGACATCCTCGGCGGCCACTACGACGACGTCGTTGTCGACAAGGCCCGCGAGAAGCTCCAGAAGGACGGCAACGGCGACGCCATGAAAGCCCTGGCCTGGGCGGAGTCCGAGATCGCGGCCGAACGCGAACGGGCCCGCCAGGCGGAAGCGGCACGCCGGGCCAAGCTGGTCGCCAAGGCCACCTTCCGCACCGAGACGGTCGACCCCTTCAACCTGCTCGGGCTGACGCCCTGGCGTGAACGGGCATGGGAAAAGGGCAAACAGCCGACCGCCAAAATGCTCGCCCTGCTCGAGCGCCAGGGCATCAAGACGCAGGGGATCACCTTCACGCAGGCCAAGCAGCTGATTGCGGAGATCATGAATCGCTGGGAGGGCAATCGGTGCAGTTTCAAGCAGGCGAAGATTCTGGCCAGTCGCGGACAGCCCACCAACGTGACCCGCGAACGGGCGAAGGAGCTGATCGACGGCATTGCCGCGAAGGAAGGCTGGAAGACACGACCGAAACAAACCGCGGCCCCGGTGGCCGCGGCAACCAACGAGTATCCGTACTGACAGGAGACCATCCGTGGCGACGAAGGAAATCCGAGTCTGTGACGTCTTTGGCATCAGGAAGAACGTCCAACGCTACCGAATCGTGATCCGCCGCATCCCGGAGACCGATCCGGATCTGCTCGACGAAGCGGCAGACGAACCCGCCTTGCACCTGCTCGACGCGGAGGTCGATCTGTCGACCCGGGCGGTGGATCGCCTGACGCGGTTCGTGCAGCGCGGTCTGACTGCGCCGAGTGGTGAGACCGCAAAGGACGGTGCGTCATGATCGAGATCGAGTGCGCGTTGCGGTTCAAGGGCGACGACGATTGCGAACGGACCGTCGTCGAGAAGTCGGCCGGCGTCGACGACGTGCCAGCCTGGTTCGGCCGAACAATCGCAGACGCGCTGCTCTGTATGGGCCGTTCGGACACCGCCCTCGTGATCGCCCACATGGTCGAATGGCTGGTGGAAGACGGACGCCATTTGTCGGCCGAATCGTCTGAAGAGAATGCCCAGGCGATCACCACGATGGTGGACGCGGCCCAGTGGATTTGTGCGTTGCGTCGGCAGGCGAGGGCGGGGACCGGCAACCCCGAAATCCAGATGCGGAGTGGCGACCATGCGCAATGACCCGCAGATCAACGATCCCGTTCTCACCGGATATGTGGACGCAGTCGTCCGAGACGAGTGTGCACGATGCGACGTAAGCGTTTTGTCCGTCCTGAATGGCTGCAAGCGCCATGCAGACAGTCAGGCCCGGGCCGCCATCGTGTGTCGATTGGCCAATACGATGCAGATGCGGGAGTGCCAGCGGACGGACGCAAACGCCACGCGAATCCGGCACTTTCGGTACCGTATCTTGAAGGTGGACGGCGCCGCATTGCACGAGCAGACCGGATCGTTCTTGCCCAGAAGCGTTTGGCGACCCATCAGCACTCCTAAGCTGGCCTGGCTGTTGCGGATCGACCATTCGACAGTCGTGTACATCCTGAAGCGAGCGGACAAGAGGTGAATCCATGCTGATACAACTGGAGGCAACACGGGGCGGAAGCGTATTCGTCGACGCCTCGCCTGGGATCGTGCTGGTCATATTGCCGTTCCCTGACGAACCGAATCGCGCCGAATTGATAATTGCGGACGCCGAGGGAACGCGTGTGGACGTTGCGATGCCACCCTGGCAAGTCGCCGACCTGATCCGCGAGTCGCGGCGCGTCTTCGACACGAGGAAGGACGGGTGACCATGCTACCGAGTGAGAGACAGCACGAAAAAGCCATCATGCAAATGCTTGCCGAGTCCGAAGCGGAGATCGTACGGCTGAGGACGCAGCGGAACGCGCTGCTGGAGGCGGTTCGGTACGCTGTCAACTGTTGCGGCAATTGCGCGAACTGTCGCAAGGCATTAACACGTGCCATTGCCGCGTGCGAGGAGGTTCAGCCGCGACGTGGAGTGGCTGGGTCGGCAACCGCGACGGGAGCAGGCCGCCGCTCGTGAGCGCCGAGGGTGTGGCGTTCGATCAGTGATTGGGGGTGTACGTTGCCATCACCGCCGCCGTTTGTGCGTGTCATTCCGCCAGGGTTGCGGCTTGTGAACATGGCCATTTCCCACGCGCAGGCCAACTTCTGCCGCCAGTGTGGCAGGGATCTTCGCGTGCCGGCGGGTGGTGCCGCCGCCTGCACTGTCTGCGGCCCACCGGTCTGCGTCGATCCACTGAACGAGGCCGCCGACGAGACCCATTACACACAGTTCCGAAACGAAATCCTCCGGGACATGGTGCGTTGTCTGGGTGTTCCGGTCACCACCGCCGCGGCCGCGGCCTACTGCGTCGATCCGGTGAAAGAGGCCCAGGCTGAGGCCATCCGTCTGGCCAACGGGACCGACACCTACGCATCGATCCATGCTCGCAGCGGCCGGGACTGGCAACGCGAGTTCACGCAAGCCAAGCGATGGGCTGAAATCCAGGAGGCCGAGTCGAGGCATCGCCGCGTCGTTCGCATCTTCACCGTTTGTTGCCTGGTCATGAGCATCGTTGCCATCACGCTGGGTACCCTTGCGATGTGTTCGGTTCTTTCCAGCCCGTCTGTCGAATTACGTGAGATCGTTGACCGCCCGCCGTTGGTCGTCCGGCCCGAGTTTCGATCCGTGGAGTACCCGTACTGATGTACCGATGGACTGAGGCAGCCCGGCAAATCCGTCCCGTCGAGCCCCGAGAGCCCGTTCGCTGGGTCCGATGCTCGAAGAGCCGCCGCTGCCCGATCTGCGGCCGCCCGGACTGGTGTAATGTTGCAGAAGACGGCTCACTCGCAACTTGCATGCGGATCGAGCACGGATCGGTCTGTCGCAAAGACCTCGGCCACGGCGTCGGGTACATCCACCGCATCCACGAGCCCCTCGACTGGCCGCCATCACGGCCGTCACCACCGCCAGCCTTGCCGCCCCCCGAGCACGAGTTCGCACTCGACTACGACGCCATCCTGGCCCGATGGCACGCGGCGACGTCGGCTGCTGACCTCGAGCAGTTCGCCTTCGGACTCGGCGTTCGCGTGGACGCCCTGGTCGATCTCGACGTTGCCTGGTGCCCGGAACGCCAGGCCTGGGCGTTTCCGATGCACGACGAGCGACGCCAGGTCGTGGGGATCCGGTTGCGGACCGAAACGCGCAAATTCGCGCTGCCGGGCAGCAAGACCGGGGCGTTCATCCCGGCCGGCATGGACAGCCGGTCGCTGCTGCTGATCTGCGAAGGGCCAACCGACACCGCGTCCGCCCTGTCGCTGGGGTTCCAGGCAATCGGCCGGCCGAGCTGCTCGGGCGCCACCGCCATCATCGCGGACCTCTTGCAGGCCGGCAGGCGCCGGCCGGTGGTGATCGTGGCCGACGCGGACGGGCCCGGCCGGGCGGGCGCCCGCCAGCTGGCCGACCGAATCATCGGGCTATGCCAGGGCGTCCGGATCATCACGCCGGCCCCACACAAGGACCTGCGGGCCTGGCTTCAAACGGGGGCCACGCCGGCTGCTCTGCTGCTTCGCATCGAGAACGCCAACCATGTTTCACGGATGGAGGATTTGCCAGACATGTACTGGATCAAGGTTCAAACCGACCTGCAACGGACACCGGAAGTCATCCAGTTGGCTGAGCTGCTGGGCTGCGCCTCGGTATTCGAGGCATCAGGCTTGTGTGTCGCGTTCTGGGGGTGGGCGGATGGGGTCACGGAAGACGGTCGGCTGGCGAAATGCTCGCGAAAGACGGTGGACGCGGTTGTGAGTCGCGAAGGCTTCGCCGCGGCCTTGATCCAGGTCGGCTGGTTGGTCGAGGACGGCAGGTCGATGGTCATCCCGAACTGGGAGCGCTACAACGGCAAATCCGCACGGCAACGAGCGATCTGGTCCGAGCAAAAGGCGAAGCAGCGAAAACGCTGAAATCCGTCTGATCAGTCCTGGAGACGACACATGAGCGTGATGACGATGAACCCCACGTTGACGCCAACCCGGCGTCGGACCCTGGAGGTCATTCGGAAGTACATGGCCGAGCACGGACTCCCACCGACGCTCGACGAGATCGGGATGGAGATCGGGACCAAGAAGGCCGCGGTTCGCGAACAGGCGCTCATCTTGGAACAGCTGGGCTACCTCACGTACGCGCGTCGGCGGGCACGTGGGATCCGACTGGCCCAGGGCCCGTGCCCCTGCTGCGGACGGCAATCGTGAACGAGATCCTACTCGTCTTGCCGTTGCCCAAACCGGCACTTTCACCCAACAGCCGTGCTCATTGGGGAACCCGAGCCGGCGCAACCAAGCGATACCGGATCGCCGCGTATGCCACCGTCATCGAGGCAGGCGGCCGGAATTTGCGGTGGTCGCAAGCGGTCGCCCAGACCACGTTCTACTGGCCGGATCGGCGGCGCCGGGACGTGGCCAACGCCGAGGCCAGCCTGAAGGCGGCGTGGGACGGCTTCGTCGACGCCGGGCTGATCCCGGACGATCGAGCCGAAGTCCTGACGCACGAGCCGACCCGGTTCGAGGTCGATCGGCGACGCCCGCGGGTGGAGATCCGAATCACACGACGAGGCAACGCAGGTGGACATTTGGTGGACACTGTCCGCTCAATGTCCACCTGACCACGCGGACATTCGCCGGACATCTGGCGGACACTGTCCGCGAAATGTCCACTCAAGAAGAGAAGAGAGTAGAAGAGAAGAGAGTATGTATAACAGGAAGGATAGTACTAAGGGGGGATAGTACTAAGGGATATGGATAAGGCGGCCGGAAATTCGGAATTAATTCTGGGCGGCGGAAATTCAGAATTTCTGGTCCGGCTGCCCCGGTGGCCGCTGGCCAGACCGGCGGTCGAATCGTTGGAGCTCCTCACTCCCCGCGAATGCGCGGTGTTCTGCCTGATCGCCCGCGGGTACAGCCAGAAGGAGGCCGCGGAGATCCTCGGCCGAGCGCGACGAACCGTGGACAAGCAGCTCACGAGCATTGGCCGCCGGATCGGCACGCGTGATCGAGTGGCGCTGTGCCGTCTGGCCATTCGAGCCGGGTGGGTGGAACCATGACGATGAAGACCGCCCACAGGATTGCGCAGAAGGTGCCGCGCGTTTGCGCCGTTGAACGCATTGTCGCGCGACCCACCCACGGGAGGGGAACGCGCGATTGCGTGCAACGGCGGGCTTCTATGAACGTCGAGCGCAAAGGTTGGGCCACCCGGTCACGGCGGGGAGCCGTGGCCGGGTGGCCCGGTGACAGTTTCTGCTTCGTATTCTCTCAAAAGGCGGTTCCGAAGTAAAGGACGATTTGTGGATTTCTTGGGGATTTTCCGTGGATTTCACAGCGATGCGACCATTACCGCCACGTGGCGTCCGAGGCAAAACCGCGCTGTCCAATAGGTACTTCCTGGGCAAAAAACGCGGAAGAGGCCCGCGGGAACAACCGCAAATGGAGACACACTTTCTTTCGCGTGGAGAAGAGGCCCCAGAACGGCGATTGTGCGGGCGGGCGGGCCCGCTGGCGGACGCGACGGGGCTCGGGGGAGGTTTCCCGGACGGGGGGCGGTCAGAACGCGGCCGCGGGGCCGCCTGGCGGCGCCTCGGCGAAAGTCACAGGAGCGACGAAACGATGAGTGAAGCGTCATCCGAAACGATAGCCGTCCCGGTTCCGCCGGGGTTCATAGAACTCACAGGAGCGTTCGGGGCTGCGACGATCTTGCTGCATCACAGCCAGGTTGGCGAGGTGGCGGACCGGCGGGGAGCCCACGGGACGCCCCGACCCACGGTGGTACGTCACCGGACCCAGCGGCGAAAGTGGGAGGTCGAGCAGACTGCCGCCGAAATCCGCCGGGCCCTGACTGCCGCGGTCCTGGCCGACCGACCCAACGCCATGACGCTGGCGGACATCCTCCTCCAGGTCGGCCTCAAACGACTTCACGGCCGCAAACCCGCGGAGGGTCGCTCATGCTGAGTATTGGAACTTGTGTGGACAGGGGATTCGCGAGCTGGTCCGTCGCGGATTGATTATAGAGTTTTGGCAATCGAGGAGTGCGGGGCAAATGCCGACGCGTGAAATCTGCAAGCTGTGCTGGCACGTCAGCAGGGTCGGATTCCGCGTCCCTGATGATATGTGGAACATGATCGTACCGGCCCATGTCCGGACCCACATAGTCTGTCTGTCATGCTTCACACGACTCGCGGATGAACTGGGCGTCCGTTGGGATGATCGAATTGAATTCTTCCCAGTGAGTTACGCTACGCTCCGCGACGGTGATTCCATGGCCTATCGTTGATGTGGGGGGCACTCACAGTAGCATGTGCTAGTCAGCCCCGGGCATGAAGAGGCTGCCTTGGTCGTGCACCTTGGCTTTCTTCACCGTGCGGTCGAACTGGCTGTAAGGCGGTAGCTGCAGGCCGTTCGGCTGTCGGGGGGTACCGCCCGCCAGAAGCTGTTCAATCGTCACCAGTTGGACCTTCGGCACGGCTGCGTCTTTCTCCATTACGGAGATGAACGCTCCGGCGGCCGCCGCCTCCGTGCGCATGGCCTTGGTTGGCTTTTCGAGCGTCACGAAGAACCCTAGCGCCGCCTTTTCGCGCTGGATCGTTCCGACGAAGTCGCGCACTTGGGCCGCACCGACCTTCCCCCCCTTGACTTGCACCAAGATGGCTTGAGGCTCCCGGTCAACGAATATGCGCTCACCATCAATGCCACGGTCGCTGCCCTTTTTGCCCTTCTTAGGCGCGTCGGGCGTTGCCCCCACCGGGCGCGCCCCGACCAGCCCGCAGGCCCAGAACTGGAACTGGTACGGGTCGTCCTTGAACAACTGCCGTGCCCCAGCGAGGTCGCGTGGCTCGCCGTGCACATCATACTTCGCCGGTGGATCGAAGCGTGACAGGCGATACTTAATAAGGTTAATCGCCAGGTGCGTCACATCGATGCCGATCCATCGCCGTGGCCGCTCGTCGGCGTACTCGCGATTGAGCATTTCCACCGCGTCGATCGTGGTGCCGCATCCGCAGAACGGATCCAGGATAACGTCGCCGGGATTGGACGATGCGAGAATGCAGCGCCTCAGTAACCCGAGCGGCTTCTGCGTCTGATAGCCGAGCCGCTCCGGATCGGTCGTCCCGAGCCAAGCCACATCGGCGTCAATACGTTCTTCAGTGCCGTAGACCGTTCCCTCGGTGTAGGGCTGACACGCCCAGATATCCTGAAGTGGTTGACCGTCCGTCTCGTCCAGGTACCAGACGGGTACCGGCCAGACGCTCTCCTTGACGATCTCGATCAGCCCTGCCCTATAGAGCATCTCCAGCTTGTCCAGCAGTCCTTTGCGCGCATACTCGGGCGGCATGCGCTTCTCGAAACGCTTCGGAAGCGCCCAGTGCCGCCCCTTCTTCGATGGGTCAAACCCCCGCCATGGCTGGCCGGACTCGCCCTGAGTTACACCGGGGCCCGTCAGGATGTTTCCGCCACTGGTGAACCGCAGCCTTCCTTCGTCGTCCGCCTTGAAACGCCGCTGAACATGGCCTCGCATATACGGGCGGCACTGCACGTTGAACGTCGCGGCCTGCGACGCTTTGTAGAAAAGGAGCACGTCATGAATCGGTCCGAAGCGATCCGCCGAGTTGTGGGAGCCGGTCCGCCGCCAGATGATCTCGTTCTGGAAATACTGCGGTCCGAAGATTCCGTCGAGAACGAGTTTGAGGTAATGGCTCGCCGTCGGGTCGCAGTGGAGGTAGAGGGAGCCGGTGGGTTTAAGGACGCGCCGCAGGTGCACTAGCCGGACAGCCATCTGCACCAGATACGCCAGCATCGGCGAATGTCCCAAGAAGGCGTGGAACGTCCTGAGCAGCGCCGCAAGGTTGGCTGGGGTGTGCTGGTCCTCCATAAGGCACGTGAAGGATAGGTTCGCCGACTCGTCCCAGGACCATGTGTCGGTAAACGCCTTGATCTGCGCAGCGGACTGCACGCCGCCAGCGTCCCTGAATAGGACATTGTAGTCTGCGTTCGAGTTGAAGGGCGGGTCCAGGTAGATCAGGTCAACCGACTCGTTCGGGAATTGGCCCGAATCCCGGAGGAAGTCGAGGTTATCGCCATAGAGCAGCAGGTTGCGTTCGAACATGGGATTGGCCCTTTTCGAGTACGAACTTATCGCACGCAGCCGTCCGGCAGCTTGCGAAGCTGATCGAGACAGTCGCCGCAGTAGACGACCCGCGTATCCACCACCGCCGACGCCCGGCCGCTGCGACCGACCGGCGGCGTAGCCGCCTCAGCCTTGGCACGAGCCACCCGCGCTGCGACAGCCTTCGCAGCGGTTCCCTCGCGGGCAGCTCGTTTGTTCGATGTGCGTTTGCGTGGCATGGCGGTAGTCTACCCAGCTCCTTCTCCAATGACACAGGGGCGCGACGGCCCTCGACTTAGACTTCATCCTCAGACGGCACTCGACCGAAGAAATCGGCAAGCTTGTCCCGTAGCTCTCCCCGGGCCGCGATGCTCAGTTGCAGCACCTTCGCCTCGACTGGAGACTGCTGGCGCGTCACCGCCCTGCATTGGACGCGACACGTTCGCCGGAAGTCAATCATATAGTAGCCTGCCCCGGGGTTCCCCTTCACTTGAGAGACCACGTATCGCGGGAGCAGGTCATGTGGCGCGTAGATGAAGCACTCCCCGAAGGCAAAGCCCATCTTCAACACGTCGATACGGCGTTCGCGCTCCTCAGGTGTCATCTTCACCCACTGCTCGGGCGACACGGCCTGTTCCGCAGTCATGCGGCGGTTGAGGCGCAAGAGATCGTCTGCCCAATACGGGTTCTTGTAGAAATTCGGGTTGACCGGGAGCAAGGGGGTAAGCAAGAGCATTTCACCCTTCATCGAACAACACGGCGTCATTACGACACCGAGGTCGGGGTGCTCTACGTCAATCTGATACTCCCTCAGTGGCTCGCCGATGGCGGGGCGATCGATGTGAGCGGCGCTCAACGGAAACCCGCGCACTACATCCCCGAACCTCAGTGCTTTATCCGGTATGTCCTGATAGAACGGCATACGATTAACGTCAGGACTCGTACAGATCAGACACATCGTGATGGCCGTGCGAGGCCCTCTTCTGCTGCAAAGAACGGAAGTCCTTGGACACAGCGACTTCCGCAACCTCGAGAAACTGGCCATCTGCCGCCACTCTCACCTTGATCGTGAAGCGGTCGAATTCAACGGTGACGATTCTCGTTGGGAGCGCGGTGCCTCCCGTATCCTGCTCGGACGATTCGTCAGGGGGTACCATCGCCAACCTCCGGTGCACGCCGCATATGGTCATACACGGGCTGCTTGATCGACGTTTCAAACTCCGCCAGGATGATCCCGTGCAAGCGGTCAACAACCGGCAGATAGTCGGAAGTGGCGACATTCAGAGCGTACCCGTCAAAGTCCAAGACGAGCTTCGCTTGATCCGGTATGTCCTTAAGACTCTCGCGGAACGTAAGGAAATATCCACCCCGCGCGACGCGTGCGAGGAATTGGAACTCAGTGGCGTCTTCAAGTGGAAAGCGATCCAAGCACAAGGCTGTGTTGTAGTACTCCCGGAACCGTCCCGAATGGCGCTCCGGGACTGGACACTCATCGATGTACCGCAGCCCGATTCTTGTGAAGAGGGGGATGTGGGTTACTTCCAAGAAGTTGGCAATGACGAACTCTATCACGTCCCTGAACCGATTCTCGTGACTGGGGTTCGCGTACGTCTTGTGGCTCGTGGACGCCATGTCGAGCGAACCGGTCCGAAGGTTCAGCCGAACCCCCGCCGGGGAGGAAAAAGCCCAGATCTTCTCCGCGGCCTCGATGTCCGCGACCTCGCCCTCCTGCCGCTCGACGCTCGAATCACTCATGTCGTGCCCGATTAGCAGCTGCCTCCTAAACACGAGTTTGGCCTGCGGAAACCGGGCCATTATGCGGCGTTGATACTCGCCAACCAAGCTCTCCATCGAGAACAGGTTCGGAAAGCGCACCTGGAAGATGACCTGCTTGACGGTCGGGTTCGGAAAGACCTCGTGTATTGCCATTTTCACCCACTCCGTTCTTGTACATGCGGCAGCTCGCCCCAGCCCAGCAGGACACCGCTCCTAGCCGAATCCGCATCAGCGGTTGCCGCGTCGTGAGCATCGGACGCCAAGCCCGCCTCAAGCTCGCCGAGTCCGACAGCGTATGCCGGAGGAGGGCCGACGGCAAGAGGCTGCAGCGAACCGCCGCCTACGCCGGTTCCAGCACCGTGCTGTACGTAAACTCCGCCGGCTCCGGCTGGGTCGGGCGGTTGCGGCGGCGGACGGTGAGGCGTTGCGGGCCGGACAGCGCGGCGGGGACCACCGCCAGCGTCCGCTTGGGGAAGACCTCCATGTAGTTACCGGCCGATGCCTCCGCGCCACCGGCCGCCGGGCGGAAAAGCACGCCCTGGTCGTTCAAGCCGGCGCGAGTTCTGAAAGCTTGGGAGATTGGCATGCCAGCAGCGCGTATGATATGTGGGACGACGAATGAGCCCTGCGACTGAAGGGGCTCGGAGCAATGGACATTGAGTTACGCCCGCTGACGGCCGTCCGGCCGTACGAACAGAATCCCCGGGTGAATGACGCGGCAGTGGACGCGGTGGCGGAGTCGATCCGCCGGTTCGGGTTCAGGCAACCCATCGTGGTGGACCCGGACGGGATCATCGTCTGCGGGCATACCCGTTGGAAAGCAGCACTGAAACTCGGGCTGGAGCAGGTGCCGGTCCACGTGGCCCGGGACCTGGCGCCCGAGCAGGTTCGGGCCTACCGGATCGCGGATAACAAGACCGCGGAGATGGCGGAGTGGAATCTCGAACTGCTCACGTCCGAACTGGCCGGGCTCCAGGGAGCCGATTTGGACTGGTCGCTGCTCGGGTTCGACCAGGACGAACTGGCGAAGCTCCTCGGCGGCGAGCTCAGGGAGGGGTTGACCGACCCGGACGAAGTGCCCGAACCGCCGGACGAGGCGGTCACCCAGCCCGGCGACCTGTGGGTGCTTGGCGACCACCGGCTCCTATGCGGGGATGCCGGCAAAGCGGCGGACGTCGACCGGTTGCTGGCCGTCACTCCCACTGCTTTGATCGACCAAGCCGTGACTACCGTGCTCCCACCCGGCGCGACGCTGCAATACGTGTCTCCTCCGTTGTTGCCCATCCACCTGGTCAACACCGACCCGCCGTACAACGTGAAGGTGGAGCCGCGGAGCAACAACGCGATCGCCGCGGGGCTGTCGTCGTTCGGCGAGCCCGGCGTTACCCATCACCAAGGCTTCGACCTGCATCGCCGGCCGACCGTGGCACACGCGACTCATCAGAAGCTACGCCCGAAAGACCGGCCACTGATCAATGACTTCGTGTCCGACGAGGAGTTCGACCGGCTGCTGCACGCGTGGTTCGGCAACATCGCCCGGGTGCTGCAGCCAGGCCGGGCCCTGTACTGCTGGGGCGGCTATGCCAACTGCGCGAACTACCCGGCGGCCCTCAGGGAGGCCGGGCTGTACTTCAGCCAGGCGATCATCTGGGACAAGCAGCATCCCGTCCTGACGCGCAAGGACTACATGGGCGCGCATGAGTGGTGCTTCTACTGCTGGAAGGAAGGGGCCGCCCACGTCTTTCTCGGGCCGAACAACGCCACCGACCTGTGGCGCGTCAAGAAGGTCAACCCGCAGAACATGGTGCACTTGACGGAGAAGCCGGTGGAACTGGCCGTGCGGGCCATCCAGTACTCCAGCCGCCCCGGCGAGAACGTGCTCGACCCGTTCGGGGGCTCAGGCTCGACCCTGATCGCGGCCGAGCAGACCGGCCGGCGGGCTTTTTTGACGGAGCTGGACCCCCTGTATTGTGATGTGATCGTTCAGCGGTGGGAGAACTTCGCGGGGCGGAAGGCGGATCGCATTGCGTCGAATGTGCCGGTATCATCTTCCGATCTGTCAGACAGGAGTTGAGAAGCAT
>Ga0334889_1004671_pt1 | contig 12019 bp, 10 predicted proteins | sample GraSluR1_MG_2_FD_207222 | JGI IMG/M metagenome (GOLD analysis project Ga0334889, IMG submission 207222) | Sludge microbial communities from methane-producing bioreactor in Wageningen University, Netherlands - Granular Sludge_8_08-R1 | ecosystem: Engineered > Bioreactor > Anaerobic > Unclassified... | reverse complement strand
TCAGCCGTTTAAAAGAGAAATATATCCTCAATTAAACAAATCAAATATTATTATACTATATGGATTACGAGGAACGGGAAAAACAACATTACTCGCACAAAAATATTTAGAAGTAAAAGGAGATAGATTAGCACTTCATGGAGAACATCTAAATATGGCAGGATATACAATAAAAGATTTAATTTCAATACAAAAACATTTTTTTAGAGAAGGCTATTTATTTATTGATGAAATTACTAAATTAAAAAATTGGGATAAAGAATTAAAAGTATTTTCTGATATGTACCCAAAAATAAGAATAATAGTAACTGGTTCTTCTGCTGTTAATCTTCAAGAAGCTAGAAGAACACTTGCTAGGAGAGCAGTATTCATAAATTTAAAACCTTTAACTTTTAATGAATTTTTAGAACTAAAGCATAATATAAAAATAAGAAAATTTAATTTATTTTCTAAAGATTTATTTACCGAAGCAATGAAAACTGAATTAGATGCAAGGGATAAATTAAAAAATATAAATGAAATAATTTTAGAATATAAAGAAATGAATATCCCATATTTATTAGAAAAACCAACATCAACTATTTTAGATTTATTACAAAGAATAATTTATGAAGATATTGGGGGAACTAGTTCTTTTAATGAGGAAGTTTTATCTAAATTTTGGCCTTTATTAAAACTTTTAGCTCTTTCAGAAAAAATAAGTTATGATGCATTAGCCAATGATCTAAATGTGGGTAAAGGCACTATTATAAAAATGATTGATTATCTTGAAAAAGCAAGTGTTATACATAAAGCACAAATATACAAAAAAGGAAAATCAAAAATAAGAAAAGAACCAAAAGTATTATTTGTCTCTCCAGTTATAAGGATGGTACTTTTAGATTTATTAGGAGAAAAAGAAAGGGCTATTAGATTATCTAAAGAAGATCTTTTTGCAATGCATACTGAAGAATTATATTATTTAAAAACAGGACCAGATTTTGTATGGAAAAATACATTATTTGAAATAGGTGGGCAAAATAAAGATTTAAAACAATTTAAAGAAATTGATTTTAAAGGGAAAAAAATTATTGTTTTTGAAGGGGTAGAAATACAAAATAAAGATGTTTTTAAACTACCATTTTATATATTTTTAAGTCATTTTTAAATATTATTTCTTATTGTTTTTTATTCCTTTGATAAATTTAGTTGTTTTGGCGCCTTTTTTCAAAACATGTTTTAGAACATCACTGATACTTTCTACAGGAATTATTTGTATTTTCTTTTTATCTTCTTTAGATGTATAAACATCTTCAAAATTAGATTTTGGTATTATAATTTTTTCTAATCCTGCTTCAACACACGCTTGTACTTTGCCTGTTATACCACCTACTGGGAGTACTTCTCCACGTACTGATAATGAACCAGTCATACCTATTGTTTGATCAATAGGTATAGATTCCATTGCTGATATAACTGATACTGCAACAGCAATAGATGCAGAATCTCCTTCTACTCCTTCATAAGTTTGTAAAAATTGTATGTGAACATCTTTTTTAGACATATCTTTTTTAACGTGTTTTTTAATAATTGCAGAAACATTATCTACGGCTTCTTTAGCAATAGTTCCTAATTTACCAGTAGCAATAAATCTACCAGTTCCTTTTCCAAATGAGGGCGTAACTTCAGCTACAATTGGTAATACTAATCCTGAAGAAGGATCTCCTAAAACAGCTAATCCATTTACGCGGCCTATCTCATAACCTTTTGTTTGAAAAACTTTGTAACTTTTCTTTAATTCAATATATTGTTCAGCTATTTGTTGTTCTAATGTTCCTGATATTTTTTTAGCTTTTTTAACATGTTCAGGTAAAACATATTGTGCATTTTCTTCTCTTGCCATATCTCCTGCAGCACGAACAATTCCTCCTAATTCTCTTAAATTCAAAGTAAATGAATGTTTTTTAGTACTTTTTCTTCTTGCTTCATTTATTACTTCATTTACAGCTTCTTTTGTAAAATGAGGTATTTTTTTATCTTTTTTAACTTCTTGTGCTACAAATTTAACTAATTTTTCTTCATTTTCTAAAGTATCATCCATATGATCTTCAACATAGATTTCATATCCTGCACCACGAATTCTTGATCTTAATGCAGGGTGCATAGTTTGTATATCTGGAACATTTCCTGCTGCTACTAAAACAAAATCACATGGGACAGGTTCTGTTTTAACAATTGCTCCTGAAGACATTTCACTTTGTCCAGTAATAGGATATTTTTTTTCTTGCATTGCAGTTAATAATTCCTGTTGAAAGTGTTTTGTTAATGAAGTAACTTCATCCATAAACAAAACTCCTTTATTTGCCATATGTATTGCTCCTGCTTCTACTCTTAAATGTGGAGGAGTTCCTAACCCACCGCTTTGCAAGGGATCATGTCGGACGTCGCCTAATAAAGCTCCTGATTTTGCTCCTGTTGCATCTTCAAAAGGTGCTGTTCTTTTTCCTGAATTATCAACTATTAATTTTGGATCATCAGTTCCAAAACCTCCAATACCCATTCTTAAACTTAATCTACTTGAAAAACTAAATAAGAAATACATAAATCCTAATCCGAAAATAAAAGCTAAAATGAACCATTTAGAATCATCTTGTAATGCATTTGTCATATACAAGGCAATAATTGCTATTATTGCTATTAAAATAACGACTAATAATGGATTTGGACCTTTATCTGAAGAAGGGCTTCCTCTTACTCTTTGTGTTAAATTTAAAATTTTTCTTCCTTGTCCTATATCTTCTTTTTTTTCTAATTTCTTTTTTTCTTCTTCTATCCTTTTCTTATCTTTTTCAGTTTTAACTTTACTTTCCATATCTTTTAGCATTTTTTTACTTTTAGCTAATATTAAATCATTATGATAAAGTGACTTTAATTTGGGATCTTTTTCTATTTCTTCTTTTGGAGGATAAGTTTTAACAACAACAATCTTAGGATTATTTTCATCTACTTTGTTTGGATAACATAAAACATCTTCTAAATCTTCTGCTGGCATTAATTCTGCCATAGCTTGTGCTAACATTGATTTGCCTGTTCCTGGACTACCTATTAATAGGACATTTCTTCGTTGTTTAGCTGCTTTTTTAACTATTTCAACAGCTTTTTCTTGCCCTATTATTTGATCTATTAATTTCTCAGGAACTTTAATCTCTTCAGTTGATTTATAATCTTCCATTTACACACCAAATTAATACTAAATAATATGTTAATTTAATATCCATTACTGTATATAATTAATATATAGAGCCCTTTTTAAATATTAAGATATAGTTAGACCTTTTACTAGAATGCGTGGAACAATATAACTGCCTTTCATTTTTAATGATTTTTCAATATCTTGAATATTTTTAAGAAGCGCATAAGTGTTACCCGATAAGATATTGCCTTGAATAAATTGTTTTTTATTATTCTTTACAAGGTATCCATTTCCTATTATTAAACTAAAATCACCTGTTGTTGTATTAACAGTATGAAATCCAAACAAATTATTAATAACAACATATTCCCTATGTATTTCTTCTAAATTTTTTGTCTTACCAGGTTTGATTAGTATATTTGAGTAACCAATAGTTGGATATTGTGTATAATTTGATCTAGAACAAAAGCCTTTTTTATCTACCTTACTTAAAGCAGCTGTTTCTTTATCATAAACAAACCCAGTAAATTTTCCTTTATCTATTAATACAGAAATATCATCTTCTATTCCTTCACCATCAAAGTTTGTTTTTGAATGACCTTCACAAAAGGGGTCTTCGTAAATAGTTAAATTATTAGATGCAATATTCATATTTTCTTTTCCTATTAAATAAGAAGAGTTATGGTGTTTTTTATCTCCAGTTATTTGTGTTAAAAATAAATTATCAATTATATTAATCAGAGCGTCATCTTCCAATATCACAGGTAATTTAACAGAAGATATTTGTTTTGTTTTTTGGTTTGCTTTTTTAGAAGCTATTTTTGATAAATTTAAAATAGTATTTCTATCATATTTATATGATTCATAAAATTCTGAACCTGTTTGTCCCTCTTTTGAACAATAAGCGAAAGCAAGTAAACTTGTTTCTTTTTGAGAACAGTCTAATCCTTCTGAATTAATTATTCTAACCTCTGAAATATTTTTAATTACAGAACAACTTATTGGAGTATATTTAATATTTTGAATCATATCTTTAATTAGTTCTTTTATATCTTTTTCATCAAGATCAATTATTTTTTTATCATATGTTTTAACTTTTATTTTGGGGTTTTTATTATTAAATGTAAAATTATGGAGTTTAGGTTTTATTTTTATAATTTTTAATGCATTTTGAATAGAACTTTCAATATGATTTTTATCTGAAAAATATGTAAAAGTTATTTTATTGTTTTTTAATATTCTTAATCCATATCCTTCGTCATATTCAAATTCTTTTTTATCGAAATTAGTTTTATCTGTATCAATAGAAGTAATACTATTAGTTGAATTAAATATTTCATAATCTTTTATGTTATATTTTTTTAATTTTTTTAATATTTCTTCAATCATTTAATCAACCCAGTAATATATTTTTTATTCTGATATGCGGCCCACCATCTCCTGCTCTTATACTTTGTCCATCTTTTCCACAGAAACCAACACCTGTTGGGTCATAATCTTTTCCAATCGCTTCAATATGATATAAGGTATTTGTTATATTGCCTGAAATTGAAACATCTCTTAATTGTTCTTGTATTTCTCCATTTTTAATATTATAAGCTTCTCTAGCAGCAAACATAAATTTTCCATCTAATGTTTTAACTTGTCCTCCTTTCATTCCTTTAAGATATACTCCAGTTTTTAGGTCAAATACGTCTTCTTTTGAATGTTTTCCAGGTAACATTACAGTATTTCTCATTCTAACTATTGGGAAATTATTATAATTTGATGCTCTTGCATTTCCAGTTAGTTTTTCATTTGACTTTTTAGATGTTTCTCTTGAATGTAAAAATGAATTAACAATGCCTTTTTTTATTATTACTACTTTTTTTGCTTTAACTCCCTCTGAATCATAATTAATGTTACCAAATCCGTTTTTTTCATTTGGTGAATCAATTATAGTAACTTCATTGTTTCCAATCTGTTTTCCAATTAATTTTTCTAAAATTGAATCCCCCTTTGAAATTATATCTGCTTCTGCTGCATGACCTATTGCTTCATGACAAAAAACCCCCACCATTTGTGGATCTAATATAACATTTTGAATTCCCTTAGGACAAGGTTTTGCATTTAATAAATTGATAACTTTGTTTTTTGCATTAATTGCCATATCCTCTAGATTATCTAACTTTTCAATAATTCCAAGTTTTCCTTGTCTGTCAGTCCAACTCTGTAATATTTTTCCTTTTTTTGCAATAATCCTAGGTCCGCAATAAGAGAAATTATCTTTTTGTGAAATTGATGATCCTTCAGAGTTAAGGAATATAGAATAAGTATCTTTATGTATTAAATTAAAAGCTGTTGAAATGATATATTTTCCTTTGGTTATTTTTTCTATCTTTTTTAATCTATTTGTCCATACTTCTAAATCTATTTCAATATCTTTTCTTTTGTCTTTATATTTCTGTTTTTTATATTTATTGATTTGAATTTTATTTGATTTAATTTTTGATAATCTAATAGCATGACATAGTGCTTCATCAAAAGAAGATTTATTTAATTGATTTATGCTCGCAAAACCCCAAGATCCTTGGTTTAATATTCTAATTCCTAATCCTTCATAATAATTTTTTTGGACTTTAAATTCACTATTTTCTAAATTTAAAGATAAAGTATTTGTGTCTTCTAATCTTATGTCCCAATAATCACATTTGATTGTATCTAATTTTTGTATAATATAGTCATACATTGGATATGCTTATTTAGATAATCAATATAAAGGTAATTATGCTTTAATTTCAGTTTTTCCATTCATATATGGCACTAAGACATTAGGAATTTTAATATTTCCTTCTTTTTGTTGATTATTTTCTATTATTGCAGTCATCGTTCTACCTGCTGCTATAACTGTGTCATTTAATATATGTACATACTCTTTATCTCCTTCTTTTTTTTCATATCGTATATTTGATCTTACTGCTTGATAAGATAACGCATTTGTACAAGACATTACCTCTCTATATTGTTCTTGTACTGGAAACCAGGCTTCAACATCATATAATTTAGAATGTACAACTCCTAATTCCCCAGTACATGTGTTTATTATTCTATATGGTAATTCCAATTCTTCCATTATTTCTTGATTAATTTTAATTAGTTCTTCATGAAATTTCCAGGAATCTTCTGGTTTTGAAAAAATTATCATCTCAACTTTATGAAATTGATGCGTTCTAAATATTCCTTTAGTATCTTTTCCATGCGAACCTGCTTCCTTTCTAAAACAAGGGGTTAATCCCACATATTTAAGAGGCAAATCTTTTTCTGGTAAAATATCATTTTTATGATATCCAATAATTCCGTGTTCAGCTGTTGCAATTAAATATAAATCCTCTCCTTCTATCTTGTATATATCTTCTCCAAATTTATATGCATCTGTTGCACCTTGAATTATTTCTTTTCTTATCATATATGGGGGATTTAAAGGAATAAATCCTTTTTTTACCATTTTATCTAATCCATATCTTAGCAAAGCTTGTTCTAATAGTACAAAATCGCCCTTTAAATAATAAAATCTAGAAGCAGATATTTCAGAAGCCTTATCAGTATCAACAAGATCAAACATAGTTACTAAATCAGCATGTGGCAGCATCCATTCTTCTTTTTTTCTTGGAGTTCCCCAAGTTTTTATAATTACATTATCTTCTTCAGATTCTCCATAAGGAACACTTTCATGTAAAATATTAGGTATTCTCATTCTTAATTCCGTAATTCTTTCTGTAAGTTTTTCATACTGTTCTTCTTCTTGTTTTATTTTATCTGGTAATTCTTTTACTTCTTTAAGAAATTCTTCAATTGGCTCTCCTGTTTTCTTTTTTTCATTAATTTCTTTAGAAATATCATTTCTTCTTTTTCGCATTTTATCTAGTTCTATTTTCATTTCTCTTTCTTTTTTATCTTTTTCAATTAGTTCATCAAACATCTCTAATATCTCTGGATTTTTTCTTTTAGCTAAGTTATCACGCACTTCTTTTGTGTGTTCTCTTATATATTTTATATCAATCATAGAAGTATTTCAGTAAATAAAGTTTATTAAGGCTTTTGTTCGTTTAAAAAAAGAATTGACATAAAAAGAAGGGTAAGGCAGGTTAACCACGCTGGCTCCTTCCTTACCTCCCACCTTGCTCTCCATAAAGGTAAGAGCATATGTATTATAATAAATATATTTAAAAATATTATTCATTATTTTGATTTATTCAAACATAAATGAACACAAAACTATAAGAAAGTTATAGTATGAGTTAATTAGCGTCAAAATAATAGTATTTTACCTACTCCAAAATCTTCAGGATGAATTTTTTTAAGTGTATCTCTACTTTTTATTACTAAATCGCCCGTTTCTCCCTTTTCTAAATAATCTAATCGAATATTTTTTTGTTCAATATGTTCTAATATAAATTCTTTACCCTTAACTTTGCCTTCAATTCCAGGTTTTATGACTCCGTGCATTACGGTTCCATGTAAAATTAAACGACCAGCAAGATCATATATTTGTTCAATCACAAATTTTGTTGGTTCTGTGTCTTTTGTAAAATATACTTTTCCCATATTGATATATTAAACTGAAAGGCTTATTAAGTTTTCTTTTGAAATTAATTTGTGACCAGTATGGAAAAAATAAGGTGTAATTCGGTTTTCTTTAATTTAGAGGGAGGAGTATTTACTTTTTCAAACATTCCTCAAATAATAAAGGATACAATCAGAAATTGCAAAATGAAAAATAATAATGAACTTAATACTGAATTTGATAAGTTTTGTAAAGGACAAATAATTGAAAAAGAATTTTGGCAAAATATTGGTATAACAGATATACATATGCCAAGGAAATTAGTCCTAGAAAAACTTGAATATTCTTTTGATAATGATTTTTTGCCTTTAATATCTGGGTTTATGGATAAAAAAATAGGAGTATATGGTAATATACCCAAAGAATGGGCAGAAGAAATATTTGATTCATCTGGATTATCTTCAATGATTCAATTATCTATTTTATCATCAGATTTAGAGGCAATGTTTCCAAATGACATCGCATTTGATATAATCAAAAATAAAATAGGAAATGCATTAGTCATTGATCAAGATGTAGATAATATTAATATGGCTAGTAGCAAAGGTCTTAAAACTGTATTATTATTACGAAAACCCATTGAAAAATGTAGCGGTAAAGCAGATTTAATTGTTCCTAAATTAATTCAACTGGAGGATTTGATAGAATGAGGTATGAATACTTAATTTTTGATTTTGGCGGAGTAATCTTAGAAAAAGGTAGTTTAGGAGATTTATTATTTACAATTCTACAAGCAAATGGTGAGTTAGTTGATTATGATGTGTTAATGGATAAAATCCATAAATTTGATAAAGGACAATTATCTGAATCTAAATTTTGGAGAGAGATAGATGTGCAAGACTATGAAAAAATACGAAAAAATTTTATGAATAAAGTTTTATCTTTAATTGATCCCACTTTTGAACAATTAAGTTTAAATTTAAAAGGAAAAATAAAAATTGGATTATTAAGTAATATTTCAGAATCTTGGGGAGAAGAAGTTTTAATCTCTCCACAATTAAAAGGCATTTTTGATGTGAATGTGTTAACAGGTAAAGAAGGATACTCAAAACCAGAACCAGAAGTTTATGATATTTTAATAAAGAAATGTAATTGTGAACCAAATAAAATATTATTTATTGATGATAAAATAAAAAACCTTGTGGTAGCCAGTACACTAGGTATAAAAACTGCATGGATGATAAGAAAACCTAAAAAAACACCTGAATTTATTCCAGATTATATGATCAGTGATCTTATTCAAATTGGATCCATAATTGAAGAGCAAAAGAAACTTTATAAATTAGTTTAATTAAATTTATGAGTTTACAATTTTCAAATGATGTCAACAAACACGAATTAAAAAAATTTATTGCTTATTTATTTGAGCAATCTAATGAAGAATCAATGAAAGAATTTGCAATCTTTATTTCTGATATAAACTGGGAACTTAGAGATTTAGTGGCAAAAATTATTGTAACTCGTATCCATCATGCAATAAGAAACGATTCTTTTAATGAATTATATACAATAAAATGGATAATAACTGAACACCTTTGTGATTCTGGATTAGTACATTTCTTCAAATTTTATCCAGTAGCAAATTCTGAAGAAAAAAAGTTTATGGAAGAATGTATGAGAGATTCTAAAATTCCCCCTATATACCCTGTTTTATTATTTTTAATTAAAGGAAATGATTCGTTATTACCCTTAGTTCAAAATGGTATTATTAATTTAGAAAAAAAATTATATATTCCAAAATTTATTCATTGTTTAACAAATGAGAATCTACAAGATGATCGACTTAAATTTGTAATTAATGAAATTGAAAGTAATTTACTTTTTAACGACTTTAATATCATTTGGAATTCAATGTTAAATTGTAATATAGAAGAAGGTTTTTTGAGATATACATATTTCTTTGAAAAAAATATAACCAAAAAAAATTGTGGGAAATTAATTGAGGCTATCTTAGTATTAGATAATCAAAATGAACAAAAATGGAAAATAGATTATCTTAAAAAAGTACTAATTAAAATGGGAACAAACTGTTCCCATAAAAAAAGTAATATTGTTATAGATGCTTTATGTTCTTCCATATTAAATAATGAAACTTTTACTCTTTCAAGGTATTACTCACTCGATATTTTGTATGAAATAAGTCAAAAAAATTTAATCTGCAAAAGAAGAGTTATGAAAAAAGTAGCTAAAATATTTTATTCTACTAAATATGAATATGCAAAAGTTTTTTTTGATATGTTAGGTGATAAAGATGCATTAAATTTTTTAAAATCTCAAAAAAAGCAAAGGGTAAATTCAAAAAAATATTTACCTCCTGTTATTGATGAAACAATGAATATAATCAGAAATTGGTTAAATGAAAAAAAAACTATGCCTGCTCAAAAATATTTACCTATACCTTTGGGAAAATCTAAAGACAATATTAGTGCTACAATTTAAAACTTACTTTTATAAGGATATTCTCACATAATATAAATATGCATAATGAACTCAAGCAATTAATAACTAAATCTATACTTAATGAGATACCTAAACATGGTAAAATAGGAGTTTTATTCTCAGGAGGAGTTGATTCTACTTTAATAGCTAAAATTCTAAAAGATAATAATATAGATTTCATATGTTATACTACTTCTTCTGAAGAAGATTATAAAGATTGTATTTTTGCAAAAAAAGCAGCTGAAGAACTAGGTTTTGAACTTGAAATTGTGAAACCAAAAAATTTAGAAAAAGAATTAATTGAAGTTTCTAATATTATAGAAAATGTCACTTATGTTACTGTAAGTATTGCACTACCATTGTATTTATCTATAAAAAAAGCAAGTGAAGATGGGATTACTCATTTATTTTCTGGATTGGGAACAGAAGAACTTTACGCAGGATACGAAAGACATGCACATGCAAAAAATATAAACGAAGAATGTAAACGCGGGTTAGATTCATTAAAAGAAAGAGATCTAGATAGGGATAATTCTTTAGCAAAATATTTTAATATTGCATTATTAACTCCATTTTTAAATAAAGACCTCATATCTCATTCTCTTAAAATTCCAGGAAATTTAAAAATTAAAGATGGACATAAAAAATATATCCTTAGACAAGTTTCAGAAGAATTAGGAGTACCCAAAGAATATGCTTGGAGACAAAAACTTGCTGTACAGTATGGAAGTGGAATAGATAAAGATATAGAACGGCTTGCTAAATCCAAAGGATTTAAATTTAAATCAGATTATGTTGGTGATTTATTAAATATTAAAGTGGGTGCTTTGATAAGTACAGGTAAAGATTCACTTTTTGCTATGTATAAAATGATGAAAAAAGGGTATGAGATATCATGTTTAATGACTATTAAAAGTAAAAATGAAGATAGTTATATGTTTCATACTCCAACTATTGAATTAGCTAGTGATATCTCAAATTCCATAGGTATACCAATTATATTTCAAAAAACAGATGGAAATAAAGAGGATGAATTAAAAGATTTAGAAAAATTGATTAAAACTGCAATAGAACAATATAAAATTCAAGGAATTATATCTGGTGCAATAGCTTCTGAATACCAAAAAAAAAGAATCCATAATATCTGTAATAAACTAGGAATAAAGTCTTATACTCCTTTATGGGGAGAAGATCAAGAACAATTATTAAATGAAATGATAAATAAAGGTTTTACAATTATTATCACAAAAACTGCAGCAGAAGGTTTTGATAAAAAATGGATAGGTAGAATATTAGATAAACACACTCTAGAAGAATTAAAAAAATTATCTAAAACATATAACCTGAATGTAATGGGAGAAGGTGGAGAGTATGAAACTCTTGTCGTAAACGCTCCTTTTTATAGAAATGAAATAAAACATAGTTTTAAATAATGTGTCATTCAGAATTCTAGTAGTATTGAGAGTAATACTTTTCATTAATATATATAATGAAAGGGTTATTCTTTAAAAAGAGGTGTAAAGTAAATGGAAGGTACAGTAAAATTCTTTAATCCAGTAAAAAGTTTTGGTTTTATTACTGGCGAAGATGGAACAGACTATTTTGTTCACATAACAGGTTTAGTTCCTGGAACAAGAATAAACGAAGGAGATAAAGTATCCTTTGAAATTGAAGATGGTGAAAAAGGACCAAAAGCAGTAAATGTCAAAAAAGTTTAAATTTTCATGGTTTATGGAAGTGTAATTCAATGAAAAAAAACTTACTTTTTATTTTTATTCTTTTTTCTTTATTTTTTGGTTGTTTAA
>Ga0334889_1004661_pt1 | contig 12034 bp, 11 predicted proteins | sample GraSluR1_MG_2_FD_207222 | JGI IMG/M metagenome (GOLD analysis project Ga0334889, IMG submission 207222) | Sludge microbial communities from methane-producing bioreactor in Wageningen University, Netherlands - Granular Sludge_8_08-R1 | ecosystem: Engineered > Bioreactor > Anaerobic > Unclassified... | reverse complement strand
TTTTATAAAATACCAGACAAATTAATTTCAGTATCCATTGAAGACGCAACTCAATTTAAGAAAACGAATGTGAATGGAGCCTCATCCATATATTTTAAGGTATTCGTGCTGGTGCGAAAAATTGCAGGAAGAAATGAGGAAATATTCGTAAAGATTATTTTGCAGCCATTCAATCCAAACGTTGTTATTGGAATATAATTTGACTTTGTCCTTACGGAATGAAAAAAATGGAAGTTACGGCTCGACGCTATAGACTGAACCTGACGAACAGGTGAAAAGCACATGAATTGAAAGGTGTGATTAATGGATCTCCGAAATTACAAATTACTGATTACCGATATTGATGGCACAGCCCTGGATTCGCGCCATGAATTACAACCTGAAACCATCAAAGCATTCCAGGCGCTGCGGGAGTTTGGTGTATTGACGACAATAGCAACCGGAAAAATTTATCCTTCCGTTGACTATTTAATTGAACCGCTTTGTGATGGGATGACTTTTATGCTTGGACATGGTGCTATCGTTCAAAACCGGGATGGAAAGGTTTTGCAGCAACGGGGGTTGTCTCCTGAGGCACTGAGGGTGATAAGTAAAGTAAGCGAAAAACATTCCTGTGATTTTGGCGCATATTTACCCAATGGCATTTTGGCGCGGGAATTTAACCGTAATATGCAGTATCTGACTGAATACTGGGAACCAAAGGCCGAAGAGGTTGCTGGTTGGCCCGATTTAGGCGACCGCTTGAAAGATGTCGTGAAAGTTTTGTTTGTGAATTGTGATTCAGATTTGGTTCTGGAGCGCGTTGCCGATGAGTTAAACCAAAAACTGGGTGGGCTGGCTGTTGTGCAGTTCTCGATTCCTCATGTGGTGGAGGTGACCAATATAAAAGCTACAAAGGAAAACGGTTTGCGTTTCCTTTCTGAATATCTCGGTATTGCGCCAGAGGAAATGATTGCAGTGGGTGATGGACCCAATGATGTTGGCATGTTAAATTTTGCCGGGCATGGTGTTGCGATGGGTAATGCAAAACCTGAATTGAAAGCCGTGGCTGACGAAGTGGTCGGGACGAATGATGAAAATGGTCTGGCGAGTGCAATTTACCAGTGGATAGATGACAGTAAGTAAAAGATTGAACATCACGATCACTGTAGTTTGCAGGTTGGCGAATGGTGAGGCGTTTAAGCAAAAAACCATCCTGGCGTAGTGCTTAGTTATCCTTTTTGTAGGCGATGATGAACCAGATGACCAGGGGCAGCAAAGGAAGATAAATCCACCAGTCCAGGTCTAAAAACCATTGTGGCTTATAAAAATTTGCAATAATCAGGGCAAGCGTATACACTGCCAGAATGTAAGACGGCAGTTTTCGTTTTTCCGGGACAGGATTTCTTGGGCTTTCGGTTTTTGGCATGCGATTTCCTTTTTAGAAGATGGGTGTGGGTTTGGATGGGATCATCATTGGGTTGAAAATTCAGTCCAGATAAATAAAAACGTACCCCTATTCATCAGGCAGCTTGTGATAATAGATTTCCATTTCACAATTTATACAATTGAATTGAAGCGGATATTCGTTTCCGTTTTCGTCGATGAGTTTCCAGTGTACGTCGGTTTGGCCGCAATTTTCCTGCTGAGGGCAGGCATTGAATTCATGGCGCAGGCAATGTTTGGTGGTCATGATTTTGCGACCGTTCATATTGGTACCGGCTTCGGCCGCGTCTTCGATTTTTTCTACACCATGACGGTGATAAAAATCTTTTGCTTTTTGATTCAAAACGTTTCCCCGAAATGAGAGTACTTTAATCGGAAATGGTGTTTGGTAGGGGCTTGTTTTACGCAGATCGCGCGGCATTTGTTCAATACGGGTTTCAACGAGTTGGTCAATGGCTGTGCGACGAAGTTTGTTCAGAAAAGAAGCAGTCAGGAAGAGAACCGGCTCCAGCGCGTGTTCTGCCCGGGAGCAAACAAAAGCAGTCCCGCCGAGTTTATGCAGTTGGCGGTCAATGATGGCAAGAGACTTTTCGGGCTTTTCGGCGGGAATGTGTTCAACCGGGAGTTCAACTTCTGCTGTGCAATGATCTTCATCAACCACAGTCAATTTAACACCTGTGGGGGTCTTTTCCAGAGAAAACTGGACGTGGATTTTGCGCTCCGGCTGGCTTTTATTGAGCTGAGAAATAAAGTAGTGGTCATGATTTCTGAAAACTTCTGCACCGGGAAGCAGCCCGTGAGTTTGATCAACGTGGATTTTTGCACCATCAACCGCATTGACATAGGTGCCTTGTAATTCTTTTTCTGTATCGAAGTAGCATAAGCCGTCACCTGGGCTGATCGTGAAAGTTTCATTTTTCAGGGTGATGGTATTCCTGTTTATCGACACAATCGTGCCAAGGGGTTCGCCGATCGATTTTGGAGAATCGGGTGCGGTTAATTTTTCGTCCCGGCCATGGAGAAAGTATGAGGTATATCCCCGGTTAAAAGTTTTCACCGGGTTGGGGGAAAAGTTCAGGGTGACTGTACCAGAGGAGCTGGCGCGTTTGCCACGCTCGTTGAGGATTTTATCGAGCAGTTGACGATAATATCCAACGATATTCATCACATAGGCTTTGTTTTTCAAACGGCCTTCAATTTTGAAGGAACATACGCCAGCGTCGACTAACACTGCCAGCGAATGACTTAGATTTAAATCCCGCAGGGATAACAAATAACGGCGGTCGGCGATGAGGTTGCCACGGCCATCAACGAGCGAGTATTTCAGCCGGCAAGGCTGGGCGCATTGTCCCCGGTTTCCGCTTCGTCCGCCGATTGCGTAACTCATATAGCATTGTCCGCTGTAGCTGACACACAGTGCACCGTGGATGAAAGTCTCCAGTTCGATATTTGTGGTGCGACGAATGTGCTGAATTTGTTCCAGAGATAATTCGCGCGCCAAAATCACGCGTTGGAAGCCAACTTTTTCCAGGAATGCGACACGTTCGGAAGTATGATTGTGCATTTGGGTGCTGGCAAAAAGCGGGATAGGAGGAAGGTCAAGCTCCAGTAAACCAAAATCCTGAATGATGACAGCATCTACGCCAATTTGATAGAGCTGTTTGATCAGTTGTTCCGCATCAGGGAGTTCGTTGTCGTAGAGCAGCGTGTTAACGGTAACATATACGCGCGCCCAATATTTATGTGCATAATCCGCAAGCCGTTGAATATCTTGCAAGGAATTGCCAGCAGCTTTGCGCGCACCATAATTGGCGGCACCGAGATAAACTGCATCTGCGCCGCAGTTAATTGCGGCAATGCCGGTTTCCAAATCTTTTGCCGGTGAGAGGAGTTCAATATTTTCCATGCCTGAATTATAGCAAGAAAGATGGGAGATGACGTTGATTGGTGAGCAATCTGAAATTTATTCCGCTGGTGTTTCGATTTCGGATACAATTTTTGTCATTTGGCTGCCGGTGTTTGTTTCATCTTTTTGCATGTTCTGGGTAATTGACACGCACAGGTGAGCGCCCAACAAAAGTACATAGTTGCTGAGGTAGAGCCAAAACAAAGAGATGATGGTTGTGCTGAGTGAGCCGTAGATGACATCATAGTAGATAAACCCGCTGCTGAGGTACCAGGTAAGAAGGGTTGTTACCATACGCCATAGAACAGTGACAATCAAGGCACTTAAAAAGGCAGCTTTACGGTTTACAGGCGTTTTTGGAATCCAGAAATATAATCCCCAAAGCACGCCCATTCTCAAAAGCAGTGGAATGCTGAATGAGAGGATAGTTCTTGTTGGCCCTTGGTAGAAGATATTCTGCCAGAAGGGGAGGTTTAATTTCCCCAATAATTCAAAAGTGGATGTTGCCAACATGGAAAGCAGGAAGAGTACGCCCAGGCCGACAACAATCAACAAGGCTTCCAGACGAGTGCGGACAAAATGGCGGGTACGAATGCCCGGCCAGGCACGGTTGATATTACGAACCAGAAGATTGAAATACCCTGATGCAGCCCAAAGCAAACCAACGGCGGAAACAATCGTCATGGCACCACGGCTGTTAAGCATGCTTTGGATAAGCTGCTCTGTTAGACTTTGAGAAATGGGGAAAAGTTCAGTGACAAACTGGATGGCTTGCTGGCGAGCCATTTCTTCTTTAAACCATGAACTGCTTGCTACCACAAGTAATAATGCCAGCGGAAAAATGCTGAACATGCTGTAATAGGCCAATCCAGCGGTCGCTTCCAGTGCCGAAGAGCGGGAGTAGGATTGCAGTGCTTGCCGGATGACCTGGATGAATGTCCGCAGATGATGGACGGTTGAAAGCCGTATTCTGGCGAATATTTTGAGAGCAGTATCACGATTTTGGTTCATGGATATTCCTTATCGTGAATATTTTATCGCAAAACGGTACATGTCACGGCGTCGACGAGGATAGCAGCATTAACGAACGCAATCTCATGTAAAACCCGCCACGGGATTGCGTGTTAATTTGTTATCTTTGGCATATCCCGAGAGGCAATAATATTGATGCCAGTGTTTAAAACATTTTTGATGACGACTTGTTCGGTTTTCACGGGAGCCTGTAACTCAATTTTACGAATTTCGGCGAGGATGTCGAAGATCAGGGGCTTTGGAACCGGTGCGGCCGTGTAAACTGGAACAAGGGGATGAACGCCATTTTTTACTTTTACGGTGGAAGCAACCATCCGGCGCGGATCGGTGATTTCTTGATGGGCATAATCCAGGCCGCGTTTACAGGAAGCGCCAGTGACTTTTACCACAGTGTTTCCGTCGATGGTTACGCCCAGCGTACAGCCTTTGGGACAGCTCACACAGATCATTTTGATATCTTCCATGGTTTTCCTCCTATCTTTCTGTGACCTGAACCGTGAGACTGGCGGCCCGGGAAATTGCGTCATAATGTCGGTTGGGTTTGAGCTTGATCTCAATCATCTCTCCCGGACGGGCGTATTGTTCATTCTTTTTGGCAATCAGGTTCTCACCGTCATACACCTGCACGGTAACAGGAGCCTCGATGGGCGCATTGACGCGCAGCTGCAAGCGTACTTCGTTTTCGGCAAGGTTTTCCTTGTCCATCGTGTGCGGAACAACATACCGGACATTTTGGCCGGCATGGATCGGGATGCGGCGTCTTTCACGCAAGCGTTCCGCAACGGCATTTTCGGCGGCGTATTTCCCCGCAGTCAGGCCTGCTTCGGTGACCCAGTCTGCCAGATCATAGACGTGGACTACATTGCCAGCCGCAAAGATGCCAGGCACGTTGGTCTGGAAGCGGTCGTCCACGTAGGGGCCGCCAATCAGCGGGTCAATCAATACGCCTGCTTTGCGGGAAAGCTCATTCTCCGGGATCAATCCAACCGAAAGCAAGAGCGTATCACAGGGAATGATTTCTGAGGAGCCTGGAATGGGACGCCATTTCTCATCCACCTGAACGGACTCAACGGCTTCCACCCGGTCACGGCCGACGATTCGGTGCACGGTATGCTGCAATTGCAGAGGAATGTCAAAGTCTAACAGGCATTGCACATAATTACGGTTAAGGCCGCTTAGATAGGGAAGCACTTCCAGCACGCGCTCCACTTTCGCGCCTTCAAAGGTGAGACGGCGGGCCATGATCATGCCAATGTCGCCGGAGCCGAGGATGACGAACTTATTGCCAGGCATGTAGCCTTCCACGTTGACCCAGCGCTGGGCAGTGCCTGCGGTGTAAACGCCGGCCGGGCGGGTGCCGGGAATTCGTACCTGGGCACGGGTGCGTTCGCGGCAGCCCATTGCCAGAACGAGTGAGCGTGCCTGAATATCGATCACGGAGCCGCGGCTGGTGGCGAAAATGCGCCGTTCGGGGGTGATGTCCAATACCATGGTGTCTGTCAGGAATTTGACACCAGCTGCTTTGGCATCGTCGATGTAACGTTGGGCATAGCTGGGGCCAGGCAGGTCTTCACCGAAGACTTCCATGCCGAAGCCGTTGTGAATGCACTGCAGGAGGATGCCGCCCAATTCAACATCGCGTTCCAGAACGATGACATCCTCTGCGCCGTTTTCACGGGCAGCGATGGCAGCGGCCAGTCCGCCGGGACCAGAACCAATCACAACCACATCGTAGGTTTCCTTGAGAGCCATCTTACTCCTCCACCTGTTTGGTTTTACGCGCGAGAAACTCGGAGCCGGCGCCTTTTTTGCTGACTTGCAGGGGATCGATGTTCAATTCGCGGGCGAGGATTTCGGTGACGCGGGGCATGTCAAAACCGCCCAGGCAGCGCCCGGTACCCAGCCAGGTACGGCGTTTGATCGCGTCGTAGGTGCGGGCGGGAATGGGTGCATGGATCTCGGCCAGGATTTCGCCTTCTGTGACCATTTCACAGCGGCAGACCACGCGCCCATAGCGGGGGTCGCGCTTGATCAGGGCGGCCTGATCTACCTGCGAAAGATGACGGAAACTCGGACGCGGCGGCCGCACAGGATCCCAGTCCGGTTTTTCGGCGAGCCTTTCACCGGCATCTTTGATTAATTCTACTACGCGGACGGCGATAGCCGGGGCGGAGGACAGGCCGGGCGACTCGATGCCCCCAAGATTAACCAGGTTGGGCATTTTTTTGGGGATTTCAATGACAAAGTCTTTGTTGTAATTGACGCCGGGGGTTTCGCAGGGTGCATTGCCGCCAGCCCGCAGTCCGGCAAAGATAGCAATGACATGGCGGGGATTAAGAGTGGGGACCAACTTCTGGGCACCGCTCCATACCTCTGCCAGCCCTTCCGGCGTGACTGCACTATCTTCTTTGTCGCAGATGTTTTCAGCATTGGGGCCAACCAAAACGTTGCCGTGAAGTGTGCCTGAAACAAGAATTCCTTTACTTATCTCCGAGGGAACGGGAAAGAGAACGTTATAGATATCGATCTCATTGCGGTCGAGGATATAATATTCGCCGCGCCGCGGCGTGATTTTGAATTCAGGGCGCACCCCCGCTTTATGCATGACAACATCAGAATATAGACCGGCGGCATTGATCACCCAGCGGCAGGCAAGCAGGCCGTGGTTGGTTTGTACGCCCACGATGCGGCCGTTTTCAATAACGAAGTCTTCAAAAGCCGTGTTGAACAGGATTTTGACGCCATTCATTACAGCATTTTCGGCAGCCGCTACGGTGACGGCAAACGGATCACAGATTCCTCCGGTAGGTGCCCAGAGGGCGCCGCTGACGTTCGTGTTAATGCCGGGTTCGGCAGCGCGCATATCGTCTGCGCTCACGATGCGCATACCTGGAACGCCGTTTTGTTTGCCGCGTTCCATCAGAGCATCCAGGCTGGGCAGCTCTTCCTCGCCGACCGCAACGACATAGTCGCCGCGACGGGAGTAGGGGAAATTAAGTTCGCCTGAAAGCGTGTCCCACATGGCATTCGCAGCTACATTCATCCTGGCTTTTAGTGAGCCAGTCACCGCATCGTACCCGGCATGTACCAGTGCAGAGTTGGCCGAACTGGTAACGACACCGACGTCCGATTCTTTTTCGATAAGGACGATGTCCAACCGGTACCGTGACAGATAGCGGGCGACCATGCTGCCAATTACGCCTCCCCCGATGATGACTATATCATGGACTTCAGGCATTTTCCCTCCGGTGATTGATATTTTCCAATGGTGAATCGTAAGTGATCATTTTTTTACTCGCACTGAAAAATATGCAGTGATTTAATGGTAGATATGGCACTGATTTGAAATATATTCACACTATTTGTCTTGATAGGCTTTGACGGCTTCAGCAATCGCTTGAATATGTTCCGGGCTGTTGCCGCAGCAACCGCCAATAATCCGCGCACCTGCCTCAATCCATTGCGGTACATTTGCACCCATTTCGTGCGGATTAACGGAGTAGACGGGGTGATTGTCTTCATCCAGCTCTGGCATACCTGCATTGGGTTTGAACCAGATCGGCAGGTCTGTATTTTGTTTCAGGTCTTGCAATACTGCCAGGTTTTCTTCCAGGCTGCGGCCGCAATTGACCCCCAGCGCAATCACGCCAAGCGGAGCAATGGCTTTCACCATTTGGGCTGGTTTGACGCCCATCATGGTACGTGTACCGCGGTCATAACTGAAGGAACACACGATCGGCAGGCTGCTGACGGATTGTGCGCCCTGAATGGCCGCAGTGGCTTCGTTAATGTCAAACTGGGTTTCGATCACCAGAAAATCCACACCGCCTTCTTCAAGCGCTTTAGCCTGTGCAGCAAAGGAAGCCACAGCATCATCGACTTCAAGGAGACCGAGTGGTTTGAGCATTTGTCCACTGGGGCCAATTGAACCGGCAATAAGCACATCGGTTCCTTGCACAGCTTTACGGGCCAGTTCTGCTGCCCGATGGTTGACTTCTGTTGTTTTGCCGGGTAGACCGGCGTGCTCAAGGCGGACAGGGGAACCGCCGAATGTGCAGGTGAGGATGATATTGGAACCGGCCTGGATGAAATCACGGTACAGGCGTTCAATCTGATCCGGGTTTTCAAGCACCCATTGTTCGGCGGTGACGCCTTGCGGCAACCCGCGTTTTTGCAGGTTGGTGCCAGTGGCCCCATCGGAGACGAGGATTTGGCCGGCCTGCAGGCGTTCTGAAAATGTTTTTTTTGTCATAGCTTTCCTTTACCTAAAAATGCAATACGGTTTTCAATCGATTAATTGTACACGGAATCATGCGCATTGAACTGCAAGGTTATTTTGAGTAGCCATGGGGGTGGGTGCGATGCCATTCCCAGGCAGTAGAGATGATCGTTTGTAAATCCGGAACTTGGGGCTTCCAGCCAAGTTCATGACGGATCTTGGACGCATCGCCGACAAGGATGGCGGCATCGCCCGGGCGGCGCGGTTTCACTATCGAGGGAACGGGATGACCGGTTATTTCCCGCGTAGTTTCGATCACTTCCTTGACAGAGTAACCCGTACCATTCCCAAGGTTGTAGACCATGCGGGGGCGCCTATCCAGACCTTGCAGGGCCAGCAAATGAGCGGCAGCCAGATCAGTGACATGAATGTAGTCACGTACACAGGTACCATCGGGGGTGGGATAATCATCGCCAAACACGGCGATGTTTTCGCGCTGCCCCAGGGCAACTTGCAAAACAAGGGGGATCAAATGCGATTCGGGTTGGTGTGCTTCTCCACGTACCGGCGGGGTAGCTCCAGCGGCATTAAAATAGCGCAAGGCAGCAAAACGCAGGCCTCTCACCTGGTGATACCATTCGAGGGTCTCTTCGACCATATATTTGGTTTGCCCGTAAACACTGGCCGGGCCAATCGGGTCTGTTTCAACAATTGGGCTATCTTTGCTGGCATACACACCAGCAGTTGAGGAAAAGACAAAACGCGGTACGGCATGTTTCGCGGCTGCTTCAATCAAATTCATGCTGCCAGCAACATTATTGAGGAAGAATTTGCCGGGGTCAACCATTGATTCGCCAGCTTCAATGAAAGCGGCAAAGTGCACAATTGCATCGTAAGGGCGGATGCTTAATACGCGTCCCAGCGCTTCATTATCGAGAATGTCACCCTGAATGAAGGTTACGCCATCAGGGATAGCGGCTTTGTACCCTTTTACCAGACTATCATAAACGGTGACTTGATGACCTGCGTCCAATAGTAGTTGGGTCGTAACACTGCCGATATATCCAGCACCGCCTGCGACAAGTATATTCATCTGTCCTCCAGAAAAAGACGGCCTGGTCATTGGCCGTCTGCATATTCATTATTTTAGCACCATTTTCAGAAAATCATGCGGAGAACGAGAAGGCTGCATTAAAAGGAAATTAATGAAAATTTTATTCCCAACATTCATGGAATCTGATATTCTATAAGTGTTGGAGACATTGAACAAGAAAGCACACTTCTCATCATCGCACATTATTATCAGCATTACAGCTCATCAAAGACAGGATGTGTGAAGGCCTTGATCTAAAATCTCACAGAAAACTCCATCTTATCCTCCTAAACTCCACCCGCAGGAACGGCGCACCTGCGGGTGGAGTGTTGTGTACTTGAAAGATTTCTGCTTGCTTTCAAAACGGGGATGCGTGAAAAACCTTGACGCAGCGCAAGATTGAATTCCGGGCGGTTAGGAAAGTATTTGTTAGCGGGGGACTGATCAAAAAGCTTTATTCCGGGGATAAGAGCCAAATACCCGCATTTCGAGCGTTTCGGTTTCCAGCATTTTAATTGCTTTCTGGGTTTCCGGATGGCTGCATGCCCCGGCAAAATCGATATAGAAGAGATATTCCCAGGGACGACCGATCAATGGACGGGATTCGATCTTGGTCAGGTCAATATCATGGTTGGCAAAGGCTGCCAAAGCCTGATAAAGCGCTCCCGGCTGGTGCTTCAGGCTGAAAACGATGGTCGTTTTGGTTGCACCTTGCGGCTGGACGGGGCTGCGCGAGATGGTTAAGAAACGAGTGAAATTGGATGGATTGTCTTCAATACCTTCAGCGAGGATGTTCATCCCATAGATCTCCGCGGCACGACGCGAGGCGATAGCGGCAAGATGGATGTCACTTCCGGCGGCAACCATCTTTACTGCGCCAGCAGTGTCGTAAACGGTTTCCGGCTTGGCATTGACAAGGGTGGGCAGGGTTTGCCGGCATTGCCCCAGTCCCTGAGGATGGCTGATGACCCGCTTGATATCGGCGAGCGTGGCTTCCGGGCGGGCGATGAGACAATGCTGAATGCGGAGGTGATATTCGCTGATAATATACAAGTCGTGCTGCAAGAGGAGGTCATAATTGCGATGGATACTGCCATTCACAGAGTTCTCAATGGGAATAAAGCCCAAATCGCACTCTCCTGTTGTTACACAATCAAATACAGCTTCAAAGCTGTCCCGGGCAACAGGGTTTGCGGAATTTCCGAAATGTTCAATAGCTGCAGCTTCTGAAAAAGCGCCAGGCTCACCTTGATATGCGACTTGAAGCATGTTTTTCTCCTTGAAGGGTTAGTTATTAATGATGTGATGCAGGGCGTGCAGCCCAAGCAGGTAGGAATGCCAGCCAAACCCGGCGATGCTGCCTGCACAGACTGGCGCAATAAGGGAGGTATGACGAAATGCTTCCCGAGCGGCGATGTTGGAAAGATGCACTTCAACCACCGGGATGCGGATAGCGGAGACTGCGTCCCGCAAGGCCACTGAGGTATGCGTGTAGCCACCCGGATTAAATACAACCCCAACAGCCCAGATCCGCGCATCCTGCAAACGATCTATCAAAAAACCTTCGTGGTTCGACTGGAATACAGTTATCTCCAGACCTAATTCTTTTCCAGCCTGTTCAAGGTGTTTCGTAATCACGGTCAGGCTCAGCTCTCCATAAATGCCCGGTTCGCGTTCGCCCAGCAAATTCAGGTTGGGACCATTTAATACGAGAATTTTTTGCATCTCGCTTTCTCCTTTCCTCACATATCCAGCAGCAGGGTTTCCCAATCAGGCACAGTGATACCAACACGGACTTCGCCAATCCTGACTGGGAGGGCAAAGCGTACAATCTGGTTGGCACGTTTTTTGTCGTGTCTCATCGCTTGAACGATGATGGTGCGGTTAATTTCGGGAGGGATTTGGGTAAGCAGTCCTAAAGCGCTGAATACTTTCCTGATTTCATCCGTCAGGCCAGTCTGGGCCAGGCCCAATTTTTCTGCAAGACGGGCTTCGGCGACTGTGCCGATCGCCACGGCTTCACCATGTGACATACTGAAGCCGCAAGCCAGTTCCACACCGTGGCCGATGGTATGCCCCAGATTCAACGACTGTCGCAGGCCGCGCTCGTATGGGTCTTCTTCGATGATTCTGATCTTGACGGCGGCTGCCTGGCGCACTAATTGTGTACTGTTTTGCTGGGCGGCCTCTCGACCGGCTGCGCATAAATAAAAAAGCTGCGGATCAGCAATAATGCCGTGTTTTACCGTTTCGCCCAATCCACTGAGCCATTCCCTTTCCGGCAGAGTTTGCAGTAACTCTGGATCGCTCAGGATAAGCCGGGGAGCGTGAAAAGCACCAATCAGGTTTTTCCCCTGGG
>Ga0334889_1004657_pt1 | contig 12045 bp, 9 predicted proteins | sample GraSluR1_MG_2_FD_207222 | JGI IMG/M metagenome (GOLD analysis project Ga0334889, IMG submission 207222) | Sludge microbial communities from methane-producing bioreactor in Wageningen University, Netherlands - Granular Sludge_8_08-R1 | ecosystem: Engineered > Bioreactor > Anaerobic > Unclassified ... | reverse complement strand
ACCGGTTGATGATCGTCAATCATGCGAAGTGGGTTCAAAAACCGGAGCCGACTCAATCGTCCCAACAACGGAGAAGTGGGTCCGATTCACGGCGATCAATGGGGCCAACCTTAACCGGGGGTAACAGTCTCACAGCAACGTCAGTCTCACAGCAACGTCAGTCTCACAGCAACGTCAGTCTCACAGCAACGTCAGTCTTACAGCAACGTCATTGCCTCAACAACGATATTCCCGCCAAGGCGGGAATCCAGGAAGGGTAACCGTGCATGGCGAAACAATTTCAGAAATGGGAAAGAGCCCGGAAGACAAAATGGATAAAGCAGGGCAATCCCGGGTGGAGAGATCTTCATGGCGCGATCTGCGTTGAGACTGGATTCCCGCGGGAATGACGTTGGGGTCTTAACAGGAGTGACGTTGTGATCTTCGCGGGAATGACGTTGGGGTCTTCTCCGGAATAAAGTTGGGACGCCGAATGATGTCCGGATGCCGGCCTGAATGACGTTGGGATGCCATCGATTTTTGCGTGAAAAGCACTGGATGCATGAAAAGCACCGGATGCACTCCTTTGGCGGATGAACCTGAAAAAGTGCTTGCGGGCGGGGTTTCTACAATGGAGAACTCATTTCATCCTGGGCCGACAATTCCAAGACGGTTCAGTAACATTGAAAGAGATTCTCCAGCCGTTTTCCACATCGGGGAGAATGCTCCTTCAAGGCGGGCTGAAAGGGGGCACAGCAATTGGAGGGCCACCGGAAAGGGGTCTGCGCGTGGCAGCGGGAATCGGACTGCGGGCGAATCCTGCACAGGTAACGGAGATGGAGGAGGCACAGCGGATTGCATTCTGCCTCCCTTTCTTCCGTATATCGCTATCGCTTTTTGGGGATAATATCGACCACGAGGATATCCTGCTCGCCGATGAAACAGCGTCTTCTTATTGAGACAAGAAACAGCATTTCCGGTTATCTGGTGGACATTTGCATGGGCAGGCTGTAACTTTGCAGGTATACGATCAGAAATTCCATGATGAGCACGCCGGGGTTCCTGCGCGAGTTATTGTTTTTCCGGAGAATGGAAGGGATGGGGGGAGCGGGAAGGACGGCGGGGGATGTCGTTCTTCTTCATAATAACCTCTCCGGGTAGAGGTGGAAGGAGCCATCATGAAGACAAGCCTCGAATTCTTAAGGCCTTGGTTTGCCGTTTCTTTCGCCTTCCTTTTCATTTTCTGGACCCCGCAGGCCGCCGCGGCCTCCGAGCCCCCGCCTGCCGGCCTGGATTCGCTGCAGGCCGCCGCCACTCCTTCCTCCTATTTTCTCGCGCTTCAAATACCTTCCAACGTTGCCGGCCCACTGATGAAAAGCGAGAAGGCCTATGAGAAGCTGATCCGGGATAAGTTCGGCAACCTGCATGGAGTGACCTTTCACCCGAGAGGCAATCTGCACATCAGCCTTCTGAGGCTTGGAAGCCAGGACCTGTCCGCGACGCAGCAGAAACAGCTCCGTGAGCATTTTGTCAAATATCCCCGCAAGAACTTCAACCTTCGAGAGAGCATGAAGAAGACATGGTTCGATGTCTATGCGGGCAGCGGATTTCTCGTCTACGAGATCGGGTACTCCGAGGACCTGGAAAACCTGGCAAAAGCCATAACGAAGGCACTCAGGAAGAGCTACAAGGCCGAGACGAGGCACATCAGCATTGCCTGGTTCTCTCCTCCAGTGGGAGACAGCCTGAGGTACCTCGAAAAAAAGGGCAAACCCCTCACTTCCTTCTGCCATGACGACTGCGCCGATTTCAGTTTTAACGTCAGCCGATTCGTTCTCATGAAATCCATTCATGCGGGGGACAAGAGGACATACGTACCCGAAGCCTGTTTCAACCTGGACGGCTCCAAGTGCACGCTAAAGAAAGCGTCTTCCACGGGCATGGAAGAGGACTGAGGGCACTCCCGCCCGGGGATAGAGACGGCGGCAGCTTATCTTCCGCCCGCCGATTGCGCAGCTGTCGTTTCATGCCCTTCATAAGAGGCGATTGCCTGCTTTCCGCGGCTTTGCCCGCCGCCGGGCCGGGCGGATTGACTGTTTGACAGCACTGTCGCTCCCAGCAAGGCAAATTCCCCGGCGACCCCTGAAAGCTCCAGGGCTTCGGCGGTTCAGCCGCTGGTGTTGTGCCTGACATAAAAGAGGGGACATCCCACCGCCCGGCAAGATCCTTCAAACAGATTTCGCTTTCTTCAAACATCATCATCGATTTCGACCGTCTCCGGTCCTTGACGCACACCGACCCGATTTTCGAACGCAGGCGTCACACGTCACGAATGAGACACGACTGCATGGAAGGAATCCTGCCCGGCCCCTCGCTTATCTCGGCCAGGGCCGTGCATACGGCTTCTTCCATGGGGATGAGCCGGATGGGCACGAGGTCGAGAATGCGGTTATCCTTGCAGATCACTTCGTTTTTCAGCCCTTCCACCAGGGGCATGACCACACCCGCGGGGACGGGGGTGATGAGATTGATCCAGTACGACGAGAGCTTCGGGGTAAGCACCGGTACGGTGACGATGATGCGTTTGAGGCCTCGGGCACGGGCATAGATCAGCATCAGGTCCCGGTACGTGATGATATCGGGGCCTCCGATATCGAGGGTCAGTCCTGCGGCAGCCGGCTGAAGCAGGCATCCGAGGAGGTACTCGATGACGTTCTGGATGGCGATCGGCTGGCATTTCGTGTCGATCCATCGCGGGCAGACCATCAGCGGAATACGCTCCACCAGGTAGCGCAGCATTTCGAAAGGCGCCCCGCCCGCACCGATGATGTTGGCGGCACGCAAGGCCGTCGCCCGGACACGCCCGGACTGGAGGATCTCGCCAACCATCTGCCGGCTGGACAGGTGGTCGGAAAGGTTGTCTCCCGTTTCACCCAGCCCGCCCAGGTAGATGATTCTCTTCACTCCGGCTGCATCCGCGGCCCGGACGAAGTTTTCCGCGGCCCGGATGTCCCGGTCGATGTAATCCCTGTACCGGGATATGCTCCGCCCTCCCATGGAATGGACCAGGTAAAAGGCAGCGTCCATACCTTCCAGAGCGCGTGCGAGGCTGCCGGGGTCGAGCAGGTCTCCTTCGACCGTGTCAAAACCCGGACCTCCAGTCCCCGGCTTCCTGAACCTCTCGGCCGATCGCACCAGGCATCTTGTGGATAGGCCGGCTTCAAGCAGGGCGGGCAGAAGACGACCTCCCACGAAACCCGTAGCACCCGTCAACAGCACCTTAGGATGGGAACCACTCATGATCCTGAACCCTCGTCAAATGAGGAGAAAGAGGAAAGGGAAGAATTGCGTTCTACGACCATCTATAAGAACAGGCGGGAGAATACTCAAGACTTTTCGCTGCACATTTCGTGAAGCTGTTCGTGCCGCACGCTCCTCATCGCAAAGATGGACAGGGAGAGACTGAACTTCGGATTCTTCCGGCAAATTTCCATGACCGAGATCAGCGGGCACATCAGACTCTCGGCCAGACGACGCACATAAGACTCGTAACCAGCTGATTTCAAAAAAAACGGGCCAAACGGTTCCGGCATTTTCTCATGAACGCGCACCCGGACATTTGTCGCTCATTTGTCGCTCAAAGGAGGAATACAGCCGCAACAACGTCATTTCTCCCCGACAACTTCATCCCCGGAACATTGTCATTCGCATAACAATGGCATTCTCACAACATTGGTTCATCCGGAAAACAAGTACCTCCGGTGCTTTTCACGCATGTGGTGCCATTCGCGAAAAAGGTCGATGGCATCGGGAGGCGAGATTCTACGCTTTGTCCAGCAGCTCGAAAAATCCGTTGATCCCTTCGGCTCCCTTGAGGGGCAGGGAAATGTGCCGGTCCCCCGGAACATCGTAATCCCGCGGGTTGATCCTGATAAGTGTACCCTTGTAGAGGTTCGCCAGATGTTCCGACTGGTAGCGCACCGTCGCAACCGCCTTTCCGGCGCCGATCTCCACGATGGCAAGGGAATGCCCCTTTTCCCCGGTCTCCCTCAACCAGCGGTAAAGTCTTTTCCCCTGGACATCTGTGCGCGCGGGATTCCAGGACCAGTCGCCGAACATGAGGATATTCGGCCGGGCGATGCGTCCGCACCGGATGCACCTGGGCAGCGGTTCTTCAGCCCTGAACACATCTTCGTCCACCTCGACCCGTACATCCTCCGCACTCCAGATGTCATCGCAGCATGGCTGGATACACTGCAGATAATGGATGGATCCGTGGCATTCTTTCACCCGCTCCTCGTCGAACCCGGCCTTCTGAAAGTGGCCGTCCACGTTGGAAGTGAATACGAAGTAGCCGCCGGGCATCCGCCTGCCTGCCTCCAGGAGCTGTTTGAAGCCGGCGTGAGGCACCGTTTCCCTGTAGAGATTGAGCCTGTGACCGTAGAAAGCCCACGCGAGTTCGGGTTCCCGGTGGAACCACTCCGGGTTGGCCATCTCGACGAAGGACATTCTGAGCTTCGCCATGACCGGGTAGGCCTTCCAGAATCCCCCTTCTCCCCTGAAATCCGGAAGTCCGGAGTCGACACCCATTCCCGCTCCGGCGGTGATGAGAAGTGCTTCGGCTTCTTTCAGAACCTTGGCCGCCCGATTCAGTCTTTCCCTCAGTATCATGAAATCCGTTCTCCTTGAGGTCGAGAAAATGAGCAGGAAATCGATGATGGAACAGGTGCCAGACGCTCATCCCTTTCGTGTGTCCGTTTTCAAGCTGAGTTCGCGCATCCTTCGCCCGGTCCATGCCAGGACAGGCGGCTTTTGTGCGGGACCACCCCGCAGCCGGGGTTCCGGGCAGGCAGCAGCATCCGTGCATTTCCGGTAAATGGAAGACCCTCCCCGGTTTTCCCTCGGCAGGCCGTCAATCTGCTTTTGAAGGTCCCGGTCAACTCTGTTAGACTCAAACCGTCACAGGGAACCGGACTGCCGGTCCCGGAGTCACGGGATCCGCCTTCGTCCGGAAGGCTACCACCTGACAGACGATTTTTCCAGACAGAATTGGAGAGAGATCTGGAGTCCGGGTTCAAATGGAATCCTTTCTGAAAGCACTTCCATGGTGCCCGCGAGAGAATTCGCGCATGAAAAATCAAGCCCGGCCGACAGAACGGCCTCATCGAGAAAACATGTTTCGGACGCCGGCCGCTGCAGCCGCTGTAGCCGGACTTGCCGGCACCATAGGCCAGATCGTGGTCTTGAGGGAACTCCTGGTCCTGTTTCACGGCTATGAACTCTCGACGGGCCTGATCTTCTCGTGCTGGCTGCTCTGGACAGCGGCGGGAAGCGGACTTGCCGGACGCCTTCCGCGCAGGTGGTCACACGCCTCTTCCGCTCTGCCCACATCCCTTCTCCTCCAGGCGATCCTCCTGCCCCTGACCCTGCTGATCATCCGGGCTTCGAGAATCATCTGGTCCATTCCTCCCGGAGTCCTGGTGAGTCCAGGAATCATGCTCGGTATCACCGCCTCCTCCATGTGTTTCTTCTGCCTGGTTTCCGGGTTCGTGTTCGCCCTGGCGTGGTCGACCCGTGCATCGGAATTGCGTCAAGACGGGAAGCGGGCCATTTCCGTCTACCTTGGCGAAGCGGCGGGTGCGGCCCTCGGCGGCATCCTCTTCTATTTTGTGCTCCTGCCCTGGGTTCGACCTTTCGCCTCCACGCTGATCGTCTCGGGCATCGTTATCGCCTATCTTATATCGAGTCCTGCAGCCTGGCGGATTCGCTCATTTCGACAGGCAGTCCTGCCCGCCGCCATGGTTGCCTCCGTTGGGCTCCTGGGAATTGCCGGCTACAGTTCAGATCCTGTGGACACGGCAAGCCGCCGGTGGCGATGGGGCGGGAACCTCCTTGCGGTTCGAGACACGCCGTTCCACAACCTGGCTCTTCTCAGGGCTGAAAAACAGTATTCCGTTTTCGCCAACGGTCTGTGGCTCTTCACCATACCCGACCCGCAGACCGCCGAACACGCCGTTCACATGGCTCTCCTCCAGCACCCCGAACCCCGGCGGGTGCTTCTCATCGGTGGCGGAGCCTCGGGGTTCATCCCTGAAATACTCAAACATCCGACCCTCACCGAAACAGACTGCGTGGAACCCGATCCCGGAATCATTCAACTCGCCCGGGACTATCTACCCGAATCCGCAACGGAACCGCTCGACGACCCGCGCGTCCGCTTCATCCACACCGATGCCGGATCGTTTGTGCGCAGAGCCGCGTCGCGCTACGACGTGATTCTATGCAGCCTCGGGGACCCGGTCAATGCGGAGATGAACCGCTTCTACACGCTCGAATTCTTTGAAAGGATAAAGAAGCTTTTGAATCCCGGAGCCGTCTTTTCCTTCTCCATAAGCTCCTCTCCCGACATTCTCGGACCGGCGCAGACGCGGCTCATCCAGTCACTTCACCGCACAGCCCGTCGAGCCTTTCCCGCCGTCCTGGTGATCCCCGGTGAGAGCGCAAGATTCCTGGCTTCCGACGGCACGACGCCGTTCATCGAAGACCCGGCCCACCTGGCGCAACGCATCGTCGCCCGGCAGCTCGACCTTCACTATGTGAGGGAATATTACCTGTTCGACCAATTGAGCCCTTTCCGGCTGGAGTACATGAAGGCCGTACTCGATGAAGACAGATCCGCCGCCGTCAACAGAGATTTCGAACCTGCCTGTTATTTCAACAACATGGTGATATGGGCGATCCAGTTGAATCCCGGCCTCGGCCGCACCCTCGAATGGCTTGCCGACGGGGGGAAATACATGGTCCACATCGGACTCACCGCCGCGGTGTTCGCCGCCTCGGCCGTGCTTTTGGCAGCGCGGCGGCGGTCTGCCGCCGCAGTGAACTTCAATGTCATGCTGACCGGGGGAGTCCACATGACCCTGGTCATCGTTCTTCTTCTCGCTTTCCAGATCCTCGAGGGTTTCATTTACACTCAACTGGCCCTTATCATAGCCTCGTTCATGACGGGAATCGCCCTGGGTGCAGCATTCCTGTCCGCCATTTCAAGGACGATCTCCAACCCCTTCCGCGGCCTGGCCGCGATCCAGGCGGGCCTTGCCCTTTACCTGGCGGCCATCGCCTGCGTATTGTCAAAGCTGCAGCACTGCCTCGACACGCCGGGCTGCCCGGCTTCTCTCCCGGCCTGGCTCTTTCCGGCTCTCGCCCTTGCGGGAGGAATGCTGGCAGGCGTGCACTTCGCCGCGGCAGCGGGAGCAGTCCGCAGCACAACGGTGGATCAGGGCAGGATCGGAGGGTCACTTTACGCCTGGGATCTTGTCGGTGCGGCGGCAGGAGCCCTTGCGGCGACCATCGTTCTTCTTCCTCTCCATGGTATTCTCACCACCCTGTGGGTGCAGGTTGCGTTGACACTGGCCGGGATCATACCTCTTGCGGGCCGGGCCGCAACCGGATGGAAACAGGGATGAGCGGCTGCGCGAGGATTATGCGCCGGCTGCAGGATCTTTCCATATTCCCGGGATGGACATTCCGCACGCGGAACACCGGCAGTCTTGGATCCCGAGCACGGTCGACCTGAACCCGATACGCTCGATGAGGCGCGCCTTGCAGCCGGGGCAGAAGGTGCTTTCCGCCGGATGACCGGGAAGGTTTCCGAGGTAGACGAAGTGAAGGCCTTCTTCCAGGGCTGCCCTCCAGGCGTTCTCGAGAGTCGTCACGGGAGTGGGTTCCAGGCTCTTCAGCCTGTAGAGCGGGTAGAAGCGGGTAAAATGCAGGGGCACATCGGGTCCGAGTTCATCCCGGATCCAGCGGCACATAGCCCTTATGCCATCGATGTCGTCGTTCTTGCCGGTAACGACCAGGTTCACGATTTCCGTGTGCACACCCGACTGACGGAGTTTTTTCAGCGTGGCGAGAACCGGAGCCAGGGTTCCTTCGGTGAGTTCCCTGTAGTAGTCATCGGTAAATCCCTTGAGATCGATACAGGCGGCATCGAGAACCCGGCAGAGATCTTCGAGGGGAGCGGGATTGATGTATCCGTTGGAGTGCATGGTATTCAGGATGCCTTTTTTTCGGGCTGCGGTTCCCATGTCTATCATGTACTCGATAAAGATGGTGGGTTCGACGTAGGTGGAGGCGATGGATCGGCAGCGCGAGGCGACGGCTTTTTCGACCACCTGCTCTGGAGGCAGGTCGTAATTGAGCGTGTCGTCGGGCCGCGCCTGCGATATTTCCCAGTTCTGGCAGAATTTGCATGCCAGGTTGCACCCGGCCGTGGCGACAGAAAAGGAAAGGCTGGATGGCAGAACGTGGAAAAACGGCTTCTTCTCCACCGGATCCACGTGCACGGCACAGGGGTTTCCATAAACAAGGGAATAGTACCTTCCGTCGGAGTTCTCCCTCACCCTGCAGTAGCCGCGCCCGCCTTTCGACACTTCGCATTCCCGCGGGCAGAGTGTGCACCGGATGCGCCCGCCGTCCAGAGCGGTGAAGTAAGGCGAAAGCTTCCGCCCGAGGCGGCCTCTTTCCAGCGCCTGTGCCGCTGTCGTTTCGGGCAGAAGGGTCCAGCCCAGAACACCCGCCCCTGCGCATAAAAGGGTGCACCTGCCGCACTGCAGCAGAAAATCCCGCCTGTTGAGCCGTTCTTTCATGCTCTTTTCACCTTTCGGATCGTCCCCTCCGCCATAAGCTCCATCGACACGCCCGCAAAAACGGCTCCGGCCCTCTCCTCTTCACGATCGCGAAGGTACCGTTCCCGTCCAGGTTCCTCCACCTTGCTCTTCGACGCAACCATCTCTGAACAGGTTACTCCTGCAGTCCCCTAGAAAACGTCCGCCGAAAAGACATAGATCTCTGTTTGCGCGTCCCTGTAGGCGTCCTTCGGGAGCCTGGCCTTCAGGCAGGCATGTTCCAGGAACGCCCTGCGATCCCATCCCTGTTCGACAGGCACCTGAGGGAGCAGAAGCCCGGCGCTGCCGTTTCGCGTCATGATGATCCCGTGAATGCCCACCTGGATCTCCTCCGTACTTTGGATTCTCCTGGGTGGAGTCAGAACCGAGATCTCGATGGCGAGGTCTTCGAGTTCGCCTTTGGTGACGGGCTGAAACCGTGGATCCTCAAAGGCGGCGGCAGCGGCCATCCGGGAAACGGTTTCGGCCAGTGGGGCGTCCGAGATCACTCGTCCGATGCAACCCCTCAGTTCCCCGTTTCTCTTCAGGGTCACGAAGGCCCCTTGAGTCGACCTGAGGCCGGGGGAGTCCGCCCTGACCACGGGAGCGGTTGCTCCCCGGCAGCCGGCCTCAATGGATTCTCTGGCTATGCAACGAAGCCTGTGTTTGTCTTCGGGACTCAGCCCCGAATCCACGCCGCTTTTCGCGGCGTCTTTCCGCGCTTCGGTTCGGCTCCGGGAATCGGCCCATATGGCGGCAGCCATGTAGCCTACCACTCCACGCGGGTCGTTCTTGATCCCTGTAACATCGGATGAATCGGCATACTTGAGCACCCGGCTTCTGTCCGCCCCCAGACGCGACGCCAGAAGCATCGCCGTCACCATGGGTCCTCCTCCGCAAGCCTCGCTCTTTCCCCCGGCCAGCAGGGTACTCAAACCCTGCGGATCCAGCGCGGCAACCCGGTCCATCACCGTCTGATCCAACTCCCTGGCCACCTCGGAAGAATGAAAGTGGGACAGGTCGGAACTGGCCACCACGAGAACCGATCTGCCCCCGATGCTGTCATAAAGCGCATCGGCCAGTCTTCTGCAGGTGGAGAAGTCCTGCTCCCCCATCACCAGGGGAACCAGTTTGAAATCCGGCAGAACCACCTGGAGGAAAGGAAGCTGGATTTCGATGGAGTGTTCGCGGGCATGAGCTTCCGCCAGGTGTCGGATGTGCGGGTCCTTCCTCTCGAGCGCCGATATAAGACTGTGGTCCAGGGGAACGATTCCGAGGGGCGTTCTGAAGCCGCCGCGGCTGTAGACCGCCACACCCGAGAATCGGGCATGATGGCTCGGAGCGATGATAACAACGGAGTCGAACCTGTGCTTTTCGAGAAGCTTGTAGGCATAAGCAGCCACCTGGCCCGAAAACGTGTACCCCGCGTGGGGAGCGATGAGTGCAACCAGCGTCCCATCGAAGTCCGCCGGCGGAGCCTTCTCGAGAAATCCCTCGACCTGCTTCCTCAGCATTTCCGGCGAACCGGGATACCACGTACCGGCAATGGCCGGTTCCCTGGTCTCCCCCTCTCGAGAGATCTCCTCGAAGGATGACGCACCGGCGGTCGATAAGCCGCAAAAGACTGTCATCAGCAGGAACAGGAAATAAGCGGGTAAAACAATGACGATGGGACAGCCGCGGCAGCCTCGTTTTCTCATGGCTTCGATCCCTCAAGTCGGAATGTCCACGATCGGGTAAGTGACCCTCACGTCAGCCCACCGGGATGAATCTTCCATCCCTTCTCCTTCGCCTCGATCCCCGGGCAACAGCCCGTCTTCCTCTACGGCGTCGAAGTTCTATACAATCCCCGATGGTTCGAGACACCAGGATCATGCCTTTTCAGTATCATGCGCCGCAAAAAGTTGTCAATGTCCGGGTCTCTTGAACAATCCGAAGGGTCGGCTTGAGAAAAGTCGGCACCTGAAGCTGGTCTTTCGTACGAGAAGATGATAGTTTCATAATGTTAAACATAATAATATCCAATAGTTGTTTACAATTTTGTAAGTTTGGGGGCATAAAATGGTCGTAATTGTACAAAACGACCCGATCGTACCGGCGGGACTGATCGGCACGGTCCTGGGGGAGCGCGGGGTTAGGTGGAGGTTGTTTCGAGTGTTCGACGGGGAGGGGGTGCCGGATACCTGCCATGCGGCGGCCGTGGTTGTGCTGGGCGGCACGATGAGCGTTTGCGACACGCTCGAGTATCCGTATCTTGACCACGTGAGAAGGGTGATCAGGCAGACGATCGAAAAAAGCATCCCCTACCTGGGAATCTGCCTGGGGGGGCAGTTGCTGGCGGAAGTTCTTGATGCGAAGGTTCACCGCGGCAGCCGTGGAGAAAGAGGCTGCTGCAGGATTTCCCTGACGCCCGAAGGGAAGACAGATCCGCTTTTTGGTTCAATGCCGGAAAACTTCCTTTCCTTTCAATGGCACAACGACAGCTTTGATGTTCCTCGAGGCGGCCTTGTGCTTGCCCGCACCGAAACCTGCCCATACCAGGCCTTCAGATGGAACGCAAACGCTTACGGTATTCAGTTCCACCCGGAAGTCGACCGGAGCATTGTGGCGTGCTGGAGCGGCGGTGGGAAAGAGTCCCCGAATTCCTGCGAGAAGGACTTTTCTGTCCTGGAAGCGGAATACACTTCCACGTCCAGGATCTTCCTGGAGAATTTCTTTGCTCTTCCGGCAAACTTCCATCAGCCGTGGGCTCACAACCCACTATGAAAACACGTCGAACCGGGGTTAGACTCCCGTTGAACGGACAAACCCGCAACAGCAGGACAACCATAGCCCGAAAAGAATGGTGCCATAGAGTTCATGGCAAGAATGACCGAGGTCAGCGGGCACAACAGACCGTCGGCCAGACCTCGCACATAGTACTTTTCATCACTCTCGGTCAGGTGATCTCAAAAAAAACAGACACACCGCTTCCGCACTCATTCCCGCCAAGGCAGGAATCCAGGAAGGGCAACCGTGCATTGCGACATACATCATGGCACGCAGACCGAACGGTACGCTGTATGTCGGTATGACATGTGAGAAAGAGCCTGGAAGGCAAAATGGACACAGCAAGGCAGGCCCGGGGGGAGAGATCTTTACGGTGCGATCCGCGCTTGGACTGGATTCCCGCCTTCGAGACCGTGTCGTATCGATTTATAACATTCGAGTTGGCGCGACGGCTATCCACCAGATGCCCAAGGGCGAGTTGGTTGATTGCCAAATCCAACCACCGGCAGGCGAGGAGAAGTCTGCAAGATGCTTACGTAGATCAGAGGCGGTTGTGTGTCATACCATCCTTGTGGCTGCCTATCCCTTTTCTTAGATGGCTTGAATGGCGGCTATGAACCCGGCTACCCCG
>Ga0334889_1004653_pt1 | contig 12060 bp, 10 predicted proteins | sample GraSluR1_MG_2_FD_207222 | JGI IMG/M metagenome (GOLD analysis project Ga0334889, IMG submission 207222) | Sludge microbial communities from methane-producing bioreactor in Wageningen University, Netherlands - Granular Sludge_8_08-R1 | ecosystem: Engineered > Bioreactor > Anaerobic > Unclassified... | reverse complement strand
GGGGTTGTTCTACTTTCTGTTGAATAATTTGACCGTATTCTGTCTGTTCACCGACTGCAATAACAACACCTTTCCCCGCTCCTCTTGTGACCCTGGCGCCTTGATAGAGGGTAACATCTTCAGCATTAACCTTTTTTTCAACGGGTAGCAATTCACCGGTGATATCAAATTCATCGATTTCCAGCGCCCTGGCTTCGATTAGTTTAAGGTCTGCCGGGATGACGTCTCCTGTTTGAATGACTACCAGGTCGTTTATCCGCAAATTTTCTATAGGAATATTCCTGAGCTTTCCATCTTGCTCAACTGTAACACTGTTATTACGCATCACATCATTTTTTGTTCCAATTTAGCCAGCTTATTGAATTAACCAGTGAACTGCCCAATTCCAAAACATTACCTGTTTGGGCCGGGTTCATACTTTAGTTCGCCGCTTCACTATCCATTTGCGTTTTTGGTAGAAATTGAAGGGCGATGAAAGCCAGGAACGCCATTAGAGCTCCAAAAGCGAAGGGGGCGAAAACAGAAACATTCCACAGATAGCCAGCAATTACACTGGCAGGCAAAGCCATGACTCCGATTGAGGCATTAAAAAGCCCATAAGCCGCACCACGGTTTTCTTCTGGTACAAGTTCGGCTACCATTGCTTTGGCTGACCCTTCCGTGAAGGCATAATATAACCCATAAAACGCAAATAACATCCAGACCATCCAGGGTTTATTCGCCAGGGCAAATCCAAAATACGCCAGGGCGTATATTCCCCAACCAATCATAATGGCTTTACGCCTGCCGATTTGATCGGATAGTTTGCCCACAGGAATGGCTGTGAGTGCTGAAACCAGATTGAATAAGGCAATAACCAATGGAATTGTGACACTGGCAACACCAACATCTTCAGCTCTTAATATCAGGAAAGCGTCTGATGAATTACCCAGGGTAAAAAGCAACATAATGAACAGAAAACCCAAAAATGATCCTTTGATGGTTTTTAATGAGATTATCTGTTTTTTAATGGGTTGTTTTCTTTCTTTCACCCAAAACCCGATGATCAGGAGTGGCACAAAGGCGATTAAACCTGCCACAAAAAAGATTTCCCGATACTTGTTTGGGTGATCGACCCACAGGTTCAACAGGCTGTAGGCAATTAATGGTCCGGCTACAGACCCCAAAGTATCCAGTGTTCGTTGTATTCCAAAAGAAAACCCCAATTTCCGTTTCCCGGAAGAGCCTGCCACCAGCGCATCACGCGGTGCATCTTTTAATCCTTTGCCAACGCCATCTGTCAATCTTAAGCCAAATACTCCAATGGCATTACCGGCAAAACCAAGTGTAAATCTGGCAAATGCTGAGAAAGCATAGCCAATAAATACAATAATTTTGCGCACGCCCAGGGCATCGGATAAATAACCGGCTCCAATTTTCACTAAACTTACGACGGTTGTTAAAGAGCCCTCAATTAAACCGATAAATTCTTTATTAAGCCCCAGAACTGAGACATAAAATGTTGGCAAAATGGGTTGGATCATATCTTGAGCTAACCCGCCAAAAAAAGCGACCCAACCCAGGGCAATTACATTTTTTTCAATCTTGTTTTTCTCAAAATCATTGTTTTGAGAAGCGTTATCTCTGTTCATCGTGAATATCCTATATATACTTATCTAACTTCGCGCTGTCAAAAAAAAATAGCCTCTACCAAAACGAATCTGGTAGAGGCTATTAGCATTTAGCAGTTCGATTTCTTCCAGCGAGCCTCATCGCTTGTTTGTATTGTAGTGCTACACGATTGAACTGTCAATAAATTACAACAAAGGCGGTGTTTTTTTAGTGGACATTTGACGCCAGCGACTGCCCTCCTGAAAACCATTATTGCACCTGGCATGCCCTGTTGCCCGAAAGTCATTCTACAATGCAACCGATCCAATGTTACTTTTTAAGTGCAATTGACATAAATTCTAATTGGTTTGAAAATTCACCTCATCAATGTGTTCTATGTCAATCAACCTGTTTACAAAATATGGAGCGGGTTGATATCCAAAAACCTATTATAATAAGGACAATTATTATCACCATATTGGCGATGAGGCTCGCCGAAACCGTCTTTTGACTGATAGCCTCTATTGGAGAAATCTTCTCCAATAGAGGCTTTTTATTTGACGCAAGAACTGATGCAGCATTATTGGTGCACTTAATAGCGTAATACTCTAAGTGCAACCCTAAACCAGGAAAGTGTTATTGTCATGACTTTCTACAGCATTCTAATTGAAGAACCCGGGCATGCGCAGGCGATTGAATCACCGGAAGCGCCAGCTTATTTCACTGATTTGAACCTGGATCAGATTGTGGATGCCATTATAGCCAGTAAAGCTGAATATGATCTGAAGCCCTTTTACCATTCATCTTTAACAAGCGTTTCGGCAATCCAATACCGGCATGAAGTATTTCGCGAACTGGAAAACGAAGTGCTATTGAACAGCATCAAAAATTTTGCGCAAAAGATGCGTAATATTCGCGATTTCCTGGCACACGCAAAAAAAGCATATTACATCCTGCAAAAGGAAAAATGGTTTCTAGATGCAGTGTCGATTTATTGCACTGCAAGCATTCAGTTGAGGGATGATCTCGCAGAGATTAACTTAATATCCCGCGGTTTTCTGGCATTCCGTGATTATTTGACGAATTATACAAAATCAGAACATTTCATCCATCTTCGAGAAGAGAATGAAAAAATAAAAAATGACCTGGCCTCCATCCAGTATTGCCTGCTTATTCGAGGTAACAGCATCCGCGTCAGAAAATATGAGGACGAAATTGATTATAGCGTTGTTGTAGATCGCACTTTTGAAAAATTCAAACAGGGAGCTGTCAAAGATTATCAAATTACTTTTCCAAACTGGCTTGAAATGAACCATGTTGAGGAAAAGATTTTGGGGTATGTTTCACAATTGTTCCCTGAAACCTTTGCCGACCTGGAGAACTTTTGTAAACAATATTCAGAGTTTCAAGATACCGCAATTGGTAATTTTGACCGCGAAATCCAGTTTTATATTGCATATATGGAATTCATTCATAAACTAAAAACCGCTGGATTAAAATTTTGTTATCCAAAAATAAGCAGCAATCATAAAGATATTCAAAGCAGCGAAAGTTTTGATGTTGCCCTGGCTAATAAATTGGTCAACGATAAGATGCCCACCATCTGCAATGACTTTTATCTCAATGGAGAAGAACGCATCATTGTTGTGACCGGTCCAAACCAGGGAGGAAAAACCACATTCGCACGCGCTTTTGGTCAAATTCATCATCTGGCCAGTATCGGGGTTCCTGTACCTGGAAGAAAGGCAAAACTGTTCTTATTCGACCATATCTTCACCCATTTTGAAAAAGAAGAAACCATTAAGAACCAGAGGGGAAAGTTGGAAGATGATTTGATCAGGATTCATAAAATCCTGGAGCAGGCTACTGCCAAAAGCATCATCATTATGAATGAGATCTTCAATTCAACCACCATTCAAGACGCCGTTTACCTGGGCAAAGAAATCCTGGAAAAAATCCTGAGAATTGATGCACTGGGCATCTGTGTAACATTTATCGACGAGCTTTCTTCTTTGAATGAGAAAACAGTCAGCATGGTTAGCACCGTAATGCCTGACAATCCCACGTTAAGAACTTTCCGAATCATTCGCAAACCAGCCGACGGTCTATCCTACGCAATCTCCATTGCCGACAAGTATCATTTGACCTATGCATCTTTGAAGGAGCGTATTGAATCATGAAAGCTCACCTCCTTTTCAAAGACAAAGATTTTGATATTCAGCACGAATTGCCGCCAAATGCAGACGATTTGATAAAAGACCTTGAGCTGACCACTCTTTTTTCAGCTATGGCGCAGGGAGACAAATTTCTCTCCAGGGTGGCAAACGGTGTCATTCTGCAAAGCGTTGAGAGCGATCTCGCCACGATTCATTACCGGCAGGCTGTCCTTAATGATTGTTTAAACAATTCCGCTGTGGTAAATGAAATATACAATTTATCGGGCGCGGCTTTGGAATGCGAGAAAAAAATGTATTTTGGGTTATTCAGCCAGCACCCCGAAACCATACTTCACCGCTCGATGACCCTGATTGAAGACCTTGCCGGTTCACTGAAAAAGCTAAAAAAGATAGCCGATCAACATAAAAAACTTTTCAATTCTGATGGTTTTGTTGCTTTTTTCGACATGCTTCAAAAAGAGTTGACCGATGAATATTTTGCCAGCGTTCAGGCTCGCCTTAAAGAATTGAAATTTCGCAATGGAATATTGGTCAGCGCCCAACTGGGTGATGGCAACAAGGGCATAAATTACACGCTTCGCAAACCCAATGGTGAAAATCAACACTGGGTGAAACATTTTGTTAAATCCTTGCTGCCGGTCTATACCATTTTTATCAGTGACCGCGATGAAAGCGGAGCCAGGGCTCTTTGGGAATTAAGAGACCGTGGAATTAATATGATAGCCAATGTTCTTGCGCAGTCCAGCGATCATATTTTGAGCTTTTTCACATTGTTGCGCACAGAACTGGCCTTTTATGTTGGCTGTATGAATTTACATGATCATCTTCTTCAAATGGATGAGCCAATTTGTTTTCCCTCGCCGGCTGCAGAAGAGGAGGTTGTTTTAAACTTCCGAGAACTGTTTGATGTGTGCCTTGCATTGAGCCAGGGGAAAAAAGTGGTGGGAAACAACCTGGCTGCAGATCAAAAAATTCTTGGCGTGATAACCGGGGCGAACCAGGGCGGTAAGTCCATTTTCTTACGGAGCCTGGGGTTGGGGCAATTGATGATGCAAAGCGGCATGTTTGTTTCTGCCGAAGCATTTTCGGCCAATTTGTGCAATAGGTTGTATACCCATTACAAGCGGGAAGAAGATACATCCATGAAAAGTGGAAAACTGGATGAAGAATTAAGCCGCATGAACGAAATTGTCAATCAAATTCAACCCAATGCGATGGTGTTATTCAACGAATCGTTTGCCGCCACAAATGAGCGGGAAGGCTCTGAAATTGCCCGTCAAATTGTGAATGCTTTGACCGAGAAAGGGATAAAGGTGTTTTTTGTGACTCATTTGTATGAATTTGCCAGGCACGAATTTGAAAAGAGTCTTCCCAACGCCATTTTTTTGCGCGCCGAACGCAAGCAAAACAGCGAAAGAACCTTCAAAATTATCGAAGGCGGTCCGCTGCAGACGTCATTCGGCGAAGATGTTTACCATTCCATTTTTAATCATGAAATCTAGTTTTTTTGCCATCGAATTAAGCGATGCCATGACAAAAGAAGGCTGTCCAATTTGTAATGCCATCCAAAACTCCACCCGGCGGTATATGCGGTTTTATTTATATGAAAATGTGAATGATTCTTTCACACGCAATTCCCTGGCAAAATCGCTTGGATTTTGCCGGGAACACATTCAACTATTTGCCAAAACCGAGCAAGAACGTTTTAAAACCATATCAGCTTTTAATATCGTTTATGAACATATGAATCGCGAAGCAGTAGATCGCATTCAAAACTGGCGGCATTATTACACGCCTCCTTCTTTGAAGGAAAAAATTATCGAAAAACTCTGTGAGATTCTCAAAATCCCGCTTTGCGTCACAACACTGCAACCCGCGAAATTACTTCAAGGCGAGTGTATTGTTTGCCGGAACATAAAAGGGAACCTGGTTTCTTATATAAAAGAACTGGTCGATTTTATCTCCCGGCAGGATGCAGAAATGATAGGTCTCTATCAGGCATCCAATGGAGTTTGCCTTGAACATTTGCAGTATGTCTTTCAGCATTACCAGGAAACCGCACCCCAGGCCTGTGATTTTTTAGCCAATGACATTGGCAATCGCTTATCAAGACAACAACAGCAAATGCAGCAATATATTCGCAAATCGGACTGGCAGCATCGATTTGATGTGTTAAGCGATGAAGAGGTGAATGCCTGGCGAAAAACTTATGCCTTCTTCAGCGGAAAGCCTGCCGCCAATTTCCGCGCCCGGCGGGTGATGGATCCCGGCACTGAAAATTTTTCAAAGGAAGAATAGATAGGCGCACAGAACCACCTGGTTTTTTTGCACCACAGTTAACCTGTGAATTTGTCCCAGGTGGTCAGTTCTTGATCTGATTCAAGAAGATCAATCAATTCTTGTGCCAGTTTTGCGATCATGAGTGATGGATGGCCTAGCGCCTTCGTGAGAATTTTTTTTCGATCAGGGTGTTCAATTTTTACCGTCGCCAAAAGAATGGCGCGGTTCAGATAATAATCTTCGGTTTCTTCATCCAGAATTCGGGCAAATTCATTCAACGCGCGTTGACTGTTTAAATTTCCCAACACCTGTGCAGCCATGGTGCGACGTTGCGCCACCGGGTGATGCAGCGCCTCAATGAGTTTTTCTTCGTATGACAGGGTTTCAAAATTTTCCAGTTTATAGCCGCATTCCGGACAAGTCTCTTCATTCCCCCTCAATTCAGCCCAGCAATTTGGACAATAATAAGTAACCATAACGGTTCGTTAGAAAAAGAGGGTGGGTTTGTAAACCCACCCTCCAGTGAAGCAAAAAAATAATCTTAGCGCACAAACGCCTTGCGCCCGGCGTACACGGCTGATGAGCCAAGTTCTTCTTCAATGCGCATCAACTGGTTGTATTTTTCGACACGTTCACCACGGCACGGAGCGCCGGTTTTCAAATGACCGGTGCTCAGGGCAACCGTGAAGTCGGCAATGAAGCTGTCGACGGTTTCACCTGAACGATGGGAGACCATGGCGCCCCAGCCGGCTTTGCGCGCCATCTCAATGGTGTTGATGGTTTCAGTCAGGGTGCCGATCTGGTTTAATTTAATCAACACGGCATTGGCAACATTTTCTTTGATGCCGCGCGACACGCGCTCGACATTGGTAACAAAAAGATCGTCGCCAACCAGTTCAATCTTGTCGCCCAGGGTCTGATTCAGCAGTTTCCAGCCGTCCCAGTCATCTTCAGCCAGACCATCTTCCAACACCACAATGGGATATTTCTTCACCCAATCGGCATACATCGCCACCATTTCGGCCGAAGTGACTTTTTTGCCTTCGGTGCGCAGGTTGTAAAAGCCGTCTTCGTAAAAACCACTGGAGGCGGGATCGAGGGCAATGCACACATCGTCGCCGGGTTTATAGCCGGCTTTTTCAATGGCTTTCAGGATCAACTCTACTGCTTCAGCGTTTGTCTTTAACGCCGGGGCAAAACCGCCCTCATCACCCACGCCGGTGCTGTAACCGCTGCTCTTCAACACGCTCTTCAGGGAATGATACACTTCACTTCCCCAGCGCAATGCTTCGCGGAAATTGGGGGCGCCCACCGGGGCAATCATAAATTCCTGCAAATCGGTGCCCTGCCAGTTGGCATGCACACCGCCGTTGAGGATGTTGAACATGGGAACCGGCAAAATTTTGGCAGAAACGCCGCCCAGGTAGCGGAAAAGCGACAGTCCCAGTGCGTTGGCCGATGCCCGCGCCACCGCCAGGCTGACGCCCAAAATCGCATTGGCGCCCAGCTTGCTTTTGTTGGGCGTGCCGTCCAAATCGAGCATGGCCTGATCAATGCCAGCCTGATCCAAAGCATCCATGCCCTCAATTTCAACGGCAATTTCTTCATTAACATTCTCAACAGCTTTTAAGACGCCTTTGCCGCTATAACGCTCTTTATCGTCATCGCGCAACTCCAAGGCTTCATGAATGCCGGTTGAAGCACCCGATGGCACTGCAGCGCGTCCCATTACACCGTCTTCCAGATAAACTTCCACTTCGACCGTTGGATTGCCCCTCGAATCCAAAATTTCACGAGCATGTATCACATCAATATAGGTTGTCATCAAAAACCTCCAGAAAAGAAAATTAAGGCTGTTTGGCTAAAAAAAGTCTCTGTATGTAAATACCACCATACAGAGGCTATCAGCCGTTGTTGGCAGTTTATTATATCAAGCGAGCCTCTTCACTTTGTACTATAATTATACTAATAGTGGTGAAAAATTACCGAGCACTTTTTTATCAATTTTTCTATGGCGATGAAGCTCGCCAGGACTGTCGATGAGACTGATAGCTTCTACCTCAAATAACTGGTAGAAGCTTTTTATTCCTTTTTTGAAGGATTCTCAATGACCATTGCAAATATTTCTTCGGGGGGCATGGGACGACCTTTTGTGGCAGATCAGATTGCAGATTTGCCTGAGCAGCTCATTTCTGTGATTCAAGATCAGCCCTGGTATCAAGAAACCTTTGAATTGATTTTTGTCATTCCTCCCCAGGCTTTCTACCTTGGATTGTTTGGAATCCGAACCGTACCCTGGCAGGCTCTGCTTTTTAAGGAAGACGGCGTTTTATATATTTGCGCTGCCAAAGACCACAAAGACCGGCAAGGTCGCATTGATTGGATACCATCAGATCAGATCATTCAGATCAGGCTTGCTTTGATCTTGCTTTACAGCAAGCTGGAATTCTGGTACGACCATCAGGGGGAGTTGAAATATAACATGATTGAGTTTAATTCTGTGGCATACCACAAACTGGAACCTCATCTTAAGAAGACAATTCGCAACACATGGCAGTCTCCGCCTGAAAAGCCTGAAACAGTCTGGACGGAATATGCTGATTTGGAACAATTAAATTTAAAATTCTATAATGGGCTGAAACTCTATGGCTTGCAGGTAGATGAGAAAGTGCTGGGTTTTGTATTTCAACCCGAAATTTTTGAAAAGAGTTTAAGATTCATTAAAAGAAAAAAGTCCCCCAATTCTCTTGTCGTAATAACCGACAGGCAAATTATACGGATAGAAGAAGAAATCAGTTCACGATCGCGATATGGTTGGATATTCACGTTTTGCCCGCGGCATAGAATTGCGGGAATCGAAATCGCAGCGGTTGATCAATGGTACAGGGTATGCATCCATTCCATATCAGAAGCATCCGAAGATAATTTGGAATTTATCCTTGAACCTGACAAAATGGAGCGCTTCCAAAAAATCTGGCAAAATTTTTTTAACGAGGGTTTTGAGGGGAAATAAACTGCTTCATTCTTGTGTTTTATGGTTGGTTATTTTAACTCTTCAGCGGCCAAACCTTCCAGCGCTTTCAAGTTAGTGACGCCCACCCACTGCCGCCCGCTTTCAATCAGCCCCTCATTTTGCCACTGGCTCATCACCCGGCTGACGGTTTCAGGTGTGGCGCCGGTCATTTCAGCCAGCTCATCGCGTGAAAGCGGTGTGTTGATCAGCAGCATGTCTTCAGTCTGCCGCCCGATTTTGCGCACCAGTTGCAGCAGGGTGACGGCAATGCGCTTTTCAAGCGGCATGGAACTCAATTGCAGCACGCGCCGGTTGGCGGCTTCGAGGCGCTGCGCCATGATCTGCAGCGACTTGAAGGCCAGCTCGGGGTGGTCGTTGAGGATTTGACGGAAGGAATCGGAGCGCACGCTGAGGATGCAGGAGTGAATTTGCGCCTGGGCGGTGTCGGAATAGGCTGCCACGCCCAGCGCCGCCAGGTTGCCAAAGAATTCGCCGGAGGTCAAAATGTCCAGCAGCACATTGCGCGCGTTCACACCGTGCTGCATCAATTTCACTTTGCCGTCGGCCACCACAAACAAGCGCTCGGCGGGGTCGCCTTCCTGGTAAACGGTTTCTCCGGCTTCATAACCCACATCGACAAAGTGCCGGTTGACCGCTTCCATCTCTTCACGCGATAGCCCGGCAAAAAAAGGCAGGCGCGACAGGATGTTTAAGCGTAAATGGATCGAGCAATTGTGCGGCTCGGTGGTGATGAGATTGACCGGCGATTTGCGGCGAGATTTCAAATTGTGCTCCTCATGGGGTAATTGTAACAAGAAAGCAGGGCGCATGACCGGAAAGACAAAGAACACTCCCTGAAAGGAGAGTGCTCTTTTGTGCCAGGCGTCCTGGCTGCCCCCGTGTTGATGGTTTGTTCAGGATTAATCTGGTCGATGGCGCTTGCGGTTGTAGGAGTTGTAATGCGACTGCTTGCGGTCGGCTTCGTCCATGCCGTGTTTCATGCGCTCTGACATGCGCAGATATTCATCGGCTTCCTGTGGGCTGAGGTGTGGCAGGTTGTTGGAAACGGACTGGTAGAGCATGGCATGGGCTGCCTGACGGTCACCGCGGCGCTCATGTTTCAAGGCTTCGGTGGCGGTGTCAGCCATATCCACCAGCGCAAAACGATTGAGCAAGTCCTGGTCGCGCGGAGCAGACTCAACATCTTCCTGGCGGGCGTAGGTCAACACGGCTGTATCCTGGGCTTCCAGTAGTTGATCGCTTTCGTCTTTACCGTAGATGCGGGCGTTGAACCTGAGTTCACTGGAGCCATTGATCGGCGGTGTTGAAAATTTGATAAAAACTTGCTGTGATTGCCCCGAGTAAAGGTTGCCCAGGGAGAGATGCAGCCTGCCTTCAGAGAATTCGGCAATCCAGCCGCCCAGCACTTTCAGGCGCAGATGGGCGGGAAAATCAAGGTTGATTTCAACATTGCGCGCCGTGACCGCTGCCAATTCGTCAAACTCGCGGTGGAAAATGCCCGGGATGTCGGCGGGCGTTTCGATGTAGTAGAAATTGCCATTGCCCTGGTTCGACATGGCTTCCAGCAGGTGTTCGTTAAATCCCCTGCCCACCCCAAAGGTCGAAGTGGATACGCCGCGCCGCGAGATTTCACGAGCATGCCGGGCCAGTTCTTCCAGGTCAATCATGCCCACGTTGGCCAACCCATCGGTAAGCAGCAGGGTGCGGTTGAGAGATGTGTCTTGCGCCACAGATGCTGCCTCCTGGCAGCCGATTAACCATCCGCCGCCCAGGTTGGTGCTGCCGCCGGGTCTAAGCTGCATGACACGGCGTTTGAGTTCGATGCGGTTGCTGTCGGTTACAGGGGTGATGGGTGACAATAAATTGACTTCGTCATCATACGCCACCAGCGCCACCCGGTCCTGTTCCTGCAGCAAATCCAACACGTGGCAGGCAGCCTGCTTCACATATTCCAGCTTCTCGCCAGCCATCGAGCCGCTGCGGTCGAGCACCAGCGCCAGGTTGAGGCTGGGACGCTGTTCCAGCCTGGCGGCGGTTGGCGCTTTCAGGCTGATTTCCAATATGCGCTGGGTGGGAATTTCGCGCGCAATGAATGCCTGGTCGGTATTCAAATGAAATGATAATGGTTGATCTGTCATGTTACCCCTCCTTAATCGGTCTGGCGAAATAATTTGCTGGCAAAGGCGATAAGCTGCTGGATGCGGCTGCTGGTATCTGAATCGACCGGCAGCAACAGGTTCAACTCGATGCCCGGCGCCAGCGGGATGCGCTGCCAGGTTTCTCCTTCGACAAGCGAGTAATTGGCATTAGAAACTTGCAAGTTTGATGGAGCGGGCGTGTTGCGCCTTACCGGCTGCGAAAACTGCGGTGGACTGGAAACACTGGATGAGCGCAGCACATTTTGCTCATTCATCAACCTGGAGATATATTCCAACGCATTGGTCGGCTTGTTGGAATTGGATGGATTGCGATTCACTCTCGATTCGCTTTTTTGATTGGAAGGGACTTGCTCCATCAAACGCTGTGCCACTTCTTCGTCGGAAAGCGAAACGATAATTTGCCGGATTTCACGCAGGGGCAGATAGGCGTCTTTCATGCGGCGGATGAGCTCCAGGCGGTTGAGATGCTGCTGCGAATAGTAAGCATACTTTCCCTGAAATTCAGGCTGGGGCAGCAAGCCTTCGTTGGTGTAGTAGCGTATGGTGCGCACGGTGGTCCCGGCGCGCTGTGCAAGCTCATTGATTAAGAATTTTTCTCTTTGCATGTTTCTACCTGTCGTTTACCTGTGTATATGATAATAACAGTATTACGTAATAATGTCAATATATAAATGGATCCAATTTGCTTGACGTTGTGGAAAATCTTGATTCTGTTCCCCTTTCCGGGAGTATACTCAATGCTTGGAAGATTCACCGGTATGAACTTCCAGGGAGAATAGAATGGGAAAGATCGTTATGGATGGATTGCTGATTATCCTGG
>Ga0334889_1004622_pt1 | contig 12123 bp, 8 predicted proteins | sample GraSluR1_MG_2_FD_207222 | JGI IMG/M metagenome (GOLD analysis project Ga0334889, IMG submission 207222) | Sludge microbial communities from methane-producing bioreactor in Wageningen University, Netherlands - Granular Sludge_8_08-R1 | ecosystem: Engineered > Bioreactor > Anaerobic > Unclassified ... | reverse complement strand
ACAACTGTATCGCTCTCTCCTATCTTCTGACCATTCTCTTGTTCTGTATACCAGCCGAGGAAGGTGTGTCCTTCTCGTTCAACAATGACTTTATCACCATACGGCTTCCCAACCGTAACCATTTTGGATGCTACAAGATCCCCTCCCTGACTATCGAAGGTTACCTGGACAGTCCATTTTGCATAGAGCGTGTGGTCTTCGGCTTTGGCAATCAGGCTCGTCTCGGTAATCTTCTCCCCGTCTCCAAAGGGTTCAGTATACCAACCGGCAAAGGTTGCAGTTGAATGTGATAACTCAGGTAGTTCACCATACTCAGTGCCAAAGAGTCTTGTCATGGTTTGCGGCAAATCAATGCCTTCAAATTGCCCTTCAAAAGAAATCGTATAAGTGAGCGCTTCCCATTGTGCATATAGTGTGTGGTCAGCAATTGCAACAACTATATCGCTCTCTCCTATCTTCTGACCATTCTCTTGTTCTGTATACCAGCCGAGGAAGGTGTGTCCTTCTCTTTCAACAGTCGGCAAATCGCCGTATTGGTCATCTTCTATAATTTTTGAGCTGTATGAGAGACTATTGCCTCCTTGTGGATCAAAACTTACTTTGGTTACCCACTGAGCATAAAGAGTATGGTTTTGTGTTTTAGTAACGATGGAGGTACTTTCTATTAGGAGTTCTCCCTCTTTATCACTATACCATCCTTTGAAAGTCCTATTCGCGTGCTCTGCATCATCAAGGGTTTCATACGGCTTCCCAACCGTAACCATTTTGGATGATACAGGCTCCCCTCCCTGACTATCGAAGGTTACCTGGACAGTCCATTTTGCATAGAGCGTATGGTTTTTAAAAATTTCCATTTTAGTTGTTTCGGTAATCTTCTCCCCGTCTCCAAAGGGTTTTGTATACCAACCGGCAAAAGTAGCATTTTCTTTATGTGGTATAGGAAGAGCCCCATACGGAGTTTGGAAAAAAACTTCTATTGAAGAAACCTCAATAGACCCTCCTAGGGGATCAAACTGAACAGTCGCAAAGGTAGGAGATGAAGGAGAAGGACATGATATGAACAAGAATGACAGAGATATTATTAAAAAAACAAGTCGCAGCCTTAATATGGTTTTTCTCATTCATCATCCTCATATATCGGTTATAAATATACTCTTATAGTAAAACTCCGATACCGAGCTTGTCAAATGTTTTATAAAAAGACTGGTCTTCACGCTATAAATATGGGAGAATTAGGATATTCAATATTGAGGAGAGCTTATGAGATATATGAATAAAAGGCTTGGATTCCTTTCATTTCTGCTGCTAATTTCTCTAGTAGTTGGGTGTGACTCCTCTATTGATCCTGTGCAATTATCACACACTGTTTTCTTTGAAAATCCAAACTCCCAATATATACAACCTATACGAGTCCATCATCGGCAGACAATTCTACAACCCATTGACCCAACAAGAACAGGATATGAATTTTTAGGATGGTATACTGATGCACAGAGGGTGCAAATTTGGGATTTCTCGTCTCCAGTTACTAGAAATACACGATTATACGCAGGATGGAGTCCTGTAACTTATCTGATTACCTACATTATGGGAGGGGGAGAATTGCCCCAATCTTATCCCTCTGTATTTACTATAGAGAGTCATGACTTGCACCTTCCTATACCAAGCAAACTGGGTTCAGGATTCGAGCATTGGAGTGATGGAGAGCGACTGATCACCACGATAAAATCAGGTTCAGTAGGGGATCGTGTCCTTAATGCAGTATGGAAATCAGATGGGTTTTCTCTTTTTCTTGTTACAGAAGGAGAAGCGTACAAACAGTATCCTCTCGAAAATGTTCCGCCTAATCCATTTACGATGGAGGGCTATAGTTTGGAATACTGGGTTGATAAAACCGGAAAAGAATATAGAGAAGGAGAATCATTGGATGGTACAAGTGACTTAATTTTATTTGCTCATTGGAAGGCTCTCGCATATACGGTTTCTTTTAATTCTAATCTACCAGAAGGAGCAGCGTTAGATCCTATAAAAGTCACCTTTGGTCAACCATATGGAAAACTTCCAGTTCCAATCAAAGAAGGTCATGATTTTCTTGGTTGGTATTTACAAGGGACAAAAATTAATGAACATGATGTCGTTGATACGGCGAGGGATCATGAATTAGAGGCAAGATATGCTGCTCAGATTAGAACCATCACGTTTGATTCGAAAGAAGGATCTGCCGTCTCTCAAGAGGAGGTAGAGTATGGAAAACCCTTACGAGAACCGATTCCTCCATATCGAGTAGGTTGGACATTTTTAGGGTGGTATACAGATGATACTTACTCTGAAAAGTGGAACTTCTCTCAGAACGTATTCAATGATTTTACATTGCATGCGCGATGGGAACAACTCTTAATAGTTCAGCCTAAGGTTGATTTAGGTATATGGCTTGACGGGCTGAATGGGAATAGGACAGAAATAACTATTGAGACCAATGAAACTATTACACCTACACTCTTCGGCTCACACGCTCATCTTTTCGAGGTCACAACGCGTGCCAATCCTGAAAGAACCATCCTTTCGATTCGTTATAAGGGAGAGGCTGATCCTCTGTCAATCTCTGAGAAGAGAGCTTTTTTAGCTCTCCATAGCCAAATAGGAGTGCATACTATCGAGCTTGTTGCAAAGCCTGCAATTGATGAAGTCTGGTCGTTGCATATGTTACTCAATACGGGTTTAAGTCTTGAGGAAATATACCAACGACTAAGAACTCGATCGTATTCTGAAGCGATTGTAGGACAAGGAATCATTTCTGTTTTGCAGTTTGCACAAGGAAGTGATAGTGAGCAAATTGCACAAAGAGCATATAATACATTAAAAGAACAAAGTCTTGGAAATACTCCATTAATTAATGCGTTCAGAGGAACTGCTGCAGCATTTTTAGCAAGCAAGAAAGGGGCAAGTGGAGGAAGTGAGATTGATGCGATGCAATCATATTTTCAACAAATTCCAAATGATTCTTCTCATTGGATTCCTCTCTACTGGAAAGGGGTGACATATTTACGCACAGCACAAGGCATACGTGATAATTGGTTAGCATGGAATTTTGGAGGATATCAAAAACGAGTACGAGAGATTTGGGAGCCCGAAGGCCGCGCAGCTCTCGATAAAGTTAAACAACACTATCTCTCTCATTCACTTGAAGAGGGGGCTATGGATGGATTTTCATATAACAGGGATTTTTCTCCAGTTCCCCAAGAAATTATAGATGATATAAAAACTTTGAAAAATTATAACTGGTAACTTCTATAAAAAGTTGGAGCTTCCTGATCTTTGATATCCCTTTACATCGTCGTCCTATCATTTCACATTTCATGTGTTTACTCTGACTTTCTCAGCTGTTGCTTGTTCTAAGTGGAAAAATAGGATATACTTGTGCTATGAATTCAGTGCAGGAAACAATACAATTTGCCGTAGGGGAACACGTGGTGTATCCTCTTCAGGGTGTAGGCGTCATCAAACGCATCGAAGAGCGAACGTTCCGAGGTGTACAGACGATGTACTACGTCATATACCTTGACATTTCTGACATGACGGTAATGATTCCTGTCGAGAAGTCCAATGAGATGGGCATCAGGCCTATCGTTGCACAGAAGGAAGCCCAACAAGCGATTGATTCTATCTCAAGTAAATACGACCCTATGCCGGTCGACTGGAAAGCCCGATATCAGATGAATGTTGATTTGCTTAAGCAAGGGTCGATTGCCTCGATAGCGAAGGTGGTGCAGGCTTTGTACCATCGCAGCAAGATCAAGGAGTTGCCGGTGCAGGAGCGAAAGCTTTACGATAACGCTCTTAGATTGTTGATTGATGAGACCTCGTTTGCTCTTAAGAAAGACAAAAAAGAGATTGAGATGCTCGTTTTCTCCAAACTGGAGAAGTAATATGTCATTTCCCCCACATGCTGTAATTGTCACTGCTGCCGGAAGCAGCGAACGGTTCAACAAGAATAAAAGCCTTGGAGTCAAGAAAGAGTATCTCTGCATAGACGACCATACAGTACTGTATCGCTCGATTATTCCTTTCTTTGAGGTTCCGAATTGCCAGGCAATCTTGGTGACCTATCCAGAAGATATGGAAACTCAATGTGCACTGGCTCTTGAGGATTTGCTTCAACAGAACCATATTCCCATTATCCTGGTCAAAGGCGGAAAAGATAGACAGGAATCCGTATTTCTTGCTTTGAAGATGCTTGCTACCATGGCCTTGCCTATCCAATACGTCGCCATCCATGATGGAGCCAGATGTTTTCTCTCCCCCGATTTGATCATCAGGACCCTTGCCACTGCGACAGTCTTCAAAGGAGCAGTCCCTGCCCTACCTGCAACCGATGCTCTGAAAATTATTGACGACAACGGGATGATCACCCACCATATAGACAGGGCTCATTCTGTAGGGGTCCAGACGCCGCAGATATTCAAGTATCCTGAAATCTGGGACGCTCATCAAAGAGCTCGATCGAGCAGTGAGAGCTACATCGATGATACCCAGATTTTCACCGACTTCGGCCAAAGTGTTGGAATATGCATGGGCGATAGGGAGAATCGTAAAATCACCTTTATTGACGATATACCCGACGCAGAACAACAGATTGAGCAGTATCTGACAAACCTTGAGGAAGCCAAGCGCACCTCTGTAGCAACACAAGCACTTCATCAAGCAATGGATGAGGTACGAAGGGAGCAACAAGGGTCATGAGAATCGGAACAGGATGGGATCTTCATCGGCTCTCTACTGGACGTAAACTCATTCTTGGGGGTGTCGTTATTCCCAGCGAGAAAGGCGAAGTTGCCCATAGCGATGGAGATGTGCTGGTACATGCCATTATTGACGCTCTGCTTGGGGCACTGGCAAAAGGTGACATCGGGTCTCATTTTCCAGATACAGATCCTGCATACAAGAATGTGAGCAGCCTCTCTCTTCTCAAGAAGGTCATTGAGGAAGAACTATCTCCCTATCAAATAGAAAATATTGATACAACCATTATTCTGCAACAACCTAAATTACGAAAATATATAGAAGTGATCAGAAGCAACCTGGCAACAGTGATGCAGCTTCAACTAAACCAAGTTTCAGTAAAGGCAAAAACCGCCGAAGGAATCTTGGGAGAACTAGGCTCAGGCGATGCCATCATAGCTGAGGCGGTCGTCCTCATTCGCAAGAAACCGTGTTGACATAACCCGTTTAAATACTCTATAGTTGTGCCTGCGCCCAGATGGCGGAATTGGTAGACGCACTAGGTTCAGGTCCTAGCGGGGTCACACCTGTGCAAGTTCGAATCTTGTTCTGGGCACTTGAAGGCAAACCTTTTACAATGAAGGGTTTGTCTTTTTTTATGCATAAGGCATTTTTCTCATTTCACTTTTGCTGTATGATAGGTACGTATTGAGGTGTTACTCCATGTCCTTTGAATTTGATGAGCTGGTCAGTAAAATGAAATACAACCCCTCTTGGAAACTCATGGCAGCCGATCATGCTCCCTTGATCATCAGTTTCCTTGACAGGGTATTTAGGGAACGCAACCTTCGACAGGTGGATGAACAAGAGTTGATCATGTACCTCCAAGATTACCTCTATGAACTGAATGAAGGCTCTGAGGTTGTTCAATTTCCCCGAAGTGCTCAAGAGTACCTACAACAATGGACAGAACCAGACAAAGACTGGCTGAGGAAATTCTATCCCCAAGGAAGTGACATACCACATTACGATCTTACCTCCGATACAGAACGCGTACTTGGATGGATCGATACACTGTTCTTTAATCAATTCATCGGTACAGAGAGCCGCTTGAACACCTGCTTTGATTTATTAAAACAAATAGTGCAAGGTGCAGAAAAAGACAAGGACACCCGTATTGCAGAGCTGCAAGAGCAGAAAAAACAGATAGACCAGGAAATCGCACAGCTAGAAGCCGGCGAACTGAAAATAATGGACCAAAGGCAAATACGGGAACGCTTTCTCCAGTTCAAACGAACAGCAAAAGAACTTCTTGGTGATTTCAGGGCTGTCGAACATCACTTCAGAGAACTTGATTCAGAGATTAGAAGAGAGATTGCTACCTACAGTGGAGAAAAAGGAGAACTCTTACAGCAGTTCTTCGGGGAGCATGATGCCATCACCAATTCAGACGAAGGGCAAAGCTTCCAAGCTTTTTGGGATTTCATCATGGGTCCGAACAGCCAGCAAGAACTCTCAAATCAATTGGACAAAGTCTTCCAGTTAGAAGAACTCGGAGACCTTTCAGATGATTTTCGACTGAGGAGGATTCATTTTGACTGGATAGAAGCAGGGGCACAAACACAACGGACCTTTGCACGACTCTCAAAACAGCTGAGAAGATATCTTGATGATCGATCCTTCTTGGAAAACCGAAGAATTTCAGAACTGATCGAGTCACTGGAAAAAAAAGCTATTCTCGTCAAAGACTCCCCTCCCGTGGGTATGTGGATGGAAGTTCCAGACTATCAAACAAAACTCTCTCTGCTGATGGAAATGCCGCTCTTCAGTCCAGCTCAACAAAAAGAACTCAATTCCAGCATACCTGAACCTACAAAAGAAGCCGTCGATACGGACAGGTTGTTTGATTGCATCTACGTTGACAGACAACGATTACAACGAAACATCGATGAGGCCCTTACAGAGGAGACCCAAGTCAGCCTTGGCCTCCTTCTGAAAAAAAGACCGCTGCAGATGGGTTTATCAGAATTGATCACCTATTTGCAGATGGCAGAAGAAGACCCCTTCTCCTTGATAGACGATCAAGGGCAGGACTCGGTCAGCTGGATAGATGAAACAGGATTACGCAAAGAAGCGACGTTTCCAAAAACAATTTTTTGCCATAGAGGTTCCCATGGAACAGAATGAAACACAAAACATCTCAGAAGTACTCATACATCTTATGAAAGGCATCTTGTACAAAGAAGAAAAACCACTGCTTTGGGAAAGACTGTCACTGCAACAAGCAGCTGTACGAGATTACCTGTCTATCATAAACCTGGATGTCGTCATACATGACAGTGATGGGTTTGCATACCTGAAGAACAGGGAACCAGAGGATTCAGAGTCATCCCTGCCCAAACTTGTCGCAAAACGACCGCTCTCCTATCCCGTGAGCCTCATTCTCGTATTGTTACGACGAAGACTGACCGAGCACGACACGATCTCTGCTGAAGCTCGATTAATTATTGAGACAAGCGAGCTCTATGAGATTGTCAGCAGCTTTCTCGCTGCCTCCAATAATGAAGTCAGGCTTCTTAAACGGTTCGATTCCTATCTGTTACGAATCCATGAGCTGGGTTTTATTCGCTTTCTCAACAAGGAAAGAACAAAGTTCGAGGTGAAGCGTATACTGAAGGCGTTCATCGACGCTCAGTGGCTCGCTGACTTCGATGCAAAACTACAGGCTTACGCAACCTCATCCTATTTTTCAGAATTCGAGGACAACAATGATGACTGATGGATTTTTTGAATTTGCCGAGGACAACAGCACCGCAGGATTTCGTTGCAACACCATTGAGCTCTATAATTGGGGTACCTTCAACAATACGGTAGTAACCTACCCCCTGCAAGGACGGAATGGACTGCTAACCGGTGACATCGGGTCTGGAAAATCGACGTTGGTTGATGCGATCACAACGTTGCTGGTTCCTCCTGGAAAGATTGCATACAATAAAGCAGCAGGAGCTGATTTCAAAGAACGCTCACTTCGATCATACGTATTGGGATACTACAAATCAGAACGGAGTGACGGAGGCTTCAGCACGAAGCCCGTCGGGTTGAGAGAACCTGGAGCCACCCATTCTGTGATTCTCGGAGTGTTTAAAAACGAAGATTACGCGCAAGAGGTCAGCATTGCACAAGTGTTCTATCAGAAGGATGCAAACGGACAACCTCAACGGTTCTACGTTGTAGCCGACATACAGCTTTCCATAAAAAAAGACTTCTCGGATTTCGGAAACGACTTGGCTCACCTCAAAAGAACCCTGAAAAATAGAGACCGGGTAGAAGTCTATGAGAGTTTTCCAGAATATGGGGCAGCCTTCCAAAGACGATTCGGCTTGAAGAACAAACAAGCTTTGGACCTTTTTCATCAAACAGTCTCGCTGAAAACTGTCGGCAATCTAACCAATTTTGTACAAGAACACATGCTTGAACCTTTTGATTCGCAGGTGCATATCGACAATCTCATACATCATTATGATGACTTAAGCAAAGCCCATGAATCAATCATGAAGGCAAAAAAACAGATCCAAGACCTCTCTCCGCTTGTTCAGAATCTTGATACTTTTGAGAACATCAATGAAGAGATTGAGCAAAAAATTGGATATCGGGACAATCTCAAGTATTATTTTGCTGATATCAAAAGAAGTTTCCTTCTGGAAAAACTGGGTATGGTAGAACAGGAAATATTAGAGATCAACCAAAAAATCCAGATAAGCAAGGAAAGCCTCCAACGTCTTGGCAATGACCGAGACCACATAAAACAAAGCATCTCAGAACAAGGTGGGAGCAGAATAGAGGTGTTAAAGCGTGAGATCTCTTATCTTGAACGAGAAAAGAAGCAAAAACAGGATAAGGCACAAACCTACAACACCCTTGCAAAACAACTCGGATTCTCCTTGGCAAACGGCTTTGAGCTGTTCACACAGCAATTGCATCAAGCCTTAAACCAAATCAAAGAGGATACCCAAGAGAGAAACCAGCTCGAACAAGCTGCAACTGAACAACATGTGCTCTTTCAAAATTTAAAAATGGAACACGGCAAGCTGGAAGAAGACCTCGTTTCGTTGCATGGAAGAAAAAGCAACATCGATACTACTCAAATTCGCATCAGAAACGAGCTGTGCAAAACCCTCAATCTATTAGAGAGCGATCTCCCTTTCGCCGGTGAGCTGATCAGCATCGATGTGGATGAGCAAGAATGGGAAGGTGCCATAGAACGCGTACTTCGCCCTTTTGCCCTCTCACTTCTCGTTGTCGATGAACTGTATGAAAAAGTCTCCACATATATTGATGAAGCACATCTGAGAGGAAGGCTTATCTACTACCGCATGGGAAAGACCAGAACTCAAAACACAGCCAGTGTTGAACGAAATTCATTAGTGGCAAAACTCAAGTTTAAAACTGAACACCCCAATGCATCATGGGTAAAAGCCCAGGTTTACGAACGCTATAAGGATTTTGTCTGCTGCGAAAGCCTTACAGAACTGAGAAGTGTAAAAAAAGGTCTTACCAAGGCAGGTCAGATCAAGTCGAGCGCGATACATCATGAAAAGGATGACCGCTTTGCAATAGGCGATCGAAGCAGATATGTCCTCGGCTGGATCAATACGGCAAAAATCACCTTGCTGGAAGACCAAAAGCAACAAAAGGAAAAAGAGATGCAAGACCTCGCGTTGAGCATCTCAAACATCCAACGAGAACGAACAACCCTGGAGTCCAGACTTGATGTTCTGAAAGCATTCTGTCTTCATGATCAATATGATTCTCTTCATTGGCAACCATTGGCCGCCAGTATTGAAGAGAAAAAACAAGAAATCAGGATACTTGAGCAAAAAAGCGATATTCTCAAGCAATTGCAGCTTTCGCTAACCCAGAAAGAGCAGGAGATAGCTAAAATCCAGAATGCACTAGACGTCCTGCAGAAAACCCAAGGAGCGGCAGAAAGCAAACAAGAGGGGTATAGGCAGAGCCTTGAACGTGAGGAACAACTGCTAAAAGAGCTCACGCTCCCCATCAGCCTTCTGACAGCACGCATTGAACCTCTGGTATCCAAGCATCTTGGCAAACGTACGTACTCCTACGAAACCTCGTCTACTGTTGAACGAGAATTCCGAGAAAAGCTGCAAAGTGATATCGATGTCAGCAAAAAACGTATAGACAGGTTGCAAGCAAGCATCATCTCGGCCATGGAGAGTTTTCGACATGCCTATCGGGCAGAAACAAGGGACATGGATGCCTCGATTGAATCGAAAGAAGAATATCGCGCGCTGCTGGATAAGCTTACCAAGGAAAACCTGCCAAGATTCGAACAACAATTCAAGGAACTGCTGAATAAAAACACCATCCGTGAAATTGCAGCCTTCCACGCCCTGCTGAACAAAGAAAACCAACAGATTCGTGAACGTGTGGCCTTGATCAACAAATCAATGTACGAAATCGACTACAACAAAGGCCGATACATCCAGCTAGAAGCCATACAAACCAACGACATTGATATCAGAAATTTTAAACACGACTTGAAAGCCTGTATCGAAGGCTCTCTCTCAGGAGATGAAACCCAACAATACAGTGAACACAAGTTCTTATTGGTAAAAAACTTGATTGACCGTTTCAAGGGGCGTGAAGGATTTTCAGAAATCGATAAAAGATGGACAAACAAGGTAACAGATGTACGAAACTGGTTTGTCTTTGCTGCTTCTGAATGCTGGAAGCATGATAAAAGTGAGTATGAGCACTATACCGACAGCGGGGGAAAATCAGGAGGGCAGAAGGAAAAGTTGGCCTATACGGTGCTCGCTGCTTCACTAGCCTACCAGTTTGGATTGGAATGGGGAGAAGTCCGCTCCCGATCTTTCCGTTTCGTAGTGATCGACGAGGCTTTCGGCAGAGGATCTGATGATTCAGCACGATATGGTCTGGACCTGTTCAAGAAGCTGGATCTCCAGTTGCTCATCGTCACTCCCCTGCAAAAGATTCATATCATCGAACCGTATGTTTCATCGGTCGGTTTTGTTCATAATGACGAGGGGAAACAATCATTGTTGAGAACCTTGACCATCAAACAATATCAAGCTGAAAAAGAGAAGAGAAACCATGAAAGCGATAGGGCCCACTCCATCAGAAATTCGTGATAAGCTTGTACAAAGATGGGAAAAAGGCTTCTTCTTGAAGGATTATAAGAGGCTCTTTCCTTATTCGTTTCCTTTAGGCACTATCACGTCTAAACAAATTACAGACTCCTATGAACAGGTCCAAAAATGGATTCAAATTTTGCAAGGTGATCAGAAAATTGCCCCATTCATCCAATGGGAGGAGATTAACCATAGATACTTCGGCAGAAACAAGATTCCGAAACGGCTTCTGTTCGAGACAGCCGAAGCACTGGCACTGTTTTTACATCGGCTTGATCAGTGGAAACAATTTGAAAACTCACTGTTGAAGTTGAAGCAAACAAATGAACAGCTACTCATCTGGGGTGAGGAGCACCCCCTTGAGGTACTGAGAATCAGCTCAGAGTTAGAACGACTGATTACTCTCTACAGATGGATGTGTGACCATCCAAGACCATTCATCTATCTCAGACAGATTGATCTTCCTGACATAGACACCAAGTTTACCGAAAAACATCTTAAAACTCTCTCAAGCTGGCTGACTCGCACGCCTCATTTGGAGAACAGAGACCATAGCAGCACTCGCTTTGAGGACGTCTTTGGGTATAGAACAAAACCAGAGCTGATTCGATTTAGATTTCTCGATCCATCCATCCGATGGTTTGGATGTGATGATATATCCATACCAGCCGACCAGTTCTGTAAACTTTATTACGACAAAAACTCCCTGCCGATAGAGCGGGTTTTTGTCGTAGAGAACGATATCAGCGCCCTCAGCTTTCCCCAAGTTGCCAACAGCATGGTGGTGTTTGGAAGAGGATATCATTTCGACCAATTCAGGGATTGCCGCTGGTTCTCTGACGTCGAGCTCTACTATTGGGGAGATCTCGATACCCATGGGTTTTCAATCCTCAATGAATTCAGATCAATATTCGGCCACGCCCGTTCAATACTGATGGATGAAGCCACCCTTCAAGAACATAAGATTTCTTGGGGATTTGAACCCAAACCAACGAAAATTAATCTCCCCCATCTCAAAGAAGAAGAGTCATTGCTGTATGACGCTCTTCGCTATAACAGAATCCAGAGCAATCTTCGACTAGAACAGGAATTTATTCGCTATGGAAGAGTGAAGGAGGCAATAGCCTTGTTATTCTGTTAGTTTTGGTGCAATAATAGCATCATAAAATTTAACATTTCCTTGGAGGCTTGCCGTGAACCCCAACCAATCCATTCTGCATGGGACTGA
>Ga0334889_1004621_pt1:5000-12129 | contig 12129 bp, 6 predicted proteins | sample GraSluR1_MG_2_FD_207222 | JGI IMG/M metagenome (GOLD analysis project Ga0334889, IMG submission 207222) | Sludge microbial communities from methane-producing bioreactor in Wageningen University, Netherlands - Granular Sludge_8_08-R1 | ecosystem: Engineered > Bioreactor > Anaerobic >... | reverse complement strand
GGGGCGACCGTCGCGGAGTTCTTCGCGGTGGAGCCGCCCCCACACGGGACGAGTTTCCTCGGCGCCTTGCGCGGGGCCGCCGCCGGAGGTGTATCTTGACGGACGAGCTTGACCGGTTGCTGCAGGCCGCGTGTGCGGCGCGGGCCCGCAGCTATGCGCCATATTCGGGTTTTCGCGTCGGCGCGGCGTTGTTGGGCGCCGACGGCCGCATCGTCACCGGCGTCAATGTCGAAAACGCCAGCTTTGGTCTCTCCCTTTGCGCAGAGCGCGCCGCGGTCGTGCGCGCGCTGGCCGACGGCTGCCGCGACTTCCGGGCGATCGCGATCTGCGGCAGCGGCGAGGCTCCGACGCCGCCCTGCGGCGCCTGCCGCCAGGTTCTGCAGGAATTCGCGCCGTCACTCACGGTGATCCTGGCCGGCGAACGAGGCGCCGGCGGCGAGGTCGTCCAAACCACGCTCGCCGCGCTACTCCCGCACGCGTTCACCGATTTCCGCGACCGCCGAGGCGAATCCGATCAAGACCGTTCTTGACTGGGGGCGCCGGCGGAACGCGCGGTCAGCTCCAACGAGCAGGGGAGATTGCGGTGGACGTACGCGAGATCATCGAGGCGAAACAGCGTGGGCGCGAGCTGCCGGCGGACGTGATCGCCGAACTGATCGCCGGATTCACGGCCGCGCGGGTGCCGGACTACCAGATGGCCGCGTTTCTGATGGCGGTCTGGTTTCGGGGCATGACTGCGGCCGAGACGGCGGCGCTGACCGACAGCATGTTGCGTTCGGGCGCGCGACTGGACACCTCGGCGCTCGGCGGCCCGACCGCGGACAAGCATTCCACCGGCGGCGTCGGCGACAAGGTGTCTCTGCTGTTGGCGCCGCTGGCGGCGGCGTGCGGCCTGCGCGTGCCGATGTTGTCGGGCCGCGGCCTGGGCCACACCGGCGGCACGCTGGACAAACTGGCGGCGATCCCCGGCTATCGTCTGCACCTGCCGAACGACGAATTCCTCGCGGTCGTGCGCGACACGGGTTGCGCGATCGTCGGCCAGAGCGGTGATATCGCGCCGGCTGACGGGCGCATCTATGCCTTGCGCGATGTCACGGGCACGGTCGATTGCGTGCCATTGATCACCGCCTCGATCATGTCCAAGAAGCTGGCCGCCGGGCCGCAAACCATCGTCATCGATCTGAAATGCGGTTCGGGCGCGTTCATGACGGATCTCGCACGCGCGCGCGAGCTGGCGGCCGCGCTCTTGGCCGTCGGACGCGCCTACGATCGCCGGCTCGCGGTCGTGTTCTCGGACATGTCGCAGCCGCTGGGCGTCGCCGTGGGACATGCCACCGAAACCCTGGAAGCACTGGCTGGGCTGAGACCGGGCGGCCGCCGGACCGCGCCCGCCGACCTCGTGCGGTTGACCGAAGAACTGACGGCTGCCATGCTGCAGACAGCGGGTGTCGAGCCGGATCACGACGCGGCGCTAGCGCGTGTGCGGGCCGTTTGGGACGAGGGAACGGCCTGGCAATCGCTGCAAGCCTGGGTCAGCGCGCAGGGCGGCCGGCTCGCCTGGGATCGCGACGACCTCGGCCTGAGGATTGCGCCGGTCGCGGGGGAGTTCCCGGCGCCGGCTGCGGGTTGGCTCGAGGTGTGCGATTGTCGCGCCGTCGGCCTGGCGCTGGCCGCGCTGAAGGGCGCGCGCCTACGCGTCGAGGATGCGATCGATCACGAGGCGGGAATCGACTGGCTGGCGCGGACGGGGGATCGCGTCGAGGCCGGCCAACCGTTGGCGCGCTTGCGGACGCAAGACCGTGCGCTGCTCGCCGCGGCCGCCGACCGCCTGGCCGCCGCGGTCCGCATTCATCACGAACCGGTGCCTGTACGCGAGCTGATCCTGGCGCGGATGTCCTGACCGGCCGCCGGCGCGGCGCAATCAGAACTCGTCATCCCGGCGGAGCTTGTCGAGGGCGTCGAAACTCGTCGTCCGGTCAGACCTGTCGTGCGCCTCGGCGCCGTGCACGTCGCAGACGGATTGCGGGAAGGTACTGGGCAGGAACACCTCGACCGCGGTGGAATCACAGGCACTGGTGGCGAGCAAACCGGAGAACAAGCAGACCCGTTTCTCGACGATCGCCGGCGGTCGCACAAACGGTTCGTCGCCTTTCTCGTCGGCGACGCGACCCATGAACTTGGCCCAGATCGGCAGGGCATGATGCGCGCCCGTTGCGTTGCGGCCCATCGGCTGCGGTTCGTCGAAGCCGACCCAGATCCCGCCGCAGTAACTGGGTGTATAACCGCAGAACCACGCGTTGGTGCTTTCATTGGTGGTGCCGGTCTTGCCGGCACCGGTCTTGGTGAAGCCGCGCCAGCGAGCGCTCTGGCCCGTACCCTCGCGCAAACCCGTTTGCAGCAGATGGGTCATCAGGTACGCCTCGGCTGGGTCGAGCACCTCGTACTGGCGGATCCGCGTTTGCTCGAGGACCTCGCCGTCGAGGGATTCGACGCGCGTGATCAGATGCTGCTCGACGCGGACACCGTGATTGGCGAAGGTCGCATAGGCGCCGACGACCTCGCGCAAAGTCAACTCGCCGGCGCCCAGCAACAACGCCGGCACGCGCGGCAGGGGACTGGTGATGCCGAGGCGGGCGGCGTTGTCCAGCACTGGCTGCAGCCCGAAATCCAGGTAGAACTTCGCTGTCGGGGTGTTGATGGATCGGCTCAAGGCGTACCGCAGGCTGACCGGGCCCAGGAAGCGGTTGCTGAAGTTCTTGGGGCGCCAGAGGCTGCTGCCGGTGTCGACGACAAACGGCGTATCGAGCAGGATGCTGGCGGGATGGTAGTTGTGTTGCAGCGCTGTCAAATACACGACTGGTTTGAAGATCGACCCGGGTTGCCGCAGCGCTTGCCACGCGTTGTTCCACTTGCTGTCGGCGAAATCGCGGCCGCCGAGCATCGCCAAGATCGCCCCGGTCCGCACGTCCTGGAGCAATCCCGCGCATTGCAGATACTCGACCCGCTCCGGGCGTTGGCCGGCGGCGCTCAGACTATCGTAGCGGGCTTTGGTCACCACATAGCCGGCCTCTATTTCCAAAGCCAGCATGTGGTCCTGGGCCGCCTCCTCGAGCCAGGTCTGGTACCTGGGCACCAGGGTGGTCCAGACGCGCAAGCCGTCGGTATAGAGGCGATCGACGCCGTAGGTCCGTTCGAGGTGCTTGCGCACCTCCTCGACGAAGTAGGCGGCGAAGCCGGCCTCGGCGGCCGCAGCGTCGGGGTCGGCGATCGTGACTTCGGTGGCGCCGATTTGGGTCGCCTGTGCTGCGGTGAGCTTGCCGGCCGCCAGCATGGCCTGCAGGACCGTTGCCCGCCGGCGATACGCGGCGTCCGGATAGAGAAACGGGTTGTAACGTTCCGGCAACTGGATCAAGCCGGCGATCATGCTGGTTTCTGCCGGTCCGAGATCCTGAAGGTCGCGTCCGAAGTACAGTTGCGCGGCGGCTTGCACGCCGTAGGTCCCGCGCCCCAGGTAGATCTGGTTGAGATACATCGCGAGGATCTCGTCCTTGGTGTAGATCTGTTCGATCTGCACCGCGAGGATCATCTCGCGGAACTTTCTGGACAGCGTCTTCTCGGGGGTCAACCAGAGATTGCGGGCCAGTTGCATGGTCAAGGTGCTGGCGCCGGGGCGGCCGCGGCCGAAGACGTTGTCGAGGACGATCTTGACGATGCGCTTCAAATCGATCCCGTAGTGGTCGTAGAAGCGTCGGTCTTCGGTAGCGATCACCGCGTCGAGCAGGTGCGGCGGGATACGCTCCAGGGGCACGACCGTGCGATTCTGGGTATAGAACTCGCGGAGCGTGTCTCAGGTCGCCGCGAAGATTACGGTCTTTTCCGACGGCTGGATATTGCGAAGCCGCTCCAAGGACGGCAGATCGCTCGAGAGCTTGTTGAGAAGCACGAACGACCCGGCCACGGCTCCGGCAAAGACCAGGAGAAACAACGCCAGCAGGCGCTGCACCCAGCGGCGTGGAATCGTGCGCTGCAGCCAAGCGGTCATAAGATCCTATTCTGCGCGAAAGCCGAGCACTCCCTTGCCGGCACAACCTTAGGGAATCCGGGGCCAACCGTCAAAGACCAGTCGCGAATGGAGCCGCGGTCCCCAACCAGTTTGGGGCTCGCCGAGTTCCGCCGGCGTTGTCTTGCCGCGGGTATGGGCGGCGAGGCGTTGGACTCCGGCCGCGCCCGGAACGCGCTGGACCGCCGGCCGCAGCGGCGATAGATTCCCAACGACGAATGTAGGCATTGACTCAGACGCGCTCCCGAGGCGGATCATGGACCAACTGAATGCAATCCAGAAAGCGGGGCTACGGGTCCTGATGGCCGCGGGCATCTGGCCGCACATCCATTTCACCTACAGTCCGTTCAAGATCCTGGAATTCCGCGAGCTGGTCGAGAAACTGGTCTGGACGGGACGCGAGCGAGTCCTGGACATCGGCTGCGGCGCCGGGCTGCAGACTTTTCTGATCGGGCGATGCGCCGGACACACAACCGGTCTGGACGTCAATGCGGAGTTCATTGCGCAAGCCCGCTGGTACGGCCGCTACGTGCGGGGCGGCGTCGTCGACTTCGAATCGCGCGCCCTCGCCGACGTCGGTTGGCCGGAGGCCACGTTCGATCGCATCTTCAGCATCTGCGTTCTCGAGCATATTCCCGAGCATCGCGCCATTCTCGCCGAGTGCGCGCGGATCCTGAAGCCGGGAGGCAGTCTGGTTTTTTCCGTCGATACACTGGCGGCGATCGCCGACCCCGAGCTGCGCCGGCAGCATCAGAGCGAGCATCACGTGGTCCAGTACTACACGCCGGAAAGCCTGCGGACCCTCCTGGCGGAGTCCGGGTTGATCGATATCCGCCTGCGCGTTCTTTTTCGCAGCGAGTTGGCCCGCGCACTCTTCGCGCGCGGCATTCGCGAGGGATTCAATTTCGGGCGTTTGCAGGCCAGCCGTCTGGCCGCGCGCCTGGCTCGCGCCGAAGCCGCGGCGGCGCCCGACGCGCCGGGAATCTTCTTGGCGGCCTGGGCCCGCCGCCCGCCTGCGAGCGGCGGGGGCGAATCACCGCGGGCAATTTCGCGCGATTGACAGCCGGGATGCTTCGGCTTGCCGGTTGAATCGATGCCGGTCGCAGACTATGCTGGCGGCCTCATGGCGACCGTCGATCTCAGCATCATCATCGTCAACTGGAACACGCGGGACCTGCTGGCGGCCTGTCTCACCAGCCTGCCGGCGGCCACCGCGGGCTTGACCAGCGAAATCATCATGGTCGACAACGATTCCCGCGACGGCTCGGTGGCCATGGTCCAGGAGCGATTCCCCACAGTTCAGGTCGTCGCCGCAGGGGCCAATCTGGGCTTCGCGCGTGCGAACAACCTCGCGCTGCCGCGCGCGAGCGGCCGCAATGTTTTGTTGTTGAATCCCGATACAGTCTGCCCGCCGGGGTCGCTCGCGGCTCTGGCGGCCGTCGCCGCGCGCCACCCCGAATGCGGCGGGTTCGGACCGCTGCTCATCGCGCATGACAACACGCCGACGACGAGCTGCGGCAACTTCCCCGCCTTGCGGTTCCACTGGCTACGACCGTTGGCGGGCTTGCCGCTCGGCCGGCGGTGGCAACGCTGGAGCCGGTTTACCGACGTGCCGCGCCGCGGCGAACCGTCGCGGCTGGTGGACTACGTCGCCGGCGCGTGTCTGCTCATTCCCCGAGATGCTCTGGCGCGGGTGGGGACGCTGGACGAGCGATTCTTTCTCTACTTCGAGGAGACCGACTGGTGCTTGCGCGCCTGGCGGGCAGGCCTACCCATCATGCTCTGCGCCGCGGTCGAAGTGGTTCATCTCGAGGGACGCGCAGCGGATCTGGTCTCCCGTTTCAGTTTGACTCAGTTCCAAAGCAGCTACCGGCGGTTCGTCGCGAAACACCGCGGCCGGTGCGGCGTCCAACTCCTGCGCTGTGCCCTGTTCTGGGAGAAGGGGATGCAAAGCGTGTGGCACGCCTGCCGGCCGTGGTCCGCGCGGCACCGCCAACTCGCGCGCCGGTACGCGTTCGAGATGCGGCTCCAGCTGCGCGCGGACATCGATCCGCCGCCGCCGGTTCTCGGTACCGGGCCGCGGTCGTCCCCACCGACGGCCTGAGGTTTGTTATTTTTCTATTTGACAGCAGCGACGGGCCGGTCTACATTGCGCCCCCGTTGCGCTTGCACCGCGTGCGGAGCAAGCGGTCGCTAACGACCGTCTCCGAGCCCGGTCCGCAAGAGCGGCGAAAAATCTCAACTTGAGGGTTGACAGAACCCAAAGTCTCGCTTAACTTACTTGGCCCGGTCCCGATAATGTCGGGCTGGCCAACCGGTGGCAAGTTCCAGCGGTCTCGCTCTTTGACAACGGAATAGCGTGCGACGGCCCGATCGTGATTCCGAGCCTTTCGGGTGAAGCTGCGCGAGCGGCCTCATCTGGAAAGGTCTTGCGAGAACGCTAAGTACAGGAGCATACGCTTCTGTTGTTGGTTTTTTAACAACGGAGAGTTTGATCCTGGCTCAGAACGAACACTGGCGGCGTGGATTAGGCATGCAAGTCGAACGGGAAAGCCCCCTTCGGGGGGTGAGTATAGTGGCGAACGGGTGAGTAACGCGTGGGAAACCTACCCTGCAGTGGGGGATAACAGACCTAACGGTCTGCTAATACCGCATTCGTCCCCGGGATCGCATGGTCCTGGGAAGAAAGGTGGCCTCTCCTTGGAAGCTACCGCTGAAGGATGGTCCCGCGTCCCATTAGCTTGTTGGTAGGGTAACGGCCTACCAAGGCGACGATGGGTAGCCGGCCTGAGAGGGTGTCCGGCCACACTGGGACTGAGATACGGCCCAGACTCCTACGGGAGGCAGCAGTCGAGAAGCTTCGGCAATGGGCGAAAGCCTGACCGAGCGACGCCGCGTGAGCGATTGAAGGCCCTATGGGTTGTAAAGCTCTGTCAGATTGGGAAGAAAACTTCGGGGATAATACCCCCGAAGCTTGACGGTACCTTCAGAGGAAGCACCGGCTAACTCCGTGCCAGCAGCCGCGGTAATACGGAGGGTGCAAGCGTTGTTCGGATTCACTGGGTATAA
>Ga0334889_1004621_pt1:0-2500 | contig 12129 bp, 6 predicted proteins | sample GraSluR1_MG_2_FD_207222 | JGI IMG/M metagenome (GOLD analysis project Ga0334889, IMG submission 207222) | Sludge microbial communities from methane-producing bioreactor in Wageningen University, Netherlands - Granular Sludge_8_08-R1 | ecosystem: Engineered > Bioreactor > Anaerobic >... | reverse complement strand
AGCCATCCTTTAAAGAAAGCGTAATAGCTCACTAGTTAAGTGGTTCGGCGCCGAAAATACTCGGGGCTTAAGGTTGGTACCGAAGCCAGGGATTCGTTGCTTGCAACGAATGGTAGGGGAGCATTCCGTAGGTGGTTGAAGCAGTGTCGCGAGGCATTGTGGACACATCGGAAGAGCCTATGCCGGCATGAGTAGCGATAAAACAGGTGAGAAACCTGTTCGCCGTAAGCCTAAGGTTTCCTGAGCAAGGCTAATCCGCTCAGGGTAAGTCGGCCCCTAAGCTGAGGCCGAAAGGCGTAGGTGATGGGAATCCGGTTAATATTCCGGAACCTGGTTGATTTCGTTTGTACGATGGGGTAACGCAGAAGTGAAAGGTCAGCGCACTGATGGATGTGCGTCCAAGGATGTAGGGGGAAGGTCCAGGAAAATCCGGATCTTCTTAACCCCGAGATCTGATGGGGAAACGAGCCTTCGGGCAAGCCAACTGACCCTAAGCAGGCTGCCGAGAAAAACCTCTAAGGAGAGATCGGCCAGACCGTACCGCAAACCGACACAGGTAGGCGAGGAGAGTATCCTAAGGCGCTCGAGAGAACCCTGGTGAAGGAACTAGGCAAAATGGCCCCGTAACTTCGGGAGAAGGGGCGCCACGAGTCAGTGAAGCGGTTCGCCCGTGGAGCTAAAAGTGGCCGCAGTGAAAAGGCCTTGGCGACTGTTTACTAAAAACACAGGTCTCTGCCAAGTCGCAAGACGACGTATAGGGACTGACACCTGCCCGGTGCCGATCTGTTAAGGGGAGGGGTTAGCCGCAAGGCGAAGCTCTGAACTGAAGCCTCGGTAAACGGCGGCCGTAACTATAACGGTCCTAAGGTAGCGAAATTCCTTGTCGGGTAAGTTCCGACCTGCACGAATGGTGTAACGATCGAGGCACTGTCTCCACCAGGGACTCGGCGAAATTGAAGTGGCGGTGAAAATACCGCCTTCCCGCAGTTAGACGGAAAGACCCCGTGAACCTTTACTATAGCTTCGCATTGGGTCTAGGTATTGCTTGTGTAGGATAGGTGGGAGGCTGCGAAGCGGGCACGCCAGTGTTCGTGGAGCCAACCTTGAAATACCACCCTAGTAATGCTTGGGTTCTAACCCGATTCCGTGATCCGGGTCGGGAACAGTGCGTGGTGGGTAGTTTGACTGGGGCGGTCGCCTCCAAAAAAGTAACGGAGGCGCGCAAAGGTTCCCTCAGCGTGGTTGGCAATCACGCGTCGAGTGTAAAGGCATAAGGGAGCTTGACTGCGAGACCCACAAGTCGAGCAGGAGCGAAAGCTGGTCTTAGTGATCCGGCGGTCCCGCATGGAAGGGCCGTTGCTCAACGGATAAAAGGTACTCCGGGGATAACAGGCTGATCTCCCCCAAGAGTCCACATCGACGGGGAGGTTTGGCACCTCGATGTCGGCTCATCACATCCTGGGGCTGGAGAAGGTCCCAAGGGTTTGGCTGTTCGCCAATTAAAGTGGTACGTGAGCTGGGTTTAGAACGTCGTGAGACAGTTCGGTCCCTATCTGCTGTGGGCGCAGGAGAATTGAAGGAAGCTGTCCCTAGTACGAGAGGACCGGGATGGACGTACCTCTAGTGTACCAGTTGTCTCGCCAGAGGCACCGCTGGGTAGCTATGTACGGCAGGGATAAGCGCTGAAAGCATATAAGCGCGAAGCCCCTCCTGAGATAAGTTCTCCCTGACTTCGGTCACTGAAGGCTCCAGGTAGACGACCTGGTTGATAGGCTGCAGGTGTAAGCGCAGTGATGTGTTCAGCCGAGCAGTACTAATAAGCCGTGCGGCTTAATCATTCTTGAGAAGAGATTCCTCCTCGCGAGGGCTGCCCTCTGTATTCGGTTGTCAAACGAGCCATTTGACTTTCGGCGGTCATAGCACGGTGGAACCACCTGTTCCCATTCCGAACACAGTAGTGAAACGCCGTAGCGCCGATGGTACTGCAGGGTAGCCCCTGTGGGAGAGTAGGACACCGCCGGATTCTTGAGAGAGCCCCCGGATCAACCCGGGGGTTCTCTTTTTGTGTCCTCGCCTGCGATCAACCGCGCGGCCCCGGGCCTGGCGACAGGCCCCGGCGCGGCGACAGGCGGGGCTTTTCCTTGGCCGTTGCCGTGGCGCCGCCTATTTTTGCGTGGAACGCTCTTGGTCACGTCGGTGTGAGGCCTCAACCAGGACGGTGGCGGATGCAGGCGGCCCAGATCCAGATGGTCCAGGACCTCTTCGCGCGCACCCGGCAACCGGCGCGCGGAACCGGCGCCTTCCGCCTGCACGAATGGGAGTGTTATCAACTCCTGGACATCGTCGGGATTGCACGGGGCGCGGCGTGCTTCCTGGACGCTGCGGCATCACCGCAGGCGCAGGCGGACTGGGCCCAGACGGCGAGCGGCCTTGCCGACGCAGCGGGACGCGTGCTGGTCAAGGTCTGCGGGCGGCGGATCTTGCACAAGACCGAGGCAGG
>Ga0334889_1004620_pt1 | contig 12129 bp, 9 predicted proteins | sample GraSluR1_MG_2_FD_207222 | JGI IMG/M metagenome (GOLD analysis project Ga0334889, IMG submission 207222) | Sludge microbial communities from methane-producing bioreactor in Wageningen University, Netherlands - Granular Sludge_8_08-R1 | ecosystem: Engineered > Bioreactor > Anaerobic > Unclassified ... | reverse complement strand
CGGGACTCGGTCTTCGAATTCCCAATATGGACGGAGTGAGCCACCGGGTAAGAAGGGGCGAAAGCCTCTCGAGCCTCTCCAAAACCTATGCGATCGATATGACAAGAATCGTCGATGCCAACGATCTCGCTTCCAGCACCATAGCCGTCGGGCAAAGTTTGTTCATCCCCAACGCGCGTCTTTCCTCGGCCAGCCTCAAGCAATTTTACGGTATGCAATTCCAGTGGCCCGTCAGAGGTCGGATATCCTCACCCTTCGGGTTCCGCTCCAATCCCTTTACAGGACTGCGCACCTTCCATTCGGCCGTCGATATCGTCGTCAATATAGGAAGCAGCGTTACGGCCACCAGCGATGGAAGGGTGGCCGATACGGGCTACAATTCCGTGTTCGGCAACTACATAATTCTAAAGCACGACTCGGGATATCAGTCGCTCTACGCGCATTTGAGCAAAATCACCGTGAAGGAAGGCAGCTATATCTCCAAGGGTTCGGTGATCGGGCTTTCGGGCAATACCGGCCAAAGCACGGGACCGCACCTCCATTTCAGCCTCTTCAAGAACGGACAAGCCCTCGATCCGTTAAAATATCTGAAATAGGGCCTTACCTGTCATAAAAAGGATACGGCGCCGGGGCCGGCGCCGTATCCTTTTTTATATCTTTCAGGCCTCCAGCCAATCAACAAAAATCCGAAAAATTATTAATGTATATTTATATAATTATAAAATAATGATTTAATAAATCAAACCCTAACATCTCGGGTTTGGCACTTCTTTTGCGGATATACCGGCGAGGAGTATGTCATGCAACACTTGGCCGCCAATGATGAATCGCTGGCTAGTTATTTCAAGTCGATCAAGTCCATCCGCCTCTTGAGCAGGGAAGAGGAGGAAATCCTCTCAAGAAAAATCGCCCAGGGCGATACGGCCGCGCGCAAACGTTTGATCGAAGCCAATCTGCGCCTTGTCGTTCGGATCGCCCGAACAATGTGGAACCCCTCGCTTTCCTTGATCGATCTTATCCAGGAAGGTAACATCGGGCTCATGAAGGCCGCCGAAAAATTCGACGGTTCAAGAAAGGTTAAGTTTTCGACCTACGCCGCCTGGTGGATCCGCCAGGCAATCGGCCGATCCTTGGTCAATACCGGCAGAGCCATACGATTGCCCCACCGCAAGGAAGAGCTTATTCGAAAGATTCAGGCTGAAAAAAGCATCATGAGCCAAACGCTCCAGCGCCAACCCAGTTCGAGCGAAATTTCGGAAAAGCTGGGCATCTGCGAAAAAAAGCTGAACGATATTCTCATGTTCGCCGAACGTATTTCCGGCTTCGACGCCCAGGCCGAGCAAGAAAGCTTTTCGATACTCGATCTTTACGAGGACTACACCTACTCGCCGGAAACGCTCTTCGACCAAGCCATGCTCGGGGAGCAGACCACGCGTTTGCTGTCGGTGCTCAAGGAGAGGGAGCGCTTTGTGATCAACCATCGTTTCGAACTGGGCGGACGCAAGCGTCAGTCCCTCAAGCGTATGGGAGGCAGCATGGGGCTTTCTCCAGAGACGGTGCGGCACATAGAAAAAAGGGCTCTGCAAAGGCTTCATGCCGAAGCTTCCAAGGGCTACCTCTATCTAAGCGCATAAGAACCGGGCTGCCTTGGAAGTATCCGGGGCAGCCCCCCAGCCTTATTGCCCAAGCGATTTCCTGCCGATACTATTGAATAGTGAGCCCCAAAAAACAACGCAAAAAGAGAGCTGCCTTTCGATTGTCAGGCGACAAGGCCCGCCTTCTCATGGCCTTTCTCGCGATTCTCGCATCGATTTTCGTAATCATCGTCAGTATCAGAACCGGAGGACAGAGGGAGCAACCTGGGACTCCCGGCGTCACCACCCTATGGCCCTATGGTCTGCCGGAGTACCATGTGGAGGTTCCCGAAGGCTACGAGGATCTGCTTCCGGGGGCGGACGGGACTTTGACGACGCCGGGGACCGAGGGACCTTCCGCCGGAGCGGGTAAGGATTCGCCTCTTTCGGGGACGGAGCCTGGGGTATCGAAGCCGGGAACAGGCCCCACCGCCAAACCGAGCCCGGGCAGGCCGGGTTTCCCGCCTGAGTATCAGGGCGAACGAGCCCTTCCCTTTCCTCTGGCGCAGGGAAAAGAAGGAGCCGCAAAACCCGATTCGCCCACCATCATCATCGTGATCGACGACGCCGGGCATAATATCAAACAGCTGGAGCCATTTTTAAACCTTCCCTTTCCCATGACTATCGCGGTCCTGCCGGGCCTGGGTTTTAGCAGGGAATCGGCGGAGCGTGTCGTCGCGGCGGGCAAGGAACTCATCCTCCACCAGCCCATGGAAGCCCTGGGAGGCTCCGATCCGGGCCCCAGGGCTATAAGCCTGGCCATGTCTCCTGAGGAAGCTTCCCGGATTCTTTCGGAGAACCTCGACGCTCTGCCCGGGGTTGTAGGTTTGAATAATCACATGGGTTCGGCCGTGACCAGGGAGCCGGAACTCATGCGCGTCATGCTCGATATTGCCAAAACCCGTGGTATCTATTATCTTGACTCACTCACCTCTTCCGGCACGGCCACTGCGGTGCTCTGCCGGGAGATGGAATTTCCGTATTGGGAGCGCGACGTGTTCTTGGACAACTCAGGCGATAAGCAATCCATTCTCCACGCGCTCGAAGAAGGCAAGAAGACCGCCAGGGACCAGGGAGCGGCGGTTATGATCGGTCACGTCTGGTCCGCCGAGCTGGCGCAAACCCTCATGGATATCTACCCCCAGCTGATAGAGGAAGGTTACTCGCTTTCGACGATTTCCCACTACATGATCAAGAGCGCCATGGGAGAAGTCGATGCTGGTATTGGGGATTGAATCCTCCTGCGACGAGTGCTCCGCCGCAGTCGTCGAGGACGGAAGGCGAATACGTTCCAATATTATCGCGACCCAAATACCTCTGCACGAACAATACCAGGGCGTCGTCCCGGAGATAGCCAGCCGCGCCCATGTGCGCTGGATCGAGCAGATCGCGGGACAGGCACTCTCGGAGGCCGGTCTCGAAGCCGCAGACTTGGACGGCGTCGCCGCGACGGCCCAGCCGGGGCTCATCGGCTCGCTGGCGGTCGGGCTCTCCTTCGCCAAGGCCATGGCCTTCGCCCTGGGAAAACCCTTCAAGGGTGTGAATCACATGCTCGCCCATCTCTACGCCCCCCAGCTTTCCTCGCTCGTGGAATACCCCTTTCTGGGTCTCCTGGTCTCCGGTGGCCACTCCATAATCTGTAAGGCCGTGGATTTCGACAGCATAGAGATTTTGGGAACGACCATAGACGACGCGGTGGGAGAAGCCTTCGACAAGGTGGCCACCCATTATGGGTTCGGCTATCCCGGCGGCAAGGCGATCGATGAGCTGGCCGAAAGGGGCGATCCCGAAGCCTTTCGGTTTTCCCCCCCATCCCTCCACAAGGGCGAACATCGGTACGACCTCTCCTATTCGGGCTTGAAGACGGCCGCAATCCATCACCTCGAGAACTTTAAACGTCCCGGGGCCGTGTCCAGCCCGGAAAACATCGCGGCATCCTTCAGGAAGGCCGCCATCGACCTTCTTCTGGCCAAGCTGCTCAAGGCTTCCGCCGATACGGGGATCCGCAGGATCGTGGCCGGCGGCGGCGTCGCGGCGAATGCCTACCTTCGCAGGAGTCTCGCGGCGGAACGCGGCCTGGATGTGCGCTTCCCTCCCCTGGAACTCTGCGGCGACAATGGGGCCATGGTGGCGGGAATCGCGTACCGGTATTTCGAGCGGGGCGAGTCGGACAGCCTGGATCTGGCCCCCCAATCCCGGATTCCCACGTACAAGCGCAGCCTGGGCCTGCAAAAAAAACCATGAACGACACTCCGGAATTTTCGCCTTCTCTTTCGGTTACGCGCGGCGCTCCATCTGCCGAACTCGCCAAGGCGGCGGATATCGCCGCGGAAGAATGTCTGGCTTTGAAGGCCGGCGAAACCCTTCTCATAATCACGAATCCCGACACGGAGCAGGAAACAATCGCCCGGGCCTTGGAAAAAGCCGGGCAGGCGAAGGGCTGCGCCGTTCGGCTCTTGTTGCAACCGGTAAAATCCCAGGTCGACTTCGCCGAGGAGTATGTGCTCGATGCCATCGAAGCGGTCCCCGACGCTGTGGTTTCCCTCTCGGCGGACAAGCTGGGCAAGGACGGAAAAAGGCTTTCCCGCCCTTTAAGAAGCCCCGGGGGAAAAAGCTACGACCATATATTCACCTACCTGCTTTCCGGAACAGGAAAGATCCGCTCTTTCTGGTCCCCCGGAGTGAGTATCGAGTGCTTCGCGCGCACCCTGACCGCGGACTATGGCTTGATGAGGCGCAGGGCCGGGCGTCTCGCCCGGATCCTCGACCGGTCCTCCGCCATCAGGGTGCTTTCCCCGGCGGGCACGGATATTCTCTTCGGCATCGAGGGAAGACGAAGCCACCTGGATGACGGGGATTTCAGGCTTCCCGGAAAGGGAGGCAACCTGCCCGCCGGGGAGGTCTTCATCTCTCCCGCCCTCGGCGGCGCCGAAGGGACAATCGTGTTCGAGGATTCGATGGCCGATATCGAAGGTTGCATGCTGTTGGAAACTCCGATCAGGTGCAACCTCTCCGGCGGATACGTGATGGACTGCGAAGGGGGCGCGCAGGCGCGGCGACTGGAAGCCGCACTGCGCAAAGGCATGGACATGGCCTCCTCCCTCGTATCCCAGGCAAATTTAAAGCCCGAAGAGGCGCTGCGCTATGCCACCAACGCCCGGCATCTGGGGGAGTTCGGCATCGGGCTCAACGAAAAGGCCAAAATCACGGGAAACATGTTGGAAGACGAAAAAATTCTGGGCAGCTGCCACTTCGCCATCGGCTTCAACTACGAAGAAGACGCCCCGGCGATGATTCACCTGGATGGTCTGGTGCAGCGGCCGACGGTCATCGCCCTCGACGCTTTTGGCAAAGAACATCTCCTTATGGAGCATGGGACAGTCCTGCCGTAAGCCCGTTTTATGATCTCCCCGCGCCGGAGAGCTGCCCGTGGGCCGCCTTGGGCGCGGCCTACGGGCCCTAGTCAGTTTCCAAAGCCACCCCTATTATCATAGAGGGAAGGAATAAGCTATACTCCCCGCCATGGAAAAGAACAAGGCATCCCATTGGGCGGACCAGACCGCCGAAAAAATAATTCAGACCTGGGGGGACAAGGATATCTACACCTGCGCCTCGGGCATAACTCCTTCCGGAACGGTGCACGTAGGCAATTTCCGCGAGATGATCTCCGTCGAGCTGGTCGTCAGGGCCCTGCGCGACCGGGGAAAGAAGGTGCGCTTTATTTATAGCTGGGACGATTACGACGTGTTCAGAAAGGTGCCTCTCAACATGCCCCAGGCCGAGCTGCTGGAAAAATTCCTCCGCCAGCCCATAACCCTGGTGCCCGATCCCTGGGAAAGGGATTCCTCCTATGCCCGGCACCACGAGGTGGACGTGGAGTCGATCTTGCCCGAGGTGGGAATCGCCCCGGAGTTCCTTTACCAGGCCGAGCGTTACAGGAAGGGTATGTACGCCCAGGGTATGCGAAGGGCCTTGGAAATGCGGGAGCAGCTGAAGACGATTCTGGATAAGTACCGGGACGAGGACCACAAGATACAGGGCGAGTGGTGGCCCGTATCCGTATTCTGCTCCGCCTGCAACAGGGATACCACCGAAATAGAGGGTTGGGACGGTGAGTGGGGGCTCTCCTACCGTTGCGACTGCGGCCACAGGGAAACCGGGGATCTGCGCAGCCTCAAGGGAGCCAAGCTCGTATGGAGGGTCGACTGGCCCATGCGCTGGGATTTCGAGCAGGTGGATTTCGAACCCGCCGGCAAGGACCACCACTCCCAGGGGGGCAGTTTCGACACTTCCAAGCACGTGGTGGAGGAAGTCTACGGCCGCAAGCCCCCGGTTACCTTCCGTTACGACTTTATCGGCATTAAGGGCTCGCCGGGCAAGATGTCCTCGTCCAAGGGTAAGGTGGTCGATCTGCCCGATCTCCTTCGGGTCTATCAGCCCGAGCTGGTGCGTTATCTTTTCGCCGGTACCAGACCCAACACCGAGTTCGTCATCAGCTTCGATCTGGACGTGATAAAAATATACGAGGACTACGACAGGACCGAACGAATTTACTGGGGAAAAGAAAAAGCCAAGGACCAGGCCACGGAAGCCAAGGAGCGGCGGATCTACGAACTCTCCCAGGTGGGCCCCGTACCTTCCGAAGAGCCTTATCAAGTGCCGTTCCGCCACCTCTGCTCGCTCCTGCTGATCCATCAGGGCGACGTGGAAGCGGTGATGGAAGCCCTGCCCGGGCTCAAGGATTCCCAAAAACCCAAGGTCCGCTCCAGGGCGGAGCGGGCTTGGTACTGGATCAACGAATGCTCGCCCGAGGATTTCCGCTTCAGCGTGAGGAAGCCGGGCGAAAAAGCAAGGTTGAGCGATGCCGAGACCGAGGCGCTGCGACGCCTCAGGGACGAGGTGGTTCTCCGCCTGGAAAGCTTCGGGAACGAAAAATCCATCGCCGAGGCTATTTACGCGGCCGCCGGCGCCGCGGGCGTGGACAGCAAAACACTTTTCCGCGCCGCGTATCAGGCCCTCATCGGCAAGGATCAGGGACCCCGACTCGCGGGTTTTCTCGGGACCCTGGGCAAGGAAAAGGTCCTGGGAATCCTGGCCGCGTACTGAACCGCGCCTGAGGGCCGGCGATCCATAAGGACCTATGCTGACGCTGAAAGGGGGCGCCGCAAGCTATGCTTGCGGCGCCCCCTTTCAGCGTTGTATACTTGGTTTTGTCCACGGAAGTCGATCCATCCTTTTTCGACCGACAGTTCCGCGGCAGGACCCGCGCCTGGCGCGGGGAAACTTTCGACCAAGGAGGCGTTGAATGAACAGGGCCATACTCGACAACAGCCCCAGGGAAGAGTCCAGGGTCGGAAGGAAGACCGGCGTGATTCGTTTGTAATATCCCGTCCCCCGACCCTCCTTTTCCACGGCTGATCCAGACATCCACAACGGCAATTCCCGCGCATCCGGCAATAGAGGTTGCGCGGCGGCACTAAGGGTGGCCGGCTTACCGCGTCAAGCCCGGACCCCGCGGCAAATCGATTGTCATAAGGAATGGAACAGTGTGCTCGAATATATCGAAACCAAGCTCAGACCTTTCGGCATCCCCTTCCTCCGGCCTCGGGATGTGGGGTTGGAACGAATCGTGGGAAGAACAAGCGCTGAAGATAGGCGGCTCCGCCTACCTCGATGCCGAGATTTTCCCCGCAAGGGTGGTCGAGATCCAGAAATCAGGGGCCACGGCGGTCAGTGGGGGAACCAGCGGAGCATCGGCTAAAGAAGGCCGGATTCTCTTGGCGGGCGCCTTCGCCGAGGGAATAGCCCTCCCCGAGGACCTCCCGGCCGTAGGAGACTGGCTTCTAGTCCGGGAACTAAGGGCCGATCCGATAAACACAGGCGATGCGCCCTGGCTCGTCCAAGCGATTCTTCCCAGGAAATCCTTCCTGGCCAGAAGGGCGGCGGGTTCCCGCCATGGCGATGCGCGATTCGTGCAGGCCCTGGCGGCCAACGTCGATACCGCGCTTTTAATGACCGCCTGCGGCGCGGATTTTTCCCCCGGACGGGTGGAACGGCTGCTCGCCCTGTGTCATGCCTCGGGAGTGAATCCACTGGTGGTGCTCAGCAAGATCGACCTGGCCAGGGATCCCGAGGTTCCGCTTTCAGATTTGGCCATGGTATCGGGCGGAACGCCGGTCCTGGGACTGAGCGCCGCAACCGGCGCGGGGATGGCCGAGCTTGAGCTCTGGTTGAAGCCCGGCGGCACCCTGGCCCTTTTAGGCTCGTCGGGCGTGGGGAAATCCACCCTGCTCAACGCCCTGGCCGGCCATAGGCTGGCGGAGACCTCCCCTGTGCGCGAAGGCGACGGCAAGGGGGTCCATACGACGAGCCATAGGGAACTCTATCGATTGCGCTCCGGCCTTATCGTGCTGGACAGCCCCGGCTTGAGGGAGGTGCAGCTCTGGACCGACGACGCGGACATCGATGCGGTGTTTCCCGAAATAACCGCGCTGGCTTCGTCATGCAAATTCAGGGATTGTACGCACAGGAAGGAGCCGGGCTGCGCGGTCTTAGCCGCTCTCGAAGCCGGCAGCCTCGATCAGGGGCGCTACAGTCGCTGGAGAAAGATGATCCAGGAAACGGCATTCCTGGACAGGAGGGAAGACAGGGCCGCGGCCGCCGTGGAACGGGCCAAGTGGAAGGCCATCAACAAGGCAGGCAAGGCCTTGCGCCGCGACAGGGCAAGCCGGGGCATGCCCTGAGCCCAGGCAGTTTCTTCGAAGGCGGCTAAGACAACAGTATTGGCGGCGACAGGGGCAGGGACTTCAACTATTGCGCAACGAAGGCCGGCGACCGGTTCCTCCTTCGTTGCGCTTTTTTCAGTAAGCCTCATCCGCCAGAGTCTCGAAGGTCTCGACCTGCCGGGCGAAAACCCGGAGGGAGGAGAGCCAGAATTCCGGCGACTCGATATCGAAGCCCGCTTTTTTGCTCAGGTCCACCGCCGATACGGTCCCTGTTTCCGAAAGCAGCGTTCTGTAAGTCTTCGCAAAGCCCGGGCCCTCCTCCCTGTAGCGCTCGTAGAGACCGAGCCCGAAAAGCTGGCCGAAGGCGTAAGGAAAGTTGTAGTAGGAAAGCGAAGGGATATAGTAATGCCCCTTCACCGCCCACATGTAGGGATGCCGCTTTTCGGGGTCCAAGCCCTCCCCGTAGGTTTTGTCCTGGGCATCCAGCATCGCCGCGCAATAGTGTTCCGGGCTCAGCTCGCTTTCCTCCCGCCGGGAGAATACTTTCTTTTCGAAATAGAACCGGGACAGGATATCCACGATCACTTGGCAACCGTCCTGCAGATGCATTTCGACCAAGGACAGTCTCGCCGCAGGTTCGGCCTCGGCGAGCGCCGCTTCGGCCACGATTGTTTCCGCGAAGATCGACGCCGTCTCCGCCAGAGTCATGGGATAATGGCGTAGTCCGTAGGGTTTGTCCTTAATGCATTCGTGATGCCAGGCATGGCCCAGTTCATGGGCTATGGTGCTCACCGACGAAAAACTGCCATCGTAGTTGCACAACACCCTCGCCTCTTTCGACAGCGGGAAATCGGTGCAGTAGGCGCCGCCCACCTTGCCCTCCCTGGGCTTCGCGTCGATCCAGCGGGAAGCGAATGCCTTGTCGGCAAAGGCTCCCATATCGGGATCGAAGGATGAAAACTTCCCCACGATAAAGGATCTCGCCTCATCCCAGGAAAAGCTCGACAGGGAAAAATCCTTTTTCCCCACAGGAGCGAAGAGGTCGAAAAACGCCAGAGCCTTCTGCCCGAGCGTCTTCGCCTTGATTTTGAGGTACTTTCTCCAGAACGGAAGGGAGGATTCCATGGCGGAAACCAAGGCCTCCAGCGTTGCGGCGGAAATTCTCGCCTGGGCCGTGGATTTCTCCAGGGCGTCTTTCCAGCCTCTGCGGACGTTCAGGCTCTGGGTCGTACCCTTAACCCCATTCAAGGCCGCGGCCAGGGGAATTTCCGAGGCCTTCCAGATCGAGAGTTCCAGATTGTAGGCCTTTTCTCGTACCCTTCTATCGGGATCGAAGGCCAAATTGCGCAGTTCGATCAGGGTCTTGCGCTGACCCCTCGCCTCGTCCCATACCGTCGAAGCGTTGGAGCTGATCGCTTCCTGCAGCCTGGACCACGCGTCGGCGCCGCTTCGGCCCAAATCCTCGGCCAAATCCTCCATCTCGGGGCTCATCTGTCTGGATTGAAAAAACAGCTCTTCCTTCAGCAAGAAAGCGTAAGGTTCAAAAAAGGTATCGGCGGCGATCAGCTCTTCAATAGCGTTTCTCCGGGCAGCCAGGGCGTTCTTGTAGAGGACATCGACCCGCTTGGCGGGCAGCATCAGGGCCTCGACGGCGTTGAGCTCGGCCATAGCCCCGGGATCCCTGGTGGCGGTGCTGAACCGGGCGTAGGTATAGGCCGAAAGGGTTTCCATAAGGGAACCCAGCTCGTCGTTGAGGGCCAGGGCCTTTTTGAGCCAGACCGCCACATCCTCTCCGGGGAAGGGGTTCTGGCTCGTACGGTAGAACTCCAGGGCTTCGGCGCTTAAGCCGGCCGCCCGGCTTTTTGCGGCCAGATATTTTTCAGACCCGAAATCCGGAAATACCGAGTTCAAGTCCCAAACTGGCAGGTTTTCAGATCCATCCATGGTTGCAATCCTCCCAATCGAAAATCTCCTCGGGTCTGAAGAACAGCCCAATCTCGCGTTCCGCCGATTCATGGGAATCGGAGGCATGTATGATATTGAAATTGGTATGCAGGGCAAAATCGCCGCGGATCGTCCCCGGCGCCGCCTGGTCGGCCTTGGTGGCTCCGCAAAGATGCCTCAGCATGGCGACCGCCCCGTCGGCCTCGAGCACCAGGGCGATGAGGGGGGCCGAGCAAATGTAATCCACCAGCTCGCCGAAAAAAGCCTTGTCCCTATGTTCCCGATAATGGGTTTCGGCCAGTTGTCTGGAAACCCGCATCATTTTGAGCCCGATTATCCTAAACCCCTTAGCCTCCAATCGGGAAAGGACTTCGCCCACGATGCGCCGCTGGAGAACCCCTGGCTTGAGCATCGAAAAACTACGTTCTTCGGCCATACTTCCTCCTCAGGCCCCATAGTACCAGAGTCCGCTCGGGCGTGCCATGAGGGTAAAGCGGAAATACAGGCGCATTTCACATCCCGGGGATTCGAAGACTTGTCGTTACGCCTTCTCTGCGTCATATTTTATGGGCCGATGAATATCGAATTCCACTACTACGCCCTGTATTATCTCTGCCGCAGCGCGGGCCTGCCTGAGGACTCCGCCTCGAAGATCGCCGTCTCCAGTCAGATGGTTGATGAAAATCTCGCGGCCTGGGAGATCAGAGGCGGGGACAAGACCAGCCTGAGTATAGTTACACAAAACTACCAGTTTTGGGATGAAACCACGGCGAGGAGCATCTACCGCCCCTTTCATTTTTTGCCGGGCGAAAAGGCCAAAGCCGATTCGTATCGAAGGGACGGAAGGGCGGGGAAATACCCGGTGACCGCCGATTCCCCCTTGGCCAGGGAAATTCTCATCGCCGCGTTAAGAAGCGGGAATCCTTACAGAATCGGCGTAGCCTTACACGCCTACGCCGACACCTGGGCGCACCAGAACTTTTCCGCGGACCAGGAGCCCCAGAACGCCCTCGATCCCCGATCGCCCCTTCCTCCGGTGGGACATCTCCAGGCGCTCAAACACCCGGACAATCCCAGGCTCGTTTGGAAAGACCCCAGGCTCAAGGACGAGTACGTCGATGTGCGCAATGCCCAGCGATTCTCCCAGGCCGCCACCATGATCTATCGATTCTTGACAACCTACAGAAAAAAAGGATTCGAAGACGAGGTTTTCGTCATCGGCAGGCTCGGGGAGCTATGGGAGAACGATGGCGGGACAAGAGGCGGCCTTGCGGGGGAAGACAGCCTCGCCCGGGCATCGGATTATATCATCGAATTCGATATTCCGCCCTATGAACCCGAAGCCTGGATCCGGCGCCTTGGAGCTCAGGCAAAAGGCCTTTTGGGGATGGACTCGGCCCCAGAGAAGCTCGGTTACGACCGGCTCTCATGGATCAGGCACGCCGCCACCAAGGCTTCCTCCGCCCTAGGCTCGACCCGAGGAAGCATCACCCGGGCTTCATATGAAGAATCCGATTTCGCGGCCTGGAACCAAGCCGCGAAAACTCATCTAGACTACTGTAGCCTAATATTCGAACAACGAGGTATCGCATGAAAGCATTCCATGGCAGGCGGCGCAGCCTGCCTGTCCTGTTCGTCGCATTGTCCGTACTTTTGCTGGTCTGGGGCTGCGCCCTCATACCCGAGGAAGTTTCCTTGAGCGAGCCTTCGGGATATCTGGAATACTCCCCCCAGATTTACGCCCGCTTATCCGGTCAAACATTGAGGGACATCACCAAAGGCATGGATGATAAGAAACTCTCGGATTTTCTTACATCCCTCATGCC
>Ga0334889_1004612_pt1 | contig 12160 bp, 10 predicted proteins | sample GraSluR1_MG_2_FD_207222 | JGI IMG/M metagenome (GOLD analysis project Ga0334889, IMG submission 207222) | Sludge microbial communities from methane-producing bioreactor in Wageningen University, Netherlands - Granular Sludge_8_08-R1 | ecosystem: Engineered > Bioreactor > Anaerobic > Unclassified... | reverse complement strand
CATGCTTCTTCGGAAGAAGAGGCAGCTGAGAATGAAATTCATATTGTTTTTGGGAAGGAAGAATTATTTGATTATGATTGGCCTATGGGTGATTTGGTGTATGCTGCCCATGAGAGGGATTAAGGATAGCTAGATTATTACAATTTAACTTTAATTAGCCATTAGCTTCGAATCTTAAATCTTTTCCCGTAGTACGATTTGTGAGCAATCTTATTAGTTCCTGGACAAGGGAGGGAACCTCAGTATTATTGTCTAATCGAATCAAGATGCGACCATCTACTAATTCAATATCTCTAAAAACGTAGATGTCATCTAGCCAATTACTTTCGCCAATTAATTCGCCTTCTTCGTTTACATTATCTAAATCGGGTTTTAAAGGCTTATTTCTCATATGCAAAGATATTTCTGCCGGTAACTCATCATCTTCCTCAAGATCATAATAATATGCTAAATGAATGTGGTCAAAGTCATTGGCGTTTGGTATGGGAAGATCTAAGCCCAATCTTGGAACTTCTATTATCCGAGATAAATCTTTTTTAACAAAACTTTTGATCCCTTCATCCGGATAATAAATTTCTTCTCTTTTAAATGTTCCAGAAAATAAGTCACTAGGTTCAAACTCAGCAGCTAATTCAATGGAGTGGTCCTTTCTAGAATATTTAAGTTCGGGCAGCATTGTGTTTGTTTTTGACACTATGGGTGCGCATCTTACCTCGCCAATTACGCCTTCATTTACATCTTCTACCAAATAATACATTTTTTGGCCAATCACAAATGTTCTTGTTGGAGAGGATGATAGGCCTTTTTTCTTGTGGTTTCGTCTTTGATAATCTAATTCAAAAAGAAAATTTGTAAAGGTGTCTAGCATCAATTGCCAGTCGTCTTCAAAAAAAACAGAGGGGTATTCTGGAACTAATATTTTAGTTTCACCAACTTTTTCGATAGATAGGCCAGGAGGTTTTATTTCTCGCTCTTTTTGTATCATAATATCTTATTATATAGCAATTATCTGTTTTTTAAAATTAACTGGAAATTTATGAGTAACTAAATAAGCAATTGATAGCTGCTTACACTTTGTGTTTGGTTGAAGAGATTGAGCTATAAGACAAGAACTGTGCCCCCACCAGGAATCGAACCTGGATCGAAGGTTTAGGAAACCTTTGTTCTATCCGTTGAACTATGAGGGCTTAGCTTTTAATGCTTATTATACAAGATGAGTTGATAGTTGGTTTGAATATTCAGAGTGTAGTTGGAGTGATGAACAGCAGCAGGTGTTAGATTAGAGGAAAAATGGGTGGCCGCGCGGCAAAATTGCCGCGCGGCCTGAAGTTTTGGGTTAGCGATATCGGTTTTAGCGACATCGATTCTTCACCCAAACTTCTGTGCCTGGTTGGAGTATGTCAGAGATAGAACCGTAGTTCATCTCTTCGTACTCGCTCCAGACCATACAATGATCGCGAGCGATTTTCCAGTGACTGTCGCCTCCTTGGACCGTGTACTTTTCGGATTTTGGATCTGCGAGGCAGCTAAAGATTATTGCTGCCACAAACAAGCAAATCACAATTACTCCAAAAGTATCCTTGTGCTTCTTCACCTCTTTCCTCCTTTGTGAAACAAAAAGCTCTTGCAAAATCAAGTCCCTGCTGCTGTTAAGGTACGATTTAAGAGCAAAAAGATGCCGCTAGTGGCATTTTTTACTCAGAAATCAACTAGAAAAATCTGTCTGTTAAGACAAACTATCCTATAATATTATTTTATTCTAATTTAGAGGGAAAATCAAGCTTGAAGAAAGTTGGTTTACTCGATAGTAATTTTTAACTTTTCAATTTTATGTCGGAGTGACAGGACTTGAACCTGCGACCTCGCGCATCCGAAGCGCGCACTCTAGCCATCTGAGCTACACTCCGTGTCTTTGTAGATTTCTTTTAAACTTCTTACCAAGTTTCCCATTTAAAAACTGAGTTGTTTTGACCCACCACTGGGCTATACCAAATAGTCACTACTTTAACTCAATAGAATAAAGATTTTTAGGAGAATCTGGACTAAATGAGGTTAAAATAATCAGTCGACTGCCGTCAGGCCAAGGGTAGATAAAATTTTTAGCAAAGGGGCCTGAATAAATAGTTATGTTATTAGTGCCATCGTACTCAATGATTCTAATATGACTATTGCTAGCAAACATTAGATGATTGGAATCTGGCAACCACTGAAGAGTATTAATAAGTAATGAACTATAATAAATATTAAAATTAAGAGCAGTTTGTGAAATTGTTTCAGCTTGAAGTCTTGTGAACTCGCTTGGCTGGGTGAGTAGGTTTCTGGGCTCTTTTGCTAGAGCATCATCAGCTAACAATCCCTTAATTATTGATTCATCTTCACTAGTTGTAATCGAGATCTCAAAATTTTTGTCTTCCTCTTGATCATAAACATAAATTTTACCAGAGCTAATATTTCTGTTTTCTGGTTGAGTACTAGATGAGGGGAGAGGGGGCACTATACCCTCGGCTAAGGTGGCACTGTTTGTGGCTGTGTAAAGCAGTTTCTTTTTATCAGGTGCGATATATACGTTTTTTGCAGACTCGGTGGCTATTGTTAAGATTTCTTCAGGAAATTCTGCCAAATATTGTCTTTCTCGAAGATAAATTTCTTCTTCCCATTCAGAAAGAATTTGACTGCGCCGGAAACTAATGTCTGGCAGACTTTGCAAACTGTTCCTTTGATTAACCTCTATTAATACTTGTTTTAGTTCGGAGAGAACCATTAGTTGGGTGCTGTCAGGAGACCAAATCAACAGGGCTTCAGCTAAGTTGTAGAGTGGCACATCTTCAGCGATTTGTCTTGACGATCTTTGAAAAGGCATGAAGCTGTCAGTCAACTCCAAAACATACAGCCCATTTTTAGCTTGTGTGCTGGCTGAGGCAGTATAATAAACAATTTTTCTCCCATCAGGTGAAGGTAGAATATTTTCTGCTCCAGTAAAAGTGAGCGGAGTTAAAGTTGGAGCGATCGGAAAGAGTCGGGCATTGGTTTGGGCGACTAGCTCTTTTTCTATTTGCAGAGTTTTTTGCCAAGGGGAATATCCTTCTTTAACAATTTTAATCTGATATTCTCCTGGTTTTAAATACAAGGTGTTGTCAGTAGCTGTTGTTAGCTCATCGTCAATGAAAACTTGGGCTCCGGTAGGAAAGGAGTTTGCGCTGAGTAATCCTGATTCTACTAAGATTCCATCTCTATCAAACCGATAATTTCCACGAGCATATTGGATTGCTAAATAAGAGCCAGCAATGATGATGACTGCTGATAAAAGAGTAAAGACAACGCCTGCTCCATTATAAGAAAAAATACCAGGACTTTTAGTAATTTGCTGAGCTGTTTTAGCTTTTCTGGTTCTGTTTTTGCTTCTGGTAGAGCCGGAGAGTTTCCTTTTTAAATCCATGGTAGAATTATATCAAAGATGGTAGGTATTTGGTATCGAAGCTATTTAAAATTTAAAACTTAACTGCTTTAATCCACCACTCGGCCATACCAAATACCAAATACCAAATACCACATACCAAATACCACGATACAAATACCACAATGCGCAAATTATTTAACAGATTAAATCGAAGAGTAGGGATAGATTTAGGTTCCGCCAGAACCAGGATCTGGATTCAAAATCATGGGCTGGTTGTAGACGAACCAAGTTTAATTGCGGTCAATCAAAAGAATAATAAGGTTATGGCTGTGGGTCAGCCAGCTCAAGCAATGCAGGGAAGAGTAGGGGAGCAAACTAAGGTTTTTGAACCAATTCAATATCCAAAAATTATTGATGATGCTTTGCTGAGAGCTATGTTAAAAGTTTTTTTTCGTCAAGCCAGTCAGGAGACTTATTTTTTTAGTCCCACCATGCTAGTTGCCTTACCTAGTAATACCTACCCAGTAATGAGGGAAGTAGTAGTAGATGTTTTAACAGAATTAGGAGCGAGTGAAGTTTTAATTGTTGACCAAACTTTAGCAGCTGCTATTGGAGCTGGAGTCCCTACGGCAGATGCTTCTGGTACCTTTATTTTGCAAATGGGAGCTAGTGTTGTTGAGGCAACAAGCTTGTCAATGAGTAAGATTGTAAAAACATGTGCTTCTAATCAAGCTGGAAATGACATGTGTTATGAATTGGTTTATTGGTTCAAGGATCATAAGCAACTCAAGATTAGTTTTGAAATTGCTCAGAATGTACAGCAGCAATTGGGCAATTTCGCAATAAAAGAAGATTCTCAGTTAGAGGTATCGGGTTTAGATACTAAAAGTGGTTCTTTAAGAGAGTTGACAATAGGTGTTCAGGAAATTGAGGAGATTATAGTTGGGTATGGTAATCATTATGTCGGTTTGGTCAAAAAGATGTTGGCTGATATTCCTCCAAGTTTGGTAGTTGACATTGTTGATAAGGGTTTATTGTTGTCAGGTGGTCTGGCTCAGATTAGTGGATTGGAGTCTTTTTTAACTGATAAGCTGGATGTGCCTGTTTGTTTAGTGGACGATCCAGAGACTAGTGTGATTAGGGGAGTAGGGACAATTTTAGACCACTTAGATGAGTTCAGGGAAAGTATCTAAAAATTGTCTGGTTTGCAGCAGCCGATACCAAATACCAAATACTAAATACCACAGACACCGGACACAGCATCCCGAAATTGTTCCCCTCTGTCAGCATAGTTTTTAAATACCCCAAAGCTGGCAGCACCCGGAGCTAGCAAAACTACATCACCGGCTTGAGCGTGCTGTTGGGCAAACTCCAAAGCTTCTTCCATGGAGTGTACTATTTTGTGTTGGATTTTGTTTTTAATTTTTAAGTTTTGTTGTTTTTGGATAATTTCATTCCACAACCGTTGTCCGTTTGGCGGGAATAGAGCAATGGCTTTAACTTTTGATTGAATAATTTTTTCAGCAAAGGGTTGAAAGTCTTGTTGTCGCTCATGCCCGCCGGCCAGTAAGATGATTGGTTGTTCATCAAAACAAGAAAGAGCCGAAATTGCGGCGTCTGGCATGGTTGCCATCGAGTCATTGATATAAGAAATGCCGTTTTTAGTGGCAATTTTTTCTAAACGGTGAGGTAATGGTTTGAACTTTTTAATCCCAGCAGCAATTTGCTGGAAACTTAATCCAAACATTTTGCCAACGATGATAGCTGGAGCGACATTTAATAGATTATGTTTTCCTAAAATAGGGACGTCATCTGTTTTGATTACAGGAATTTCTTTGTTAATATCATTATAGGTTAAGTAATATGATTTAAGATAAACTAATATATCATTTTTATATTCATTTGTTGGTTGGTTTAATTGAAAATAAAGCTTTTTACCAGGGGAGAGAGTAGCAATTTCACTAGTTAGCTTCCATTTTTGATTATATATTACATACTGATTAGCCTTTTGATACCTAGTGATACTTTTTTTAGAGTTAACATAAGCTTTTTGGTCGGGAAAGTAGTCTAAATGTTCAGACTTAACTTCTTGGATAATTGCAATATCAGGACTGATTGTTAATTGATCCAATTGGTGTGAGGATAATTCAATTACTATTTTGGTTTTTGCTGTGATTTGATCAATATAATCAAGGGCAGGTTGGCCAATATTTCCCACCAGTATAGATTCAGAGTTGTTGTGGGCCAATACTTGATGTATAACAGCAGCAGTGGTGCTTTTACCTTTGGTACCGGTGACACCAATAGTGATTGGTTTTAATAAACCTGATTTGTAGTTATTAAGCTTGACATCATATGGATCATTTTCTTGCTTAAATAACTCAATTATTTCTAAAAATAGTTGAAGATTAGAGCTAATTTGGGTGTTTGTTTTAAGCGCTTGTTGTATCTGTGGAGTTGACAGCGGAATGCCTGGGGTTTTGAAAATAATCTCGTATTGCTCAATGTTTTCAAGATAATTTTCTTCTAAGCTTAGCTTGATGTTGTCATCAGTTGAGATTAGTTTCTTAATATCATCACTTAGCTTTTCGTGCGGGCTAGCATCGGCCAGTGTCAGGTTAAAATCTGGTAGAATTTTGCGCAATAACCGGTAAGTAGATAATCCTTCTCGACCAAGCCCTAAGATACAAATGCTTTTATTATTAAGTCGATCAATAATTTCTTGAGGTATTTTCATTTTAAAAACTTTAGTTTTTAAGTGCTGATTTAATAATTTTTCCCAGCTTGCGATCTAAGAAATTATTATAGTCCCAACCTGAAAGCATTTTGTAAGGAAGGTCGCTAATTTCTTCTGGGTCAAATTTATTCAATACTTGATTTTGAATTTTTTTAAGCAGGATGGGCAGTTCTTGACTTTGTTTTTCATGTTTTTTTATTGCCAACAAACAGGCAGCGATTGCTTCCAGCTCTGTGCCAACACACTCCAAGGGTTTGTGATCACTTAACCCCACTAAGCTAGAGGCGGTGGAAAATAGCTCTTCATCAGAATAAAGATCGTGATCAAATATCTGGTTAGTTAGAGTAGCTTTATCAACAAAGGGGTAGAGCATCATGTAAACAAATAGGCATTTCGAACAGCGATGACACCATTGGTTTTGCTTCTGCCCAACATTACAACTTTTGAAAATAGGCAAAAACTTGCTGTATTGGCTAAATAATTGGGAAATTTGTAGTTCATTTAAGGGCCTCAAGAAAGACAGGTACTCAGCCTGTTTTTTACTGGTGTGTAAATAATCTTGGCTATAAGAGCGAAACTTTTGTTCAAAGTTAAAGCTTTTGGAGTACTGGTGATTTATTTTTAAGTCTTTATACTCCAAGTTGGCTTGATTAGCAGAGCTTTCATTGGCTATTAGTATTTGCTGATAGCCAAAAATATAGGCGATCAGGGTGTTAAGGAAGGCTAAATAGGCACTAAAGGGAGTGTGTCCGTTCAAGTAGCCTTGGTCATTCAGTTTTAACAAAATCGGGTCAATGGTGCGCTGGATATTGATTGTTTCTTGGCTGCGACTGGCTTGTATTAATGCTGGAGCAGCAGGAGAGGCTGGATGTAACACCATACAGCCATAATTAAGCTGGTGTTGATCAAAGAGGCTCAAAGCTAATCCGGAATCTTTGCCTCCACCGATTGGTAGTAAGTAGGGTTTTTGAAAATGAGACTCTGGTGGACTATTAATGTTTTGCAGCTTCTCTTCTTGAGGGAGAGCTTCGATATCCAGGAATTTTTTTTCAGTAAAATCAATTTTATTAATGTAATAAAATTCTCCTAGTCCATGTTTGAATAAGCTTTTCCACCAGGCAATCTGATCAGAGTTAAGGGATCCGGCTTCGATTTTGATAGTATTTGGGCAAGCACATTTCCAGTAACTGGGTAATTCTGCTAGTCCTAGATGAAAAATTAAGTTTTCTAGAATTGGTTTTGGAATTGCCTCAAGTTTTGCCTGGTCGATATTTTCAATTATCAGTAAGGGTTCGAATGTTATGTTTGGCTTCAGCAAAAATTTGAAGCTAATTTCTAACTGATTTTTGTTAATTTGATAGTGATATTCTTTATAAACCAGGCTAGAATGTTTATCGCGTAAGCTTTTAATTGTCATAAATAACCATTATAATCGATGTGTAGAATTTGTATTTGATATTTGATAAACAGAAAATAACCTAAAAACAATTGTATGTAGTAATTATTCTATAATATTTGTTGTTTTAAAATATAAAAAAAGCTAGAATACTCAATTTACTCAAGACAAAATTTACCCTAAAAGCGCAAAAAGGAAAGCTTGATATTTAAGTAAAAAAGAAAAAATAATTTTTTATAAGTCAGTTTTTGGTGATTATTCGGTTAATTTTTAATTATAGGATGTGTCGTAGAAAAAGAACGAATTTGAATTTTGGTAAAAAAACAACAAAATAGAGCTTTGGGTCTAATTTTAAGTATTTGTTAATTAAAAAAACTTATTTTTTTAAAAAAAAAGCTGATTTTTAAAAATGATAGAATCAAAAAAGATGCATAAGACTGCAAATATTTTAGGTTTTAGCCTGTTTAGCAATCATAGAAGTGATTTGCTAAAAAAAATTAAGATTCATTTATCGAGCAAAAATGAGCTTTTAGTGATTTTCACCCCTAATGCTGAACAATTGGTCCAAGCTTCTGTAAACCCAAATTTTAGCCGACAATTACGTCTGGCAGACGTTTTAGTTCCCGACGGCATTAGTTTGGTTTGGTCCAGCAGGCTGTTATCAATTTTTGGTCGCTCAAAACCAATTTTGCAGCGCATTGCAGGAGTGGATTTAGTAAAAGATTTATTACAGATTAGCCAGGAACAGAAACTTAAGATGTTACTGATAGGGGGGGAGGACTATCAAGAGTTAATAAAACCTCTGCAAGATAAACATGACTTTATTTGGACCCAGGGATATCAGCAAATTGCTCAACCCTCTAGACAGGAAGAGCAGAGCTTGGATCGGTTGTTATTATCCAGTAAACCAGATATAGTTTTTGTTGCTTTTGGAGCTCCTTTTCAAGAAGAGTGGGTGATAAAAAATCAAGAGTTGCTAAAGAGGGCCAAAGTAAAATTAGTTATGACTGTTGGAGGGTCTTTTGATATTATTTTTGGTCGGCTATCCCGGGCTCCTTTCTGGATGAGGAGAATAGGATTAGAGTGGCTTTTTAGATTAATTCAAGAACCTTGGAGATGGAAAAGACAAACTCGTCTTTTTAAGTTTATTTTTCTTGTGTTAGGCCAGTTGTTTTCTTCAAAAGCAGATTAAAAATTCTGTTTAATTAGCCACTAGTTATTCTCGTCTTCGCTGGGATCAATTCCCAATAACCACAGTACAGATTCCTTTTTATAACGTCGATCACCTCTGGAATTTATTCGAATGGCAGGTAATTTACCACGTTTGCCCCATCTTTTAATAGTAAGAGGGGATACTCGTAGCAAATCAGCTACTTCTCGCACAGTGAGCAGGTCAGGCAGACTATTTAAATTTAATTTAGCTGCATCTTTAGCTCTACCAGTGCGCCTGTCATCCCGAGAGTAACCACTCTCCTGAGTATTAGTAGATATTGAGGCGCTGTTATCAGCCATATTGGTCCTTTCTGGATTATGTTTGATAGTTGATATTAATATGTTTTTTTTATATGAGTTTTTATATTTTAGTAGCTTTAGTTTTAATGAAAAGTTATGTTGAAATTTTCAAAGTAGGTCAAATATTTTCAATCACTATATTTAAACTACCAGAATGACTAAAACTAGGTCAATAGGCAATTTTTGTTTTAGTCAAGATAATAAAAAAAAGATTGATAAATCAATTATAAGTTGAATATAAAAGATACTTTTGGGTAATTTATGGTAAATTTAAAAAGTAGTAAAAAGTTATCCACAAAATTATCCTATAATATAAAAAATAGAGTCTTATAATAATTTGAAATTAATAACTTGTGAATAAGTAAACCAATAGTTGGGGGAGAATAAAAAAGATATAAAAAAATTATTAGAAAAAACATTGAATAATTAGTTTTTTTAGTTAAGAACAAGCAATTAAATTCTGATTAAATACACAGTCCCGCTTAGTGGGACAGGGGAGCAGGCCTGATTCTCCCGCTGAGCGGGAGGACAAGACAAAACGCGCTCGGGGTGAAACCTCTTAGAAATGAGCTCATATTTATTATTAATACTAATTTGCGAATTTATTTAATTTTTCTCACTTTTAGTAAAAGTGTTGGTCTCTTTTGGAGCATAGTTTTGAAGAATATATCGCCTTTAGTAAAAAAACTGGTTTTTGATAGACCTAGTGGTCCTACCAGATGACTTAAAAGCACTGCTTGCAGTTTTGTATTAATAAAAGAAAAGGGAAGTAGTTAATACTAAAAAGAATTTACAATAAACCACCCGTGAATGGGTGGTTTATGTTGTGCCGTTTTAGTTAAATGATGAATTACTTAAGTTCAACAGAACAGCCCGCATCCTCCAAGACTTTCTTAGCAGCCTCAGCATCTTCTTTATTAGCGGCCTCTAAAACAGTTTGTGGAGCATCTTCAACAAACTTTTTTGCCTCACTTAAGCCTAGATCGCTCTTAAGTTGACGGACAGCTTTAATAGCCTGGATTTTGTTAGAACCTCCATCTTTTAAAACCACATCAAACTCTGTTTTTTCTTCAGCAGCTTCTCCGTTAGCAGCGCCTGCAACTGGAGCAGCAGCTACGGCTGGAGCAGCAGCACTAACCCCAAACTCATCTTCCAGAGCCTTGACCAGTTCTGAAACCTCGATCAAGGATAATTCCTTGACTGAGTCAACAATAGTTTGTACCTTTTTTGAAAGTGTTGACCTTTCTTTTTTAGAAGCTTTTTTCTCTTTTTTTGCTTCTGTCTTTTTTTCTTCGGCCATAATATTTGCCTCCTAAAATTGATAGTTTTTAATTGTTAATGTTTAATGTCGCTTCGCTTTTTAGAATTTAAAAACTGATTTATATTGATTTACCCCTCGGTTATACCAAATACTAAATACCAAATACCACGCTACCAAATACTAATTATCAGCAATCGCTTTTAAGGCATAAACCAGATTTCTGGGTCCGGCATTGAGTACATTCACTAAGCCATAAGCAGGTCCTTGTAGGCGTTGAATCATCATCACCATAAGCTCTTCTTTATTTGGCAGCTTGCTTAATTGTTCCACTTCATCAGAGCTTAGTATTTTTATCTTCCCGTCTTCAAGCATAATGCCTTGCTTAATCTCAAGCTTTTCCTCTTCCTTTTTAAACTCAAACACTTCTTTTAAAGCACTAACAGCATCTTGATAAGAAAAAACTAAAGCATTCATTCCGGTTAAAGAATCCTCAAGTGATGGATCGCTGACTGCTAAATTTATTAAAGTATTTTTAGTAACCAGCATCTCACCCTGGGCTTTTTTAATCATTGACCTTAGCTTGACTTGATCGTCAGCATCAGTTCCTGAGTAATCTATGATTGTTACTGACTTTGCTTTGCCTAGTTTTTCTTTGATTAGTTCTACCTGTTGTTGGTTATTTTTGCTTGGCATAATTTGATGCTCTAATGTTTAATGTTTAAAAAAATCTTTAGTAGTTAAAAACTGAGTCGCCTCATCTCACCACCGGGCTATACCACATACCACATACCAAATACCAAATACCACATACCATGATTCTAAAACTGAGGGGAAAGGGTTAACCACCAAAGGTGATTTTAAATTTTCTCCTCGGCGCGGTTTTTAAATTTTGGATATTTACAGTTGGCTTGTTATCCAAAATCCACGCTGTCTTAGGAAACAGACCGTTTTATTATAGGAGAAAGAAATTAGAAATGCAAGATTTGTTGAGCTCAAGGTTTCAATTAAAGCTTTCGTTTTAAGCAGGAGTTTCATCTTCTAACCAGGGCTGACTTCGCAATTGAGCAAAATTTTCTTTTTGGGCTAGGGCCAGTTTGATTAAATTTTGATATGTTTCGACGTCAGCGTAAACTGCAAAGGACCAAGCATTATTGTATCGGCTTAACTCGACTGAGATATGATCATCAATGGCGTGAACTATTTTTGAGTTAGATTGGTTATTTTTTAACACAGGGGTAATGTCTTTGCTCCAGTACCTTTCGTCTGCAATATAGTCATTAATTGTGACTCCATATTTAAAAATTCCTAAAGTTGTCATTACTTCATTAACTCTCTCCATTCCGCCTATTTCAAATTTAGTTACACGAATCACTTCTTTGCGCTCGTCGTCGACTCTAACTTTAATGAAACGACCAACTTTTCTAAATATTTTATTTCTAACCTCAACTAGGTTATCAATTGACTCATCCTCCTCCTGTAAAGCTATTTCTTTGGCTTTAATGTCAGCTCTATCTTCTGTCCAAGTTAGCATGGTCTGGATTACTTCTTCTTGGGTGATGCTTTGACTTCTTGTTGGGCCGGCTTCAAGATACATATATTTTTGCAATAAATTAAACACTCGACTCATTTCAACTAATTCATCCAAAAAAGAGCGCCAACATTCATCGGAATTCAACAATTGAGCTAAATCTCTAAATGCTTCAAAAGTTTTTTTAAGCTCTAGTTCTAAAGAATCAATAGACTGTTCCTGTGGGGATGTTTCTTGTGGAGTTATTGAGAGTTCAGGGCTTGGCATAGTTTTTATGTGATTTTTTAATAAAATTTAATATATCATAAGCTATCAAAAGTAAAAATTAA
>Ga0334889_1004604_pt1 | contig 12187 bp, 7 predicted proteins | sample GraSluR1_MG_2_FD_207222 | JGI IMG/M metagenome (GOLD analysis project Ga0334889, IMG submission 207222) | Sludge microbial communities from methane-producing bioreactor in Wageningen University, Netherlands - Granular Sludge_8_08-R1 | ecosystem: Engineered > Bioreactor > Anaerobic > Unclassified ... | reverse complement strand
CCTTTGATTTTTAGTATCTTCTGAGTAAAAATCCGATTCGATACCACTCCTCTCAATTTTAAGCAGTTCTCCAGGCCTGACATCTCTTAAAAATTTTCCTCCAACCGCTTCTATTGCACAGGTTTCACTAGAAATTAGAATACCATGTTTTCCGATTTTACCTATTGATAAGGGCCTTAAACCTTGTTTGTCCAATGAAACATAGATCTCATCTTCAAAGATGAACAAAAAAGCAAATGATCCCTCAACATAAATCAAAGCCTCTTTAATCCTAGAAATCATCTTGCCTCTATTTCTCTTGATTAAGTGCGCTATTATCTCTGAATCAGATGAAGTCTGAAAAATTGACCCAATTTGCTCTAAATATAATTTTAACTTATTAGCATTCACAATATTTCCGTTATGGCACAACCCTAAAGGACCTGTTTGTGAGTGGAATAAAAAGGGTTGAACGTTAACCAATCCACCACCGCCACTTGTTGAATATCTAACATGTCCGATTGCATGAATACCTTTAAGTTTTATCAAATCTTTGCTTGAAAAAACATTTCTGACCAAACCTTCGCCTTTATATTGCCTAAGTGTCACTCCATCACTTGAGACAATTCCACATCCTTCTTGACCTCTATGCTGTAAAGCATTAAGGCCATGATATGTCAACAAAGCAGCTTTTGGATGATTATAAACACCAAAAACACCACATTCTTCATGAATATCCTTCTTTATTAATCTCAAACCATTCATACTTAACATCTTAAATACTTCTCAATCTTTTTAAAATTTCAAGATATGCCTCTTCAATATTTCCTAAATTGAACCTAAAACGATCCTTGTCAAGTTTGTATAGTGTTGATTTATCCCAAAAACGACATGTATCTGGTGAAATCTCATCAGCTAAAATAATGTTACCTTGTTTATCTTTACCAAATTCTAGTTTTAAGTCAACTAATAAAAGATCTAATTCATCTAGTTTACTTTTAAGAATATCATTAATCTTTAAAGCCAATTTCTTTATTTCCTTTAATTCGTCATGATCTGCTAATTTTAAAGCTAGTGCATGATCTTCATTTATTAAAGGATCTTGATACTCATCATTCTTATAACACATTTCATATATTGTATCTTCAGGAATTGTTCCATCTTTAATTCCTAGTCTTTTTGCCATACTGCCAGTAATCACATTACGGATTATCACTTCAATCCGATAGATATCTACAACTCTACACAACTGTTCTCTTTCATTCAATTGTTTAATAAAATGAGTTTTTATCCCTTGCTTGTTCAAGTAATCGAAAATAATATAAGTAATCTCGTTATTAACAATTCCTTTATCATGAATTGTTGATTTTTTTAAACCGTTAAAAGCTGTTGCATCATCTTTATAATGGATAATTGCATAATCAGGGTTATTGGTTCTATATACCTTTTTTGCTTTGCCTTCATAAATCATTTCTCTTTTAATTATCTCCATTTAACCCACCTCTTCTAATTGCCTCTACTGCACACAAGAATATGTTCTCATGCTTTAGTCCAGGGATATTTTTGTACAAACCTTCGATATACCGTTCTGAATGAGCCATTTTCCCTAATATTAAACCGTCTGGACTAACAATTCCTTCTACAGAACATGTTGAACCATTAGGATTGTATCTACCATCTTTTGATACTTTGCCTAACTCATCAACATATTGAGTAACTATCTGATTTTGTTCAATTAGTTTTTCCATAACACTTTCAGAAGCAACAAATCTGCCCTCGCCATGAGAGATTATTACATTATGGATGCTTCCATTATCTATCTTGTGATACCAAGGATTATTATTATTGACAACCTTTGTTTTTACAAATTTTGACACGTGCCTATTAATATTATTAATTGTCAATGTTGGACTATCCTGATAGACTTCTCCTAACTTCCCAAATGGCAATAATCCTGATTTTATCAACGCTTGAAAACCATTGCATATACCCAATATCAGCCCTTTCCTAGCCTGCAATCTTTCGATAGCTGCCTTGACTTTATTGTTTAACAGAACAGCTACTATAAACTTCCCTGACCCATCTGGTTCATCCCCTGAAGAAAAACCTCCTGGAATCATGAAGATATCACACTCATCTATTTGCTTGGAAAGATTGTTAATTGACTTATCTATTCCTTCTTTTGTTTGATTATTGAAAATAACTAAATCGACACTAGCACCAGCTTCTTCAAAAGCTCTTTTTGAATCCAACTCACAATTACTACCAGGAAAAACAACTATGCATACTTTAACTTGGCTTGACTTGATAATTGCCAACTCATGGTTATCTTTAACTGAATAACATTCAAGGTCTTCTTTAAAGTCCGATGATGTTATCGGATATAATCTTTCAAGCAATGATTTGTGACGATCAAACAAATCCGCTAACGAAATCCTATCAATCTTATACTCAATCATCGCATCATCAGTCAATTTGCCTAACAAAACAAAATCATCCCTGGAAATCAAATCAGTTGTTTCAATTACCATGCCTCCATAATTTAGTTTCACAAAATCTCTTATCTCCAAATAATCTTCAAGTTTTACACCAAGATTATTTCCAAAGCTCATTTTAATAACGGCTTCAAGCCATCCACCAAACAAGACTGATTTAGCGCTCACAATCAAACCACTACTCATCATATCCCTTATATAGTCATAGTTTTTTAAAAGTTCTTCTATGATTGGCAATTTGTCTTCGTCATACTTTGGCTTGTATAAGTATATGTGATTACCTGTTTCCTTAAACTCCGGAGAGATTACTCCATTGCTAAAAGCAGTTGTAACTGCAAAAGCAACAAAAGTTGGCGGAACATGGAGATCTTCAAAACTTCCACTCATGCTGTCCTTGCCTCCGATTGCTGGCAAATTAAAATCTATTTGTGCTTGCAACGCTCCAAGCAATGCAGACAAAACGCTTCCCCAAGCTTCATTGTCTTTTTCCAGTCTTTTGAAGTACTCTTGAAAAGAAAAGCGAATTTTTCGATAATTTCCATTTATTGCTACACATTTTGATATTGCTTCCACACAAGCTAAATATGCCCCGTGATAAGGTGACCATTCAGTAACATAAGGGTTAAAACCAAAGGTCAAAACACTAGCCAAATCACAATCTTTTCTATTTATTGGTATTCTTTGAACAGAAGCATCCACTTCTGTTCTTGATAACTTGCCTCCAAAAGGCATCAATACCGTTGTTGAACCAATAGTTGAGTCAAAATACTCAATCATACCTTGTTGTGAAGCGGTATTAATAGAAGAAATCGCGTAATTAATCGCTTCATGAAAACTTGAAGTTTGAAAATCAAAAGGTGAAATCTTACTAGAAGCTATGATTGTTGCAGAAGCTTTTTGACGGATACCATTCGTCTTTAGAAAACTCCTATCAATATTAACTACTTCAATTCCATTCTTTATCATAATCAACTTATTAGAATCATTAACAGTAGCTACATGATGCATTGTCAGATTCTCATAAACAACAAAATCCTTTAATATCTGATAATCTTTGGGGTCAATCACAACCGCCATTCTCTCTTGAGATTCAGATACCGCTAACTCAGTTGCATTCAATCCATGATACTTTATAGGAACCTTATCCAAGTTTATTATCATACCTTCAGCCAGTTCTCCTATAGCAACTGCAACTCCACCAGCTCCGAAATCATTAGCTTTTTTTATAATTTTTGTAACTTCACTATGCAAAAACAACCTTTGTAACTTTCTCTCAGTAGGAGCGTTTCCTTTTTGTACTTCACTAGATGCAACCTCAATAGATTTTTGATTATGAGATTTGCTAGAACCAGTGGCACCACCTATTCCATCTCTCCCAGTATAACCGCCTATCAATATAACATAATCGCCATTTACAGGCTTTTCCCTTTTTATATCACTCTCTTTTACAAAGCCTACAACTGCACCTAACTCCAATCTTTTTGCTTCATAACCTTTATGATATATCTCTCTAACAAGTGTAGTAGCTAATCCGATTTGATTCCCATAAGAGCTAAACCCTTCAGTCGCCTTCTTAGTGATTATTGCTTGAGGCAACTTTCCTTTTCTTGTCTTATCAATCGGCTTTAAGACATCGCCTGCTCCTGATACCCTTGTAGCTTGATATACAAATGCTCTTCCCGATAAAGGGTCTCTAATAGCTCCACCTATACATGTAGACGCTCCACCAAAGGGCTCTATCTCAGTGGGATGATTATGGGTTTCGTTCTTAAACATCAGAAGGTAATTCTCATCTTTAAAATTAACTCTTACACTACAAGCGTTAACTTCTTCAGATACTTCTATATCCTCTGCTAGATTGCTCTTGATAAGATATTTGCTGAAGATTGTAGCTAAATCCATTAATGTAATCGGTCTATCTTGATAATTTAATCTATTTCTTAACGAAATATAATTCTCATAACTCTTCTCAATTCTTTTGCTGAAAATAGATTTTTTAATCTCTACCTCTTTTAAGACAGTCTCAAAAGTAGTATGTCGGCAATGGTCTGACCAATAAGTATCTAAAACAATTACTTCGGTTTCTATTGGATTTCTACCTTTATCCTTAAAGTACTCTTGAATAAAAACCAAATCTTCGAATTTCATGGCAAAACTAGAGTTATGATGATAAATACTTAACTCGTGCAAATCCATTTCGATAAACTTATCTAATACTTTCACTGGTTTTTCTTCAGGAAAAACCGGTAAACAAGGTTTTAGAAACAAGGTTTTCTTAGTTTTTTCTATTTTATTTATAAGAAAAAGTTCTAATTTTTCTAAATCTTCCTCATCTATCTCATCAAAAACCAATACTTCAGCGCAAATTACTTCAACAGCGTCAAACCCTAACAAAGAAATGCACTGTTTTGCGGAATCTGCCCTTTGATCGAACTGACCAGGAAGATATGAGTAGCATAAATGATTTTTCATTGTTAACTCTATATACTCATAAACCAAATCTGTTGACTTTTGTGCCAAGATACTCCATAAAATCTTATCATATTGTTCTTCACTAATATTAAACAACTCATACACCGATAGTAATCTAAAATTGACTAGATTTATTCCAAGATTATCATTAATGGATTTTTGAAGCAAAATACTTTTTGCTTGAAACTCTTCTCTCTTTTCAACATAAACTCGTCTTATCATCTTATATGTCCTTATTTAGTATTTCACGAAATTTTAATCTTTCTATTTCTAAATCAGATAAATCATCCTTGCAAATAGTAATATGTCCAATTTTTCGGTTTTTTAAAGCTTTTTCTTTCCCGTACAAATGATAATTAATTGTCTTATTTTTAGATAAAATTTCCCTTGATACACTTAAGTCCTGTCCGTAAATATTAATCATCAAAGTAGGTTTTATAATCTTTGTATCTTTTAATGGCAAATTCAAGATTGCTCTTAGATGTTGTTCAAACTGGGAAACATTACATCCTTCTATTGTTAAATGCCCGCTGTTATGTACTCTTGGCGCACATTCATTTATCAAGACTTCTCCTTGCGCTGTTATGAAAAACTCTAAAGTCATTGTCCCAACTATATTGAGCTCTTCACATAACTTTTTCCCAGTACTTTCTATTTTTGCAATCATATCTGAATCGATTGTAGTAGGGATGCTAGATTCAACCAATCTTTGGTCTTTGTGAATATTCTCAATTACTGGAAAGGTTTTTATTTCATTTTCACAATTTCTGCAGACAATTAAAGAAACTTCTTTAAATATATCTACTTTACTCTCTAAAATTGACAAACCGGTCACTTTTTCTATATCTGCTTCTTTTTCAATTAAAACCTGTCCCTTACCATCATAACCTCCATGTCTTGTTTTAAGAATTGCAGGTAATCCTATTAGCTTCACTCCTGAGAATAAATCTAGATTGTTATCAATTTTAACAAATGGGACCGTTTTAAAACCTAATCTATTAATTGTCTCCTTTTCAAGCAGACGGTCTTGAGTAAATGCTAATGGAAAACTACCTTGAGGTAATCTATCAAGGATGTTTTCAAGAGAGTAAGCGGGAATGTTTTCAAATTCATATGTCAAAACATCACAGACATCATATAATTGTCTTAAAGCCTCTAAATCATCATAATCAGCAATTATCTGAGCATCAGCTATCATTGCCGCAGGACACCTTGGAGTAGGATCAAGAATAACAACACCATATCCCATTTGCCTAGCAGATATAGCTATCATTCTACCTAACTGTCCACCACCGATAATCCCAATTGTTGCTGGAGGTAAAATTGGTTTATAACTTGTCATGTAACACCTTTTCTGCTTGCTTTTTTCTAAAAATCACTAATTTTTCTTCTAAAACCTTATTATTTAACGCTAAAATTTGGCAAGCTAACAAAGCTGCATTTTTAGCCCCTGCTTCCCCAACAGCCAAACACCCCACAGGAACGCCATAAGGCATTTGAGCGATTGATAGCAAAGAGTCGATACCATTTAATTCTTTGCTTTTAATCGGTACTCCTAGTACAGGTAAAGTAGTTTTAGCAGCAACCATACCAGGTAGATGTGCTGCTCCTCCTGCTCCAGCGATAATTATCTTTATTCCTTTACTTTTTGCTTCTTCTGCATAACGAAACATCATGTCAGGTGTTCTATGCGCAGAAACAATCTGGGTCTCATAGCCTATTTGAAACTCTTCTAAAACAGCTTCAGCAACCCTCATAGTCGGATAGTCTGATTTACTCCCCATAATAATTGATACTTCTAATATCATAATTCTCCTCCAAAAAAATAAAAAATCACGAACAAAAGAAGTTCGTGATAATAACCACAAAAAAACTTCTCTTATAGTCTGTATCTTTACGGTATACAGGTAGAGACTTCGGGACCATATCTCCCAGATTATATAAGAAAAAAAGATTGAAAATAATTAAATTGTGTGATACAGTATCATTATAAGGCAGCCTAAAGCAAAAAACAAGACTTTTCATAGCCTGATTCTATTGAAAGCGCTCACTTTATTCATACATATTTTTCACTTTAACCAATAAAACAGCTTTATTATTTGTTTCTTTTATGTATAGGAGGTTTGAAATTTTGAAAAAACTATTTCTGATTTTTACAATTTCATTTTTATTAGTTATTTCTATTGGTTGCGATGAAACAACCAATATTGATAGTAATACACTCTTTCAAAATCTATATCCTGAAGAAGTTGAAACAACAACAACAACAACAACAACAACAACAAACATCACTAGTACTTCTGAGTTGGAGGATAAGCCCATATCTATTACGTATCCAGACTATCCTAATGATGATTTTTTTGCTTATGCATATGTTCACATATGGTTTAACCATAGTTACCCTGGATACCCACAGGCTGATAGAGAAATTATCAAAGATTACTATGAAAGAGAGAATCAAGAGTATTTTGATTTGAGCAACTTGAGCGAATCAGGACATTTTGACAACTTTTATCTCTCAACTTACACTCCCTTTACAATACTTACCTATAAAACAAAAACTGGTTTATTTGAAGATTTTCAACTTTTGCAGACGGGTTTAGAGTCTAATTTATTTAGTCAAGTTACCATTGAACTAAACACAGTAGGTTCATCACTTCAACTTACTACTCAAGTTAGTTATGAGGATCTGCTTTATAAGACAGAGAAATACTTTAATACTGAAATTCATTATGATTCTTTAAATTATGAGATTATCGAAGAATCTCAAAACCTATTACAGTTATTAGGTAATCAACCATTGATAATTTCAGAATATGATCAGTATACAGAATTAATTCCTTCCAGTTTTCAATGGTTGACTGAAAGTTTTTTTGAAAACAAAGCATTAATTTACGGTTATTTTGGCCATTCAGGATCGATGAATATCCAAGGAGTTTCAGATTTATTCTTCAATGATGAAAACAAACTTGAAGTCTCCGTTGATTTTACAGCTTCTTCTAACATGATGACTTGTGACTATCACCCTGCATATTTCCTTATATCTGTTGATAAATCAATAGTAAGTGATAATCCTGATATTGTAATTAGATTACACGGAACATATGCTAATGGTTATCTATTCGATAGACCACGGCATAACTCTATTGATTCTTAAAAATATTTATATATAATAAAAGTTGTTCTACTATCGAACAACTTTTTTAATATAGCGATATAGGTATGCTTGTTTTGATATAGTCACAATAGCATTAAGTAAAGAAAAAATCATATACCTAAAATTGATATCCTATCACAAACGTCTTAATTCTAATCTTATCTCTTTTTAAAACATTTTATTACTTAATTTTTAACTGTATATGAAATTAATATAAGTTAGTTTAGTTTGAATCATCGACTGAAAATCATTTTTTTGATTAAATCTTACTTTTATTATAGGATCATTTTAGGTTGCACTTAAGCTATATATTAGTAACTTTTTCAATTTCTTCTAGCTATAAGTTTTGGTTGACGATGAACATTATAATAACCCCAATGTTTCTCTGGTTCAAAAATATCTTCTGAACCCTTCCAAGTTTCATCAAATGCTTCAAAGAAAAAACATGTGATTTTTTGTTTTTCTGCCCAAGAATCGATTACGCTGTTATATACTTTTTGGTTATGCTCATTAGCTAAGTAATTCGGTATTTGATAGTGATTTGAAGCTGTTGGCCATCCGGTTTCAGTAATAATAATTTGTTTACTCGGATAGAGTTCTTTGATTTCTTTAAAATCTGTTTGGACGCTTGAAATTGCTTCTGGAAGAACTTTACCTTCCCAAACAGGATAAAGATGAACACTAATAAAATCAACAACTTTTGCAACTTCTTTTAACTCATTCTTCCAGTAGTGGACATTATCACAATAAGTGACTGGTAAACTTGTTTTTTCTTGTAAAGTTTTGACAAAATATAATATTCTACCTGGGCTTACGAGATTATCATTCCATAGCGGAACACTTTCATTTCCAGCCGATACGGCTAAGATGATATCTTTAAAATTCTTTGCGTAATCAATAACACTTCGTAATTCCTTTTGGTTATTTTCGATATTTCGAGCAATTTCTTCAACTGAATATCTTCCTCCCCAACTACAATTCACATTATGGATTTCGCCTAGGAGATTCATGGTTAGTAAAACTTTAAGTTTGATTTTATATTTTTTTATTGTCTTGAGAGTTCTTAAAGTATAAATTGATGCATCATACATTCTAATATAATCAAAATCTTTTTCAAGAATTCTTAAATCTTCTAGAATTTGTTCTTCATTAGGATATTGTAAATTTATTGGACTTTGTCCTTCACGATATCCTGAGTAACATATAGCTTTGCCATAAGGTATAATCATGCTTTTTCTCCTTCTGTTGTTGTTTACTTTTTAAATTTGTACTTACCATCCTTATTCCAAAGACCCCAATATCCTCCATATTCTCCCTCAGGATTAATTTTCCATGCTTCATCAAAAGATGAAAAATAAAATAAAAGAATATTTTCACTTTGGGCCCATTCAAAAGTGTTGATAAAATAGCGCATTGCATTATCATAAGATGGCATAGCACCTCCATATTGTTCACCTTTAGAAGGCCATCCTGTTTCACTTATGATAACTTGCTTGCCATTGGCATATTCTTTAGCAAGTTCATACATTTTTTTCATATATTCAACCGAAATATCTAGAGTGCAGTATTCCCAAAACGGATAACAGTTGGCGAATATAACATCACATGCATCCACAATTTCTGGATAGTTGAAATACATATAATATGCATCTACATATCCAACTGGTATATTTGGTACCGCCTTTTTAACACGATGTATATATTCTAAAAGTTGTTCTACTTCAAGGTCTTCTCGCAATAAGACTTCGTTACCGATAGCAATCATATCAGCGTGTCCTGCCTTGGCAATACTAATCAAATTAGAGATTTCAATCTCATTGTGTTCTAAATCGGCATCTATCCAAGCTCCGACCATAGTTTTTAAGTTTTTCTCATGAGCTATTCTGGGAACCTGTTCGTTTCCATGAGTAGTAGAAAACGTTCTAATCCATTGAGTATATGGACGAATTATTTCCAAACGGTCTGCTATTTGTTTTTCAGAAATAATAGTTTTATCGTTTGGATCTTGGCCTTCAAGGTAAGGACTGAAACTCAAACCTGAAATTTTATTTTTCAGTATAGTATACATCTTTTCTTCTAATTCTTGGGTGTTTTCACTTATTAATGATTGTTTCTTCAAAATATACCTATTAACATTTAAAAATCGCATTTGATTTTTTGGCTTAGACACTAGAAATCACCTCTGTTTTTTAGAAGTATTATAGCATACTTAAGATAAGTGTGCAAAGCAAATATCTATTAGCTCTTAGCAACAAGAAGAAAATTAATATAAAAAAAACAAGTCGTTATTATTCAATAGCGACTTGTAGAAGCTAACATTAGATGATTATTTTATAAGAAAATCTATAGTTCTTATAAAATCTATTACCTTTACTTCTTCCCTACTGGTTTTGCTGGAGCTGGTTTTGCTGGAGCTGGTTTTGCTGGAGCTTTTTTATCTTTAGCCATTGTTTACACCTACCTTTCTTCATTAACATATAGATATTACGTGGTGGTGTAGGCTCTTTAATAAAATGCCGTTTTTAATCCGTCAAATTACTTATTTAATGTCCGCACCATCTATGCCGACTAATTAATTTATCCAATCTCATAACACACCTAAATCGAGGGATATGCAATAGATTTTATTCGAATAATATAACTATTTTCTTGTTAAAAATTAAAGTAATTTTTATAATAAAAAAGTAAGCTATTTTTCGCTGAGTTATGTTTGTAAACCTTAGAGTCCATATTGGATTCGAACCCGTGAATGCATGCATGAAAGGTATGTAGCAAGAAATCATATAAGCACCAAATATAAATTAAATATCACTACCGCATTTAATTTTACCCCTATTTTTATCCCCATAGATTTCTTAATAAAAATCCAACTTATCCATAGACAATACATATTTATCGAAGTTTTCTTTTATATGCTCATATACTCCGAATTTTCTATTTCTGGTTTTTTCAGTTTCTAATAAGTAACCACTGTTTAACTTTAATCAGATTCTACCCATTAATAGAAGTAAACAATTCAATACTATAATAGGTCTTAGTGGTCTAGAAAGTATTCTTTTCATTTAGTCCTTCATATCTTCTAACTTGGAATTAAAGTCTAATATCAATCACTCGATATCTTAACTATTAAAAATACATCCTTGTGTTGTCTTCCTTCTGGTGACAAATAGTTAATATAAAGAATTGTTTCTTCCTCAAATATTACATGACCTATATAATTAATTATTTCTCCGTTAGCATCATAAATATCATATTCTTCTGTTCTATCAAATCTATAGTTTCCTGGAGTTAATACATATTTATAAAAGTTTTCACTATATGGGTTCATATATAGATTAGAAGAATGTTCTGTACTCAATGTAAACATTGGATTATCTATACTGGCAGCCGAGTCAAAAAATATGCCATCTATTTCTTCTTTTTCTACTTCTTGAAGTAATTGAATATGCTCCTCAATTACTAAATATGTGTAATAGTCTTCTCTAGATTTTACATATTTCATTGGATCGAACTCCATTTTCAAAGTCAGTTCAGTATCAGTTAAAAAATTAAATGTTATAACCACTTTTTCTTGGTTATCTAACCTAAATCTTTCTTCACTAAAGTAAACATTAAATATATCAGGATTAAGATCATCAAATTGTTCTATTAAAAATGTTATTGAATACTTATTGTCATCTATTTGAGCGTATGTAGCGTCATCTGGAAACACAAATTTATTTTCTTGTAAACTTTCAATAATTTCTAAAAAGTCTTCTTCAGTAGAAAACGTTTTTTTTATGCAATCATATGTATTGCCTTTTGTTTTGACATATTGTCCATCAGTATAATCCATTTCTAACTGAAAACTTTTATACTGATGCGCAAGTCCCAATAGTGGGTTATCAACCTTTACTCTAGTGAGTTGAATAGTGTAAAAATACTTATTGTTCAAATCTAGTAAAACTTTGGTTGTAAGATCAACAGGAGGGTGACTCATCCTCATTGAATCCTCATCTAAGTCATTATAAGTTCGATATTTTATATTAGATATATTAGAAACAGCTCTATAAGTTTCAAACGTACTATCAAACTTTTCTATTTC
>Ga0334889_1004594_pt1 | contig 12197 bp, 8 predicted proteins | sample GraSluR1_MG_2_FD_207222 | JGI IMG/M metagenome (GOLD analysis project Ga0334889, IMG submission 207222) | Sludge microbial communities from methane-producing bioreactor in Wageningen University, Netherlands - Granular Sludge_8_08-R1 | ecosystem: Engineered > Bioreactor > Anaerobic > Unclassified ... | reverse complement strand
CCTGTCGATCGATGGGATGATCTTGTTCCCTATATCGATGCTGTAATCAAATCTCTAACCTTCTTTACCCCCAGCGAAGTAAGTTTTGATTGGGATGAAGACTGGGATGAAGAAGTTGATACCCCGATCCAAGAGGTTGTCGAAGGCGAAGGGCTCTATCTCACCGGTACGCAGGGCTTGATCACCACCGAATATTCGACCTATGGCGCCTTTCTGGTGGCCAACCCGCAAACCGATTGCAAGTATGACTCCGCCCAGTTCGATTACATCGCCTACGATGCCAGCGGCAACGAACTCATCCGTGAATCCGGTTATTACCTCGACACCGTCCTACCCAACGGCCAGGCGTTGGAGATCATTTACTTCCCCGAAGAAGCCAAAGCAGCCGCTCGTTTCGACGTGACCCTCAACCCTGGGCGCTGTGTCGCCAGCGATGTCACTGCCGACAGCCTCTTTATCACCAATCCGCTGGTCATTGACGACGAATGGTTTCCGCAAGCCTCTGCCCAGGTGCACAACAACCTGGATGTATACCAGACCAGCCTGTATGTCGGCGCGCTGGGCTTCAATGCGGCAGGCGATGTAGTCGCTGCCGGTTCCTCTTATGTAAATCAGGTGTTCCCGAACGATTTCACCGGGGCTATGATCTACCTGAATGTCAGCGACAATGAAACCGTCCACCGGGTGGAATTTTACCCGACTCATTCCTTCTCGACGGCCTTTGAGGTAGATTCCAGTTATTTTGAGACCGCCTTCGTCGATTCGAATATGCCTGCTATCGTCGCAAATGACAGATACGAAGTAGTGTTCTTTGTGCACAACACCGACACCACCCAGGCTGCCACCGATATTCAATACCAGTTGACGGTGATGGCTGAGAATGGCGATGTTCTGGCAGTGGAAACCGGTTGGGTCAACCATGTCCTGCCAGATGACACCGCTGCCATTTACTATAGTATTTTTACCCCCGAGGGAATGCAGGGCGTGCGTCATTTTGTAGAACTGCTGCCGGGCAAATTCGATGTCCCGCAGTTCGCCAGCAATCCCTTCACCACGGATAACTACGACCTTGACGATACAAGTTTGTTGCCCACTGTCACCTTCGACCTGACCAACAGCTCTGACAAATCCGTCACCGATCTGCGGATGGTGGTGGTGCTGTATGACGCCGAAGACAACTTTATCGGCGGCGGCCATGGCTCGAGTGAAACCATCGCTGCCGGCGCCACGCTGAACCAGAGTGTGACCGTCAATTACGAAGGCGAGGCTTCCTTTGTGGAAGTCTATCTGGTCATCGACTATTGGACGACCATCGAATAATTCTCTTGAAGTCAACAGCAAAAACACCTGCCGCAACCGCGGCAGGTGTTTTCTTTTTCACATTACCCAATCCCTATTGCAAAGAATCATTGGTGCAGGTCATCGCCGAAACACCTGCTGAAGGCTATAACCTGAATATTCAGGACACCAAAGACAAATTCTTGTCTGCGTTAGTAAACCTATCTCTCAAGCAAGGGGACGAAGAATTCTGCTTTGGTTTGGGTTCCTTCACGCGTTGAAGTAAATCGCGCCCCCATTTGTTTGGCACGCAGCTGCGTCAGTGCCATATCAATGTGTGACCATGACTGAGGCGACTCGTTAATAGCAGCGTTGTAGACCGATGCTGTTTCATTGATATGAAGCTCCCGGTTAAACCCTGTCAGACAGAAGAAAACCAATTCCTTGGTTTTCACCAGGTATTCACCTGTGAAGGTAAAGTGTTCTTCTGCAGGCACATCGAACATAGCCTGTTCTACAATGGCAGAAAACACCTTTATAAAATTATCTTCGTCCTGCCAGATATCCACCATCGGCAGGTGATCTTCAAAATGAATGCGTCCTTCGTATGCAGGATGCTTTGCAATCATTGTCTCTACAACCTTTGCAACAGCTTTTTTGACATCAAACCGCCGAATGCGCAATTCTTCACGCTCCTGCCCAGCACGGGTGGCATCCAGGATGGCATCCACAAAACCCATCAGATGTTCGGTCTCATCCTGCATCCCATTCAGATAAGGGTACAGGGGCTCATGCTCTGTGACGGTCTGTTTCGCCACTTCGATCAAACCCAGAATGGAGGTAATTGGCGCCCGGAATTCCTGTGTGACTGCAGCAAAGAATTCTTCCTGTTGTTCCGCTGAAGCCTGCAACGCTTCGGTGCGGTTGGCCAGCCGCTGCGCCAGCATCTGTCCTTCTAATTTCAAAACATCCTGGTAACGTTTGATCTCGCTGATGTCCTTGGCAGAACCGACAATATTGACCACCCGTCCATTGCGGATGACCGGCGCCAGTGTGGTTAAACTGGTGTACAGCTTGTTGTTCAACTTGATCTCATGTTGAAGACTATGGGGCTTCTTCTCAAGTACAACCTTCTTCCGCACCTCATACATTTCTGAAGCCCAGGGCTCTTCCAAAAAATCCAGAACCGATTGCCCTCTATAAACATCTGTTGGCATTTGGAAGGTATCTTCAAAACATTTATTCAGTCGCGTGATCCGAAAGTCCATCTTTTCTTCATCAACATCTTCTACTGACATGGGAATGTTGCTCTCGTTGAAAATCGCTTCATATTCGGTGTAAAGGGCATTTAACGCCTCATTGGCATTTTTCAACGCGGTGATGTCACGCGAAGCGCCGATGATCTGCTTCGGTTTTCCATCAATCAACACCGGGGCGATCTTGGTCTGCCACGATTTTGCGCCGGCCGGCAGCACAGTATACTCCTCATATTGCATGGTTATATTTTCATCGATACAGCGCTGGTAGTTGGCGGCAATCCTGGCGCCGTCCTCCTCACCGACAAGTTCTTGCGGGGTCTTCCATGCGTCGCGCTCAAGGCTCATTCCTGTGCTGCGCTGGTGTTCTTCATTGAGGAAATTCAGGCGGAATTCGCCTTCTTTCACATAATCGAAAATGAAAATGGCATCCTGCATGGCATCCATCAACGCCTGGTTGCCGTAAAAACTGGGAGAATAGCGCCAGCGTTCATTAAAAGACAGGATAATACTCTTGCCTCCTTGCGCTTCATGTATCGAAGCACCATGGAGCTTGTACAAAACATCATCGATAGTGACGTATAGTTCTTCAATTGTAGGCTGGAGGCGTAACCTTTCTATCAACTTGTGGATAGCAGGGAGATGTTGAGGAAATACGGCTTGAGGCGCCTTGCCCAACAAAGCATCCTCCCCTTCGATATGCATCAATGTTTGAAAGGCGGGATTTGCTTTTAAGCAGGAATATTCATCATCACCAATACCACGAAAAACAATGATACCGTTTTTCGAATATCCCATCATGAGATCAAATTCGCGTTGAGACAATAAGTCTGACATAATCCTTTACCAATCGGCAGGCGTCCACAGCCAATAGAAAGCCACACCAAAGACACCAGAAGGTTTACCTGATAAACACTATAACACAGCGGACCGCCTGCTGCATGAAAAATTCCTCATGCCCGCTGCTACCAGCCGACGATCTCTACGCCCGCACGCCTGCCCTCATCCTCCAAAACCAATCGATTGTTCCGCCAGAATTTTACCAGAATTTTGGCATCCAGACTCTCCACAATGCGGCGGTCCATGCCTGCCAAAGTAGGCGCTTTCAAAATACCCCCGGACTGACGGGTTCCTTTCACCCACAACCGTTCGCTGCCGCGCTCAAATTGTAACTCTACGCCATTGTCATCAATCTGTTGCTGCGTGACCTTTGCCCCGTTATAGGTGGTGAAGGCGTGCAATTTGCTTTGATGATACAGTCCCACGATCAATCCGTTGAAAGTAAAACCCAGCATCGGTACCACCGCCACCGATGCCACCAGGCTGGTTTCTGGCTGCGAAAAATGATTGGCCTGTATCCAGATCCAGCGTTTGGGGAAGGCGCTGCCCCAGTCTTTTTCGATATAACCTCGCCCGCCGGTAAAATCCACCACCCGGTCGCCGAATCGCAGCGCCTCTTCAAGAGCATGATCTAATCCCAACACACCATGGTTGCACTCCATGAACGGCAGCCAGCCGAACGGCCCCATTACACCCGGCGAATGGAACACCACCGGCCAGGGGATCATCTTGCCAAACCTGACATTGCCGCGAATACTGCCGTTGTCAGTGCTCAGGTCAAGGTTAATGCCTTCCTGCGAGAAGTGGTTTCCACCGATATTCACCTCAAAAGCACGCGGATTCCAATAGAACTCATCCACCGCGTAATCCACCACCTGCACCTCACCGCTGCTGCCATTCAGTATCTGCACAAAAGCATGGCTGCTTTTGCCATCTTTGGTGATAGAGATTCCGGGGATGAAAGCGTATGCCTCGCTAAGGTCAGCGGTGACCAGTTTGATATACCAGCCCTCAAAAAAAGGCGGCGTGAGTACATCGCCATGAAACCGCTCCGGATGGAGCACACTCTGCATATATTCCACCAGCCGCATTTTTTTCCTCCACAGGGTGTTTGCTTTCACCTTCATCATACTGCTTGCGCAAGCCGCTGGCAAGCCTCGCAATCATTTATAATCATTAGCAATCATTCAGCAAATCCCCCGTAAGGAGAACGATGAACAACCGTGAACGCACGCTCGCTATCATGAATTACCAGCCTTATGACCGCCTGCCGATCGTACACTTTGGCTACTGGTCGCAAACCCTCGAAAAGTGGGCCGATGAAGGTCACATCTCGCATGAACTGGCTGCCGCACAGCATGACGGCAACGCCGCTGACCAGGTGCTGGATGCCATCTTCGGCTGGGATTTCAACTGGAGCCGGTCGGTCGGCGGTAATGCCAACCTGCTGCCGCCGTTTGAGCGCAAAGTGCTGAAAGAACATGAAGACGGCGGCCGCGAAGTGCTTAATGAAGACGGTGCCATCATTCTGGAAAAGCCGGACGCCATCTCGATCCCCTCTGAAATTGATCACCTGCTCAAAGACCGTCATGCCTGGGAAGAACTCTATCTGCCAAAACTGCAATGGTCGCTGGAACGCATTCCGCACGAGGCCATGCACCCGCCCGCCAGTGAAGCCGACCGTTCCTTGCCCAACTGCCTGTGGGTCGGCAGCTTGCTGGGCGAGATCCGCAACTGGGTCGGCGTGGTCAATCTCTCCTACATGATGGCGGATGACCCGAAACTGCTGGATGAGATCATCCAAACTGTCGCTGACCTGTCCTACCAGAATTTACAAACCATTCTGGCTGCCAACGATGATTTCGACTATGCGCATTACTGGGAAGACATCAGTTTCAAGAATGGACCGCTGGTCTCGCCACGCTTTTTCCGCTGCAAGATTGGCCCCCACTACAAGCGCAACACCGAACTGCTGCACGCCCACAACATCCACCTCACCTCCCTCGACAGCGACGGCAACATCGACAAACTGGTACCCATCTGGCTGGAAAACGGCGTCAACATCATGTTCCCCATCGAGGTCGGCACCTGGCAGGCTTCCATCGCTCCCTGGCGTGCGCAGTACGGACCTGAATTGCGCGGTGTGGGCGGCATGAACAAAGTCGTTTTCTCTCATGACCGTGCCGCCATTGACAGCGAAATCGAACGCCTCAAACCGCTGGTCGATCTGGGCGGCTATATCCCCTGCCCTGATCACCGCATTGCGCCGGATGGCAAATTTGAATTGGTGCAATACTACGTCGAACGCATGCGTAAAGAATTCGGCGGTTGACCCTTAGCTGTAGCTATCCTCGCCGGCTTTAACAAGTTCTTTGTGGTTAGCTTGCGGATAAAACTCATTGATGTTGGTGCGCGTGATGAATGTGTGTTCCATCGTGATGGCATTCGGCACCCACTCGCCGTTGAGGATCTTAATCGCCAGTTTGACCAGCCTCGCGCCGTAATGCTCTGGCCAGTAGGCCGTTGACCCAATGATACGTGATTCCGGATTGCGTATTTCATCGCGAATGACAGCCGCCGCATCCTGGCCGACAATGACCACATCCTGCTCGCGCCCCACCTCGGCCGCGGCTTCCAACGCCCCCATGGCGGAATCATCGTTGAAACCCAACACCGCGATCCGGTGAGCTTCGGGATAGATGTCAAGGGCATTTTTCACCGCTGCCCGGCTGGTGTCTTTGCGGTTGCCGCAGTTCAGGCGCATTCGCTTCAGTTCGGGAATCTTCCCCAACACCTTCTGCATGCCGTCCAGCTGTCCATAAGTGCGCGCCGCCGGGAAGGAGCCGCTGCGCGGTTCCTCAAGGATGAACACCCGGTCAAAGTGCCCATGCCATTGATTCATGATCCATTCGCCCATGGCTTCGCCAGCCATCAATCCCGCGTTATAGTTATCCACCCCGAAATAGGTGGCACCGATCATGGGGATGTCAACGGCAATTACCGGTATGTGACGGCGGTTCAATTTGTCCATGACAACTGCCCCAATGGTCTCATCAATATGGTATTCGATCATCAAATCGATGCCATCTTCGATCAGTTCGTTCACATTTTCCAGCGCCACCTCGCTGTTCAGCTGGTTGTTCTTCACGATCAACCGCAGATTGGCCTGCTCTGCAGCCCTCTCCAATCCTTTCTGTACATCTGCCGCAAAGGAACTGGTGGTGTCCAGGTTCGCAAAACCGATCGTGAACTGTCCGCGGCTGGCAGGAAAATGCTTGACGTTACCCTGTTTGTCAACCACAACCAGTTCAGGCCCGCGGCTGCGAATCTCTTTGATCCAATCAGTGCTGATGCCGTCATCGGTGATGACCATAGACACTTCTTTTAGCGAGGCAAAGGGCGCCACGCCCTCTTTGCCGAACTTGGTCGAATCCACCAGCGCGATCACCTCGCGGGCAATCGAGATGCGCTCGCGCATCACAATGGCTTCATCCACATCGAACGTGATCAATCCATTCTCCAATGAAAACCCCGAACAGCTGATAAAGGTCTTGGCGACATGCAGCCCATCCATGATCGAGAAACCGCGGATACCCTTCACCAGGTCGCCGTCATCCTGCAAGCGTCCCCCTACCAGGATCACCTGGTTGGAAGGGTTCTTTACCAACTCCTGCGCCATCGACACCGCGTTGGTGAACAGCGTCATATTTTCCAACTGCCGCATGTACTTCACCATGTATTTGACCGTGGAACTGGCATCGAACAACACCGAGTCACCATCATTCAACAGGCTGGCGGCATAACGCGCGATCCGCTTTTTCCGACACTCGACCTTGTTGTCATTGTTCAGATCGGTTTCAACGAGGCGCGCACCGCCATGAAAACGCTGCACAATACCGCGGTCTTCCAACCGGCGCAAATCGCTGCGCACGGTTGCTCCGGTGACCCCCAGGCGCTGCGAGATGTCATTGACGTTCATTGCACCCTTCTCATCAAGCAATTTAATCAATTGCTGCCGCCTTAATTGGATTGACATAACTCGACTCCTGTGTGAATTCTTATGCAGGAAAGGTCTAAACAGACTTTTTCATAATCTTTACATATTTTTTCACATTTTGCGAAATATGAAAGTGAAATTCGGCAGGTAGTCACCTGCCGAACGTCACAGAATGATGAATTTTTTCAAAAAGGCGAGAAATCAGGGGATCAACACAGCCTTGATATATCCGGCAGGCTTCTCCATCATGGCGGTGAAGGCATCATCCAGTTGGTCCAGTCCATAGTGATGGGTCACCAACGACTTCATGTCCAATGTACCGCGCCGGATCATGTCAGCTGATACCTGCATGGCATGCACCATCGCCCAGATTCTGCGCTCATGGGCATTATGCAACGTCATTGCCTTCCAACCGGTCATCTTCATGTCGATGACACGCGGTTTGTCCTGGTGATAGCCGAACGCCGCCAGAAAACCATGGGCGCGGGTCATCTTGATCGCAAGATCAATGCCGGGCTGTTTGCCGGTCACTTCCATTACCTTCTCAAAGCCAGTGTCCCACATGCGGTCCCACTCCGTGCACAGGTACTGTTCTGGCAAACCTTGGGGAGTATAGGTTTCATCTGCGCCAAACCGGCGGGCATTTTCCAGTGCTTCCGCACTGACATCAATCGCCACAATCTTGCCGACGCCCTTTGCTCGCAGCAGTTGGATCAGCATCAGCCCCATAAAGCCACAGCCAATCAGGGCTACATCATCGCCCAGCTGCAGCGGGACGCGTGTCAATTCTGCCACCAGGCAGCCCGGCGGCTCGAGGACGCCCTCTTCGAAGGAAACATCACCCGGCAGGTGTACAGTCATGTTAGCCGGCACACAGCAATACTCAGCATATGCCGGCCCAGCCATAGAAGCCACGCGGTCACCGACCTTGAATTCTGTCACCCCCTCGCCAACTGCCGCCACCACGCCCGCCGGTTCATGCCCCATAGCGACCGCTGCGCCGTCATCATTGGCGTTCGGGTTGAGCCAGGGTTCAAAATCGGAGGCGCATACCCCGCAGGCTTTGACTTCAATCAAGATCTCACCCATCCCAGGCATAGGACATTCAACCTCACGCACTTCTGACTTCTTCGGCCCAACAACAAAATTTGCTCTCATTTTCATGTTATTTCTCCTAAATTTTCCATTTAAACAACCAGCAAACGTTCAACCAGATGATCATAGAACCCATTCAAGTCCTTCCAGCGCATCGCCACACTCACCTTTGTACCGGCAGGATCGGCGACTGTAAAGCCGTCATCCGTGGTGCTGATAGAGACCTCCTCGATCTCTACCAGGTCTTCTGCATACGCCAGATAGACTGCCACGGTATCAAACAGGCAGGAAGATTCCCGGTCAGTGTGTTCGATCACCGCCCACTTGACCAATTTCGCCCAGATCTCATAATTTTCTATCACCGCCCGCAATTTGGGCAGGTCGGACTGGTAAATTTTCTGATAATGCTCCCCGGTCAGCACCACCAGACCGCAGGTATCCAGCGGGGTAATCAGGGTATCCAGCCACGGTGCCGAAATCACCTTGCGAAAGGAGGACACATCGTTGATCACATTGGCTTCGGCAGAAATTTCGCTGCTGCCGCCATAACCCAGGTAAATACTGCCATGCATGCCGACGAATTTGCAGCGCTGCGCAATGCGCGGCTCGATTTCCAGCGCCCTGGCAAGGTTGGTGACCACGCCGATGGCGATAATAGTGACCGGTTCTGGTGACGCCATGATCAGATCAATCATCGCATGGACACCATCCTTGTGAACCACACCTGGGTAATCGCTCAACCGGTAGCCATCCACCCAGGGCTGCTGGTTAAAATGTGCATCTTGCGGCTTGGAAACGCCGACTGCCACCGGCACATCCGTCCGCCCGCACAGTTCCAGGTATTTGGCGGCAATGCGCGCGCGGTAGGTGGTGTCACCGTCCTCAGTAACCACCATCTTCAAGTCCAACTCCGGGCAGCCAAGGAGCATCGCCAATGCCCAGGTATCATCAATATCGCCGCCGATATCGGTATCCAAAATAACAGGAATTCTTTTTGTGCTCATATGATCTCCTTATGCTTGATTACATTCAACCAACAGCACCCAGTCCGGCCCGTTTACTGGTGTGGTCATCTCGATGGTGTCACCTGTTAAGTGTTCTTGGATCGCGTGCTTATGACCGGTGCGTGGATCGAACCAGCGGAGGCAATACGGTTTGTTGATGCCGCTCACATCCAATAAAACCGTTTGCTGTGCCTGCGGCACATACACCATGGCAAAACTACCTTCGCGGTCGCGTGTGGCACGCACGTGACTGCCGCCCTCACCTGCCCCTGACAGGATCATGCTTTGGTCAGGGATGCGAGGAAAAAAGGCATGCGAACACATTAAATTGACCAGATGCTTCACCTGAAAAGCAGCTGGCCGATCAAGCGCATCATACCATGGACGCAGTTCAAAGCCATTGTTATTGACCTGGCGGCCATGGTCCCACATCTGCCAGACATGGTGATGGCCATAGGTCACGCCAAAGGCACCAGCAAATACCGAGCGATACATCTGCTTGCGCACTTCGTAATCACGGAAATAACCGTTGGCGGGGTCCCATTTCGGCCACGGAGCAACGGCGTGATCTTCATAACAGATCTCCGAATCGATGACAGGTTTGGGTGGCTCGAGCTGGTAGAGGGTGCTGATATCCTCCCAGGTGGGGATTTCTGCGGCACCATGCCCGGACTGGATCATGACCATATCGGACCATTCCTCTGCATGAATCGCTTTGGCGCCATGCTCAAGATCGCGGCTGCCGCTGGTGTGATAGGTGATCAAGGCGCTTGACCCCAACACCTCACGTATGCCGGCGGCCATGGCACGCCAGATCGGACGCCAGTCACTGCCATCCTGCAAAGGCGGGCGGTCACCACCTAAAATCCAGATGAGATTGACAGCCGATTGGTAACGCTGCGCCAGCCAGCGGCCGTACATACGCGCATTGTCAGAATCAAATATCACCGGGCCCACCCCCCATAGTTTGGTCACTTTGTCGCCCCAGGTGGGCAGCAAACCGATGTATAACCCCTTTTGGCGCGCCGTTTCAATGGTGAAATCTACCACATCAAAATAGGCCTCATTGGGCTGTGTCGGGTCATCATCCACCAGCGGCAGGTCGCCATAGACATTGGGGTCACGTAAGCCGTCCAGTTCCGCCAGAATTACCGTCTGTATCAGGTTGAACCCTTTGGCACTGCGATTCTCCAGATACATCTCGATCTGCTCCTTGCTGCAGCGATGCAGTAATTCCCAGGCGGTGTCGCCCATCCAAAAGAACGGTTCCCCATTCTCTTTCATTAAATAACGATGAGCGGGATGCACAACAATTTTTTCCATGGATCCACTCCTCTATAGAACGAAGATTGGTGTTATGCCTGCCTCTCCAGCATGGCCTCAATTTCCTCACGGGTAGGAATGGATGGCTGGGCACCCAGCCTGGTGACGCACACCGCCGCGGCAGCATTGGCGAAGCGAACCGCTTCCAACAGCGCTTTGCCCTCCACCAACGCCGTCGCCAGTGTTCCGCAGAAGGTGTCGCCTGCGGCAGTGGTATCCACGGCGTCCACCTTGAAAGAAGGTACAATGGTCGACCAGCCATTGCCCGCCACAAACGCGCCTTTGGCGCCAAGGGTGATGATGACGGTCTTGACACCCAACGTCAACAACTTCTGGCTGGCTTTGATCACCCCGGCTTCGTCCTCAACCGCAAACCCGCACACAAATTCGGCTTCGGTTTCGTTCACCACCAGATAGTCCAACCCTTCAAGATAAGAAACATCCATCTCAGCAGCCGGTGCGAAATTGAAGATCACCGGGATACCCATCTCTTTTGCCATCGCAATGGAGGTATACAGCGTCTGCGGGATCACTTCGTACTGCAGCACCATCATGGCGGCATCGCTGATGAATTCTTTGTGTGGTATCAACATCTCCGGTGTCAGCGCATAATTGGCGCCGGGATCGATGGACAGGTAATTTTGGCCTTCTTCACCCACCAACACGATCGCCGCGCCGGAATTGTAACCGGGCATGGACGTGACAAAATCTGTATGCACTCCGCCCTTGCGCAGATTCTCCACCACCAGCGGGCCATAATTATCATCACCCACGCAGTTGATAAGCCACACCTCGCCGCCAGCTTTGGCCGCTCCTACCGCCTGGTTGGCGCCTTTGCCGCCATAGGTCTGCATAAATTTTCCGTTGGGCACACTCTCGCCCACCTTGGGCAGGCGCGGCATCTTCATGATGAAATCAACGTTCGAACTGCCGATTACGACGATCTTCTTGCTCATGAAACCTCCACGTGACTGCGCCAGCGCTTGATCTGGCGGAAATATACCAACCCGCTCAGCCAACTGGCGCCATGCGGGATCCAGTCTTCATCCGTGTAGTAGCGCGGCGTATCATTTTCCTGCTTCGGCTCCACCGTTAGCTGGAACTGCAGGTTGGTATCAAAACCATTCGGAACACTGCCAGGGATATCGCTCCAGCAGCCCGTCCAACGGCGCCCCACCGTAAAGATCTGGCTGTAAGCGCGTGCTTCGTCTTCAGGAATATCTTCGCACCAGAACTGGCATCCAGCCAATGACTCCTTCGTGATGCCGGCGTTCAAGCCCGCCAGCCATTGCAAATTGCCGGTCGCCACTGCCCTGAAGCGCTCATCGCCGAAGAAATCCATCAATTGCGCCGCCAGCGCTGCCGCAAACCCGTAACAAACATTGAAGCCATGCCAGGGCCCGC
>Ga0334889_1004593_pt1 | contig 12198 bp, 8 predicted proteins | sample GraSluR1_MG_2_FD_207222 | JGI IMG/M metagenome (GOLD analysis project Ga0334889, IMG submission 207222) | Sludge microbial communities from methane-producing bioreactor in Wageningen University, Netherlands - Granular Sludge_8_08-R1 | ecosystem: Engineered > Bioreactor > Anaerobic > Unclassified ... | reverse complement strand
AATCTCCTGGATTCAGAACTACCGCCGACTCTGCATCCGTTGGGAGAAGTCGCGTTGTCTGTTCACCGGCTTCCTGCATATGACCTGCACGCTCTTGTTGCTTTCAGAGGTTTTGAGATAGCCTCATCTCACTCCCTCCAACGTGCCGCGGCGGCGCCTGATCACTCCCTGATCTCGAACTCAAGCACTTCAGACAGTTCCTGCGACCAGCGTGTCCCTGGCGCCTGACCGGACCCACCGTGAAGTATCAAAACAGCCGAGTAGGTCAGGCGATGCTGGCCAGGCGTCGGTATTACCTTTGGCCAAACCTGTCCTCTCAGCATGCCAATGCCGAAGGGAACCGTCCATTGCCCACTGTACTGCAGCGGGGATTCGTCGTCCAGGGTGACTTGCTGCTCCATCATCTCAGCCCAAAGTCCGAACGACGGCAAGCGGCACTGCACGGACACGTCTATCTGGAGTCGTCCGTCCGTGCGGTCCGGCGTCTGCACGGAGAAACGGATGTCCGAAACGGCTTGCTCGAAGTACCGCTGCTGACGTTCAGCATCGAGTTGCCCGGTGACGTACAAGCTGTGCAGAAGGTCGATCCACCGTTGCCGCGTGCGCAGGTCGGTCTCATCGTTGCTTTGCCGGGCCAGGCACACGTCGGCAATCTGCGCGCTTTGCCCGGCCGATATCCCTGGCCTGCGAACGCGCGTGTCCAGTTCCCGCAGGGCGCCATCAATGTCACAGCGCGCCATACGCAGGAGCAACCAGGGTGGGTACGCGGTGTAAACGTCCACCTGGCCCACATGCACCGCGATTACGCCTGCGCCCAGCGCGATTGCGACGGCGCCCACGATAGCGAATGCCCACGAAGGCCTGCGCAGCCCGTGGACGATCGCGCCACCGTGAAGCTCCGCGCCACACTCCGGGCAACAATTCGACAGTAGCCCCGTGAGATTGTAGCGACACCTCCTGCAGTACGGGTCATGGCCGTGCCGAGTGCCGCGGACCCCACGCCAGAGCAGGGCCGCGCCGATGAGGCAGCAGGGCAAACTGAGGACCCACGTGCTCATCGCCACTATCCGCGCATCGCGGCAGACTGGTCACGCAGTCGTCGCCGTGACAGCTTCCTCGGAAGAAAACGGGACAATCGCCCGGATCAATCAGGTGTCATTAGCGGTGCACAGTGGCCACATCCTGAAGACGGCTTGGCTGAAATACGACGACTGTCCCTCCATGGTCACCGTGTCGGTCGGCCGCCCTCACACACGCCTGGCCACTGCCAAGTCGCACGTGCCCGCCGGCGGACCATTCCGGCTCGTTGCCACTGTGCGAGTGCGTTGGAGCGCCCTGAAAGGAGAACGTGAACAGCCCGCCTTCGCCGGATAGGTCCACGGCTCTCGTGGCCCACAACGCGGCTCCGCAGGCTGTCGGGTGTAGATAAACGGCAAACGATTCGTTTGTTGCCACCTCCACTTTCGGGAACGTGAGGATCTTCACATCATAATCCTCTTGGCAGGAGTCAAGCATGTCGCGAAGTGCTTCAGGCGACAGAATAGTCGAATCGGCTTGGGCAATGCCATGACGCGTGCAGAAGTGTGCGAAGTCGGCACTTGTCGCGAAGCAGATTACCGTGCCCGCGCACAGCGCACGAGGCCCGTCTTCATCTGCTGTCACCGCGTCGTCGTCGGCGTCTTCGAAAAGCAGGGACCGATCTACCCATTGGGGCCACTCGCGACGTTCAGTATCAAATACACGGACTTCTGAACTACTGATGCCGGGCGCCGTGCTCCTTGCGCAACCGGCAGCGAGAAGTGCGCCCGGAAGCCATAGTACAAGCAGCACTGCAACCCAGCCGGTTCGCAGATACCAGGGTGGCACTGAAGGCGCCCGGAACCTGCGAGCTCTCTGGTTCAGAAACGAGAAAGTCGCATTGTTGTGCCAATCACTCAGCGCGTTGGTGTAGTAGTATAGCGGCACCGTTGTCCTCCATTGTCGTACAGTGTGCAACAGTTGTCACGCCATTCGAACCATCCATAGTCGCAATGGACGGTCATCCCACCCTTCTCCGGGCAGCCCCAGGTCAACGTTCGCGTACACCCAGAGGGACTGGAGCAGGTTGAGAAACACCCGACAATCCTGCCTGGCGCGGCTTCTTCAGCCCCAGAAGCGGGAAAGTGGTCAGATACGCCGCCGCCAGGGCCAGGAAGGCCGGCCACGTCGCCAGTCCATTGTTCAGAAGTCCGGTCAAGCTCAGCTGGCATGAGTGCAGCTGACGAAGACGTGGCGCACGGCGAGCTGGGCAGGCACCACGGGAGCAAGCCCAGAGCGTCCAGGCGGCTTGCGGCTCCATTAGTGACATAGCAGTACAAGTGCATGCCGCCATCTTCGCCCAGCGGATCCCGGTTGATCCAGCGCCCCAGCACCGGGTTGTAGTAGCGGTAGCCCCAGTAGCCGAGGCCGGTTTCGGCGTCGTGGTACTTGCCGCTGAAGCGGAACGGCTGGTCGTACCCGCCGGCCACGTTGGTTTGGTTGCCGCACGGGTCGTACTCGTATTTCGCCACCATGGCCGCTCCCGCCGTCGCCGCCGCCAGGTCGAGCACCTGCCCCACGCTGCCCAGGGCGTCGTGGAAGTAGACGTAATCCTGGCTCGCCCCGGCGTCCTGAACCGCCAGCAACCCGCCAATCCCGCCGGCCGCCGCCAGCGAGTTCATCCTACCCGCCAAGCCGGCCACATCCAAGCCCCAGGTGTTACTCCCTGTTCAGATTACTGACGACCGCAACGCCCTCAGGGACGGGACTACTCTGCTGCCGACCGACAGGACGACCGCACTCCGGACAGCGTCCGGATGTGTTCCCGGTGAGGCTGTACCCGCATTGAACACACGCATTGGCCCTCTGCCGGCGCCGTATCACGATGAAGCGCCAGATGGTTGGCACAACACAGACGGCCGCAACCATGAGCATAACCGCGGCGCCGAACGGCCGCGAAATCACGACTACCGGGCAGCCCGCTGCACGTGCTGTAGATACTCCTCCCCAGAAGCCCCACGCATCGTCTATGCACGCATATACTCTCCCGGTGATACTGAACAGCCAGCCACTGAGGGAGCTTTCAACCAAGCGGCGCTCCCTTTGCAGAAGCTGCTCCACGTGCTCCAAATGTGCTTCGTAGAGAGGATACAACGCTCCGCCATGAAGACGTTTCAGCGTGTCGGACAGGCGGGCATACTGCGCTTCAGCTTCATCAACACAGCCCAGATCACCGGGCGCAGTGTAGACGACCATCAGCCGACTTGTGTAGCGCGTTGTACGTTCGTCAGACGAGTGGGGAACGTCAAGGGAGTACAGCCTTGCTCGAAGCAAGGAACTGCGTCCAAGTTCCTCGACACCGACGCCGCGCCCGAGTTCCTGGACACCGTCGCCGCGCCCTGCCAGCAGAAACAGCCCAGCGATGAGCACGCACAGCGCGGCCATAAGCACGCCCAAGCCCGCCCGTAATCTGCGGAGCAGGCGGCCATGCTCGGTCAGGTCTGTGCGTGGGCTCTTCCTTGTCATACTGGCAGATAAGCAAACATAACGGTACAGGGGCGGTAGTACATGGGCCGAATAGGCTGCTCAGGAGGAGGGCTCACTGGCAAGCCCGCACGCTGGATGCAGCGCTTCCACTCATAGTCAGCTTGTGCCTCAGCATATTCTTTCTGGCGCTCACAATCATCATCCAGCTCTTTCTGGCCACAGTCACCTATACAGACGTCCCAATCATACCCTTTGCAGAACCTACAGTAATCAAGACAAAACAATTCAGTATCCTGTGCCCGGCACTTGATGTGGTCGGCTGTGACTCGTGCCAACGTGTCCTCGTACACTTTATTGCATTCGGTGACCGTCGGCCGCCGGTGATCCGATGGGCCGGGGGGCAGGGGTGGAGACGGTGGCCTAGCCTCTTCTGGGTGGGGCGGTAGGGGCTCGAGCACAGGCGTGCACCCGAAGCCCGGAATCCAGATACTTCCGGGCGGACAGTCGGTCGCCCACTCATGCCCAAGCGCATCAATCCTGCCCGCCGGTTCATTCGCACAGTACGCATAGAGATTCAGCCCGCCCAGCTCGCCCAGCGGATCCCGGTTGATCCAGCGCCCCAGCACCGGGTTGTAGTAGCGGTAGCCCCAGTAGCCCAGGCCGGTTTCGGCGTCGTGGTATTTGCCGCTGAAGCGGAACGGCTGGTCGTACCCGCCGGCCACGCCGGTTTGGTTGCCGTACGGGTCGTACTCGTATTTCGCCGCCATGGCCGCTCCCGCCGTCTGCGCCGCGAGGTTGAGCACCTGCCCCACGCTGCCCAGGGCGTCGTGGAAATAGACGTAATCCTGGCTAGCCCCGGCGTCCTGAACCGCCAGCAACCCGCCAATCCCGCCGGCCGCCGCCAGCGAGTTCATCCTACCCGCCAAACCGGCCACATCCAAGCCCCAGGTGTATCTACGCAGAACGGCGTCGGCGGATGCACCGTCCAGCTCGAGCAGCAGCAGCCAGCCGTCGTCCGGGCCCGCGCCGGCACCACCCCAGATGAACTTGAGGTGCTCGGTGAGGCTCCAGCCGGCGTTGTACGTCCAGACTTTCTTCTCGATTCGCCGGCCGCGGTAGTCGTACTGGAACTCGACCTTGAGGTTGTTGGTCTGCGGCGTTCCGCCGGGCTCGACCCGGATGAGCCGGTTTTCGGCGTCCCAGGTGTACTGGCGGTAGACGGCGGCGTTTCCGCCGGTAAGGAGCGCGGAGAAGGCGGCGACATCCTTTCCATCGACGTAGCCATCGCCGTTGGCGTCGCCGTTGAGGATGTCGCAGCCCGGGTAGGTCTGCGCGTAGGTCTCGGGATCGCTCACGGCGAGGTTGAAGGCTGAGATGTCGAAGCTGTTAACCAGCCCGTCGCAGTTCATGTCGCCGACGATGTACTCGTGGGTGAGGTTCCCGTCTGGGTCGAAACTGCGGTTGGAGATGGCGGGGACGTTGGTGGTGGTCTGGGTCCGATAATACTGGTTGAGCTGGCTGGCGTCGTAGTCGGTTTGGACCTCGTTTTGGGTGCCCTCGCCGACGGCATGGGTGATGCGGTTGCCGATTGCGTCGTAGGCGTATGTGAGGTCGTCCGTGCTGACGTGCGACCCGGAGCCGTAGGTGCCGGAGTAGTAGTCGGCAGCCGTAAGCTGGTTGCGATCGTCATAGCCGAACTGCTGGTAGTATGAACTGCCGAAGGCCAGGCCGGTGCGCTGCTTGTACGTTCGGCGGGCGAGTGCATCATAGCCGTAGCCGTACTGCGAGATGGTCGTGTAGGTCGACAAGTCGCCCCAGTTATTCTCGAGCGAAGTGATGAGGTCGCGCTCGACGTCGTAGGTCCATTCGCGCCAAGCCTTTACGTTGCTGTTGGAGTCCTTGAACTGGATCAGGTCGATCAAACGGCTATCCGCCAGATAGGTGTACCAGGCGCCGTTGTTGCTGCCATCGCCGGCGGGCAGTCCGGGACCGGTTACGTGGCTCAGTCGCCCGCGGGTGTCGTAGGCGTAGCCGGCGGCGTAGTAGGCGTCGCTGTCCTCTGGAGTGCCGACCTCGAACCCCGCGAAGCGGCCGGCGACTGTGCTGCCGGTGCCGTCTTCGTAGACCTGCGTGAGCACTTGGCCATTGTAGATCGTGGTGCCAAGCGTCTCGGTGGCCAAGGCCAACGAATCGCCGTCGTACGCGAACGTCCGCGTGCCGGCGGCGTCCGTGACCTGGTACTTGCGCCCGGTGCGCGTGTAACTGAAGGTGACGTCCGGCGTTGAGTCGCTGTAGTCGATGCTGATCAGCTCGCCAGTCGCAGCGGAGTAGCTGTAGTCCGTCGTAACACCCCGAGCCCAGGTGCGCGTGTTAAGCTTGCCGTCCGACGTATAAGTGTACGTAACGGCCTCGCTGTCGGCGTACTCCTTGCGTTCGAGTAGGCCGGTAGCCTCATCATAGCTCCAGACGGTTTCATCGGCCGTGCCGGTGGTGACGCCAGACCAGGTCGCTGCGGACCAATTCGATCCGCCACGGTATGTCCTGAGGCTGGTTCGCTCACCTAGGTCGTTATATGTGTTCTCCGTCGGGAACGGCACGTCGCCCCAGGTATGCACGGTCTGCCCGCGGTCATTGTAGTCGAAGTACGTTCGCGCATGGCTCGCGTTCTCGATGTAGTAAAGGCGTCCGGGGTTGTCAGCCGCGTCTCCGTAATACACAAACTCACTCCGGCTGCCGGCCGCGTCTTCGACCCAGGCGATCCGACCGGACGCATCGTAGGCTGTCTCGGTCGTATTGCCACGGCCGTCAGTGACGTGGGTCCGCCGACCCAGGTCATCATAGGCGTACACAGTCGTCACACCGTCCTTCGTCGTGTGGGACTCCAGCCGATCCGCACGACTCACGCGCATCTCACAATTACTGACACCAGCATCAGGATGCGCTATCGATAAGGTGGTCAGCGCGTGGTCCGGATCGACCTCTTTCGTCGTAGTAGTCCTGTTGCCAAGCGCATCGAAGCTCCTCATCTCATGCACAATGTCACCGCTGAAGCCGGTGAGACGTACCCATATGCTTCCGGTCTCAGTAGCCGTACTGCTGTTGTCCGTGGCATACACCCACGAGCGTGTGGTCCGCCAGAGTGCGCCCTCCTCCCATTCGAACCTGGTCTGCGTTCTGGTGATGCGGTCGCTTCCACCAAGGTCGATAGCGCCGTCGTCGTCGATGTCCAGGCAGGTGTACTCACGCTGGGCCATGTCGTCGTAACCATAGAGCGTGTCGGCCATGCCTGGCGTTTCGACCCGTTCGAGCAGACCGGTAGTGCTGTTGTAGTGGTAGGCCGTGGCTATCGTGATGGCGCTGCTCGGGTGCCATCCGGGCTTCTCGACCTTGCTGATACGTCCGAGCATGTCGCGATAGGTCTTTTCGTAGCGCGGCGACCCGAGAGACGTACCGGTTGCGACCTTCATCCAAGTCTCGCCCGCACCAGAGCCATAGTCATAGTACTTACCAACAACTGTCGAGCCGGCAATGCTTTTTACTTGGCCATCACAATAGTACTCGGTGACTTCATCGCGCACCCCAACAATGCCCTGAATAGCGTTCCTGGGGTAGTCGCGATAGACCGCAACTCGCCTACCACCAGCGCCGCTCGTGCCGTATTCGTAGAGTGTCTTGAGCGCGCCGGTGCCGGAGCCAGTTGTCACGGCGACAATCCGCTTGGCGCCGTCATACTCGTGCACGGTTACCCGGGACAACGCACCGGCACTTTCAGTCACGACTACCACGCCGGGGGTGCCGTAGTCGTACGTAGTTGTCAACGCTGCCTGAGCTGGGTAGGTAACGTCGCCAACGGTATGCTGTGTGAGCCCGGAGCGCGTGACCGTATGCGCGCGCCCGAGCACGTCGCTTGTGTAGGTCGTTTCCACGCCGCGACTGTCCCTGACTGTGCGTGTGCAGCATGAGGAGTAGTCCATCTCCTCAAATGTGCCGTCGTGGCGGTAAACGCCGGTCAGGCGAAACTGCTCGTCGTACGTGCGATTGGTCCAGGCGATGCGCTGCTGCCCTCCCGGCATATAGGCCCACGTCTCTTCGTAGACCGGCAGGCCGCGCGCATCCGTGATGACCACCTCACGCGTGGATTGCCCTGCTGCTATGCCGATCGAGCCGCCATCGGCGTATCCGTGCACAGTTTCACGGTAGTAGTAGCCGTCGTCTCCCCCGAGGTCATACGTTGCCGGCGTCGTGGCCGGCGTGGCGGATGGAGTGAAACCCACGGTGTCGTCACGGTCATAATCGTCCCGTAGTCCGTTGGCGTACACCACTTGCACGGGTCGCGTTTCGTCGCCGTCGGCGAAAAGAACGGTCTTCTCGAGGGGCGTTGAGCGGCCGATATCCAGGAAGAACTCGCTCAGTGAACCGGCAATTGCGCCGCTGCTATATGAGTACGTGTGCTCAGTATGTGCGATCAGGTTGCCTGCCGTATATTCACTACGTGCGGCTAATCGGAAGCTGTCGCTCGCATCATACTTGCACACAGTGCTCCTGACACCTGCCGAGTCTGTCGGGGGATCGCTCACGAACGCTTGGTCTTTCCAGCCGCTGATACGCTCAATGATCCAGTCACCGTTTTCGTCGGGGCCGCAGTTACACCATGTCCATCGGCCGTAAGGTTCCTGCTCGGATTGCAGCACAAGACCAGCGTCCGTGCTGCTCCAGGACCATGCCGTGGTGAGATCAGCTCCCAGAGGGTCGATCCGCCGTTCCGTTCGTCGCCAGCCCCAGTCATACTGCGTGTACTGCTCGTACACGCGGTACAACTCATTGCTGCTGCCGTCCTGCTCCACGTACTGTCGCTCCACAACGGTTCCACTGACCGTCACCCAGTCAAGCGACTCAACCCGCAGTACGACCGGGCTGGGGCCGGTGACATCCACGGTTGTTAGCGTCCAGTCGGGCAAGCCAACGGCTCCACTGTACTCGTAGCGCACACGCTGAGACCCAGCCACGTATTCGGTCACGTGCAGCTCATTGTATGCCTGAGCACCATTCGGATTCTCAATGACCCACTTCTTGAACTCCTCCCCGGTCGTCACCTGATACAATCCCCCTTGTTGGGCGCCCACATCCTCCAGCGCAAAGAAACGGATCTCGTACTCATAGGCGTGAATCGTTATGATATCGGCCAACACATGCGGGGTCAGGACTTGTCGCAGGTCGTTTCCTGAGCGAACCACCACACAGTCTTCGCGGTGCTCAAGATCGTAAAACAGGGCAGCTGGCGTCGCGAGTGACGTGCTCGGCTGCTCGGCCAAGACACGCAAGACGCCCGCCGAATCGCCATCTCGGGCCAAACCGAGACGGAATTGAAGCGATACGCCGCCGTCTAAATCGCACTTGGCGCCCAGCGCGCCGTCGGCGCCACCGTTGCAGGAGAAACAGCCGCCCGTATCGACGACTTCTACCGTGAATTGATACGTAATTGGGTCATCGTCGGCATAGTTGGCGCCGTCGTCCAACGTCACGAGCAGCAAGTAGTACCCGGGTTGCCGGGCGGACCAGCGTTTCCATTCGTCATCAGCCAGAACAGTGGCCCGGCCTTGTGGATCAATGACAGTGACGAGTTCAATATGCGCGCTATCTGCGACCGTGCCCCCACCGATTACATCATCAATGTCCGTCAGCGCCAGCCGATGCAGCCCCAGTCCGGCGCCGACCGGAACGCGTGCCGCCGGAGCATCCAATGTGGGCGCGTCGCCCACGGCGAATGACTGTCCCCACACAGTGTTCGGCGTGGCGGCAAGCAGCGCCAACAACCCGGCACATACCGATAGGACTCTGTGTACTTTGCGCATGACCCCATACTCCCTCAGAAGGAACAACGGCAGTACGCCAACACGCGTTCGCGCATGTGAAGCGGCCAGTCAGTCGCGTGCATCCACTGATGATGATTGTCGCAAGTGCCAAGAACCAGTTGGGAACGAACGTGTCGCTTCCCGAGATGCCGCAATCACCTAAGCCGGCCGCAATCGCGCGCGGACCAAGACCGGCATCAGACAACCAAGCATATGATTCACTACTAGACCTACCCCGACGACGAACCACCAGTCGGGGTGGCACACTAACTGGCCACGGTTATCCCCGAAGCCGCACCCGTCCTTGCTATGTACTTACTTTGTAGCGAACGTCCGAGTATTTGTCAAGGGCATTGAGTGCCCCGCTTCAGAAAATGTGCTGATTTCTCGGTTCCTCAACAGAATCCGTGGGAGAGTTTCGGCTCAGGCTGGCGTCCCAGGGCGTGATGGAGGGCGATTTCGGCGGCTTCGCGGGTGCGGCAGCCGTGGGCCTCTCTGATGGTCAGTTTCACGCGGTAGTTCAGGCCCTCGACGATCCCGGCGGAAAACTCCTTCTTCGCCGCGAACCAGTTCAGGGTCGGCTTCTGATGCGCGCAGATGCCGTGGCCACTTGGGGCCGTCGGCGTGTGGGCAGCGGCTGGTCTTGGCTGCCAGCCAGGCCTGCCACGAGCTCAGGCAGCAGCCGCGCGGGAACTGCTGCTCGCACGTCGCCCCGTTGAACTCATCGCACGAATGGCAGATTGCCAAGCGCGCGGGCAGCAGGTCAGCCGTCAGCACACCCGCCAGGGCCGCGGCGGCCGTGTCAGGCGCGGGCAGCTCGGGCGCGATGGCTTCGCCGGCAGAGGCAGCGGACTGCGGCGCGCCCTCCCCCGCGACGGCTGAGCTGCCGGAGGCCTCGCGCTGCGACCCATCACTTGTTCGCGCAGCGTCGGGCCGCCAGCCCCAGGGTTTGCCGCGGGGACACGCAAAATCCGGCGCGCCGGCCGGGCAGGGAAGCGCTGCACACAGCGATGCCCGCCACGCGCTTGCCGCCAGGTCGCGGCACGTGGCGCAGTGCACGCCCGCGTCGCAGACCTGCGCAAACGCTGCAGATCGGTCAGGATGGTGACGTGGCTTCGCCATTGTACGCAAACCTGGGCCCCGTCGGGCTGCATGTGGTGAACTCGTTCGGGCCGATCACCCACGGGGCGCTGCAGGCGGCGGGATGCCCGGTGTACTTGTACGCCTGAAACCCCATCCAGCTTGTGGCGTCCCCCGTGCCGAACGTGGACATATATACAAACCAGCCGTTCAAGCCGTATGGGTAGCCTGGCACTCCGTAGAAATTACCCATGTGCATCTGCACGCGCAGGTGCAGGCCTATGGGCGGATACGGGTAGCCGCTGCATTGGGTCTGCGGGTACATGGTCCGACTTACGTAGTCCGGCTCGGGACTTTCCCAGCGCCAGATGCAGGGGGCACACTGCGTCAGTACGTAGGTCCCGTTCAGGTCACGCAACGGCTCGATCAGATACGAATAGGGCATGGCTGACGAGCGACAGAACGTGCACGGCTGCACGCCACTGAACACCAGCACGCGCTGGCGGGGCGTGCTGCCCGTGGCACAGTACGAGCAGGGATCGGCCGGGCACGGCGCGAGGCGCTGCGTATCCGGCGTGCGCAGCAGGCGTCCGGCAACACCTCGTCCCAATCGCACCATCACACAGCCCCTATCATGGACACGCCTCCGTGCCGCAGAACACGGTGAGGGCGTAATACTGGCCGTCCTCCGCCAGCACCGCCCAGAGCACGCGACCCACCATTGGCAGCGGCGTCACGGCGCCCCAGCCCAAACCATCGGCCTCCACTACCGTGCAGTGCACGTCCAGCGGGTCGCCCTCCAGGTCCGTCGCCCACTCCGTGCCAGTCCAGTACGAGCGCCGGCACAAGAGGATCCAGTCAGGGTCGGCCGTCCCCCATGCGACGATCGCCATGCGCACGACGTCACTGCCGCCCCCGCCGCCGCCGAAGCGCACGACCGCCCACTTCACGCCGGTGCCGGCCTCGACCCACAGGATCTGCAGCGCGCCTGAGCTTGAGCTCTCCAGTGCGGCGGGGTCATTGACCTTCACATCGGCGGTCGCCTGCTCCTCGGTCAGCATGTCCACCCGGGCGATGCACACGCCGGCGGCGTACGCCCGGCCGATCGCGCCGGCCGGGAGCGGCTCCGCGAGGACGACGAGTCGTCCGCGGTGCTCCGCGGTCGGCACTTCGCCCACCAGCGCCGGCCGTTGCTTGAACTCGGCGAGGTTGGCCGCGGGTGTGATGATCACACCGCTGATGCCCAGCACGTCGAAGCGCTCGCGGTCAGCGCCGCTGTCGTTGCGAACCAGCACGATGCCGCTGTCGCGCTGCTCGTGGACCGCCGCGCGCCGGGTGCTGAGCTGGCGGCCCTGGAAGTCACGGGCCGCGTCGATGAGCGTGTTGAACGTCGCCGCCGGGATGACGAGCGGGTCGCCACGCTTCGCTTTCTCCATCGGGCCGGCCATCACTCAGACTCCCAGCAGACCGAAGTCGCCTTCCTCGTAGACCTTCTCCACGTACACGGCGGCCGGCTGCTTCACGAGCGCCTTGGCCGCCGGGTCCTCCGTGTCGGCGTAGCGCACCCACAGGTACTCCCAGCCCTTCTTGTCGATGCCCGTGATGTTGCCGATGGTGAGTTTGCTCACGTTCGGGCTGGCGGCGAAGCGGAACGTGATCTCCCAGTCGCCCTGGCCGCGCTTCGCGCCCGCCGCGCCGAGGAACAGGCACTCGCCGGCGGCCAGGCCCTTGAACGCGGCGTTGTTGACCCGGCCGGTGAGCG
>Ga0334889_1004592_pt1 | contig 12203 bp, 8 predicted proteins | sample GraSluR1_MG_2_FD_207222 | JGI IMG/M metagenome (GOLD analysis project Ga0334889, IMG submission 207222) | Sludge microbial communities from methane-producing bioreactor in Wageningen University, Netherlands - Granular Sludge_8_08-R1 | ecosystem: Engineered > Bioreactor > Anaerobic > Unclassified ... | reverse complement strand
GCTACGCTCAAACATGCTATTTTCTTACGCATTTTTTGATTCGCTCAATTGTTTTTTTGACGAAAATTCTCAATTGCTCGCTACTTTATTTCATCCATATTTACCATCAAAGCATTATAATAAAAAAATTGTCTAAAAGATCGCTAATTAAACATTTAAACAATTAAACGTTTTTTGTTTTTCCTGACCAACCGACCAACTGTCTACTGGCCAACTTTAAAAGCATTATAATAAAAAAATTGTCTAAAAGATCGCTAATTAAACATTTAAACAATTAAACGTTTTTTGTTTTTCCTGACCAACCGACCAACTGTCTACTGGCCAACTTTAAAAGCGTTATAATAAAAAAATTGTCTAAAAGATCGCTAATTAAACAATTAAACGTTATTTGATTTTCCTTACCAACTGAATTTGAATTAATTCCCCTCTTGAGGGGTGGCAATCGAAGATTGACGGGGTGGACAGGTTTTAATGTAGTGTAACAACCAAATGATTTGTGTGCGGTGTTACAGCACACATGATAATATTAGCGAAAACAAGAAAGTTTTTGGAAATAAAAATAAAAAGTATTTAAATATTTCACTAACCAACTTTAAAAAAGGAGTTGAAAAACTTGAAAAATCTATTTAGAGATTATACAAATGATTTTTTTGATATTTTATACCAAAGAAAAGAAGTATGGAATGATTTCTGGAACAAATTTGAAAAAAAGAAAAAAGAAATTTTTTCAGAATATTTAAAGCAAAATAATTATACTAAAGAACAAACACTTGAAAAACTTGAAAAAACAGAAAGAAGATTTATAGATAAAGCTTATTGGTATAAAGAAGAAATAATTCACGAAATAAAAAATAAAGTTGTACATATGCTTACAGAAAATGTAGAAAAATATAATCTTGGAAGAGATGACTTTGTTATTCATATAGAAGCTTTATTTGGGGAAAAACCTTATTTTTATGTTGAAACATATAAAGCTACAATAATTGTTATAGATTATATGCACTATTATATCAATAAGGATAGTCAACCATCATTAGAAAAAGTAATAGATGAAGCAATTTTAAACTTTATAGAAAAAACACAAACAGATAAAAGAAAAGGTTTTTTCTTTGGACTTATGGAAGATGCAAAAAAAATAATTTATGATAATAAAAATAATAAAGATAAAGCATTAACAAAAATTTGTGAAATGCTAGATAAAAAAGTTTCCTACTATAATTGGACAGGATTTTATTTTGTATCAAAAGAAGATAAAAATATACTTGAAGTAGGCCCTTATATAGGCGAGAAAACTGATCATATAAAAATAGAATTTGGCGAAGGAATATGTGGACAAGCAGCTTCAACAGAACAAACATTTATTATTGGAGACGTTTCAAAAGAATCTAATTATTTATCCTGTAGTGATAAAACAAAATCTGAAATTGTAGTTCCTATTTTCAATAAAGAGGGTAAAATAGCTGGAGAAATAGATATTGACAGTCACGTGATAGATCCTTTTGATGAAAAAGATAAAATGTTTCTTGAAGAATTAGCACAATTAATTACGGAATATTTCTTTTAAAAATAAGCAGGCTTTTAAGTCTGCTTATTAATTTGTATGAATTAATAAAATTGTAATTATGAAATTAAACAATTATGTTATAATAGTAAAAAAAATGGAGGGTTAATAATGGATTTATTGAAGTTTAAAAAAAACATAGAAGAAAAATTACAACTCACAGAAAAAATGTTAGGGGATCCAGAAGTTATTTCTGATTTGGAAAAACTACAAAAACTAGGTATGGAACATAAAACACTTACAGATTTAAGTAACCTTTATAACACATATGAAACTAAACTGAGTGATATTGAAGAAATAAATCAACTATATAATGCAAATGAATTAGAAGAAGAAGAATATACTACAATGATAGATGAAACGGAAAGAAGTATTAATAAACTAAAAAAAGAAATAATATATTATATAGTACCTAAAAGTGAATATGATGAAAGAAATATATTGATGGAAATTAGATCAGGAGCTGGTGGTGATGAAGCAGCGTTGTTTGCCTCAGAGTTGATGAGAATGTATATAAGATATGCGGAAATAAAAAATTGGAAATACGAAACTATAGATTTAACAGAAAATGAATTAGGCGGTATAAAAACAGCAGTTTTAAAAATAAAAGGTGAAAAAATATTTGAAAAATTAAAGTATGAAAGCGGAGTACACAGAGTACAGAGAGTTCCGCAAACTGAATCATCTGGAAGAGTACACACATCAACAGCGACTGTAGCAGTTTTGCCAGAAGTTAATGATATAGACGTTGAAATAAACGATTCTGACTTAAAAATAGATACATATAGAGCAGGAGGAGCAGGAGGACAACACGTTAATAAAACAGATTCAGCTGTTAGAATAACTCATCTTCCCACAGGTATTGTAGTAGCTTCTCAAAATTCAAGATCTCAGCACCAAAATAAAGATGTAGCTATGAATGTTTTACGAACAAAGATATTTGAACTAAAATTTGAAAAACAACAAAGAGATTTTTCAGATGCAAGAAAATCTCAAGTAGGTACAGGAGACAGAAGTGAAAAAATAAGAACTTACAATTTCCCTCAAAACAGAGTAACAGATCACAGAATTCATTATACATCTCATAGAATAAATGAAATAATGGATGGAGATATAGATGAATTTATTAATGCACTAACAGAAACAGATTTAATGAAAAAAATAGAAAAATTAGAATTATAAACAGGGGTGAAAAAATGATAAAAATTACATTGCCGGATAAGTCGGTTAAAGAATATGAAATTGGAGTAACACCAGGAGATGTAGCGAAATCTATCTCGGAAGGACTTTATAGAAATTCAATTGCAGCAATTTTAAACGGAGAACTAAAAGATTTAGAAACAAAAATTGAAAAAGACTCCACATTAAAAATAATAACTTTAAAAGATGAAGAAGCACCAGTTATATATAGGCACACACTCGCACATATAATGGCACAAGCAGTAAAAAGAGTGTTTGGAAAAGAAAAAGTAAAATTAGCTATAGGTCCAGTAATAGAAAATGGATTTTATTATGATTTTTTTATAGAGGACTATAAAATATCTACCGAAGATTTTTCTAAAATTGAAGAAGAAATGAAAAAAATTATCAAAGAAGATCTTAAAATTGAAAAACAAACAATTTCAAAAGAAGAAGCAAAAAAAATATTTGCTGAAAACAAATTTAAAATAGAATTAATTGAAGACATAGAAGACGAATATGTTTCAATATATAAACAAGGTGATTTTGTTGATTTGTGTAAAGGGCCACATTTACCGACAACAAAATACGTTAAACATTTTAAATTACTATCAACTTCAGGAGCTTATTGGAGAGGCGATGAAAAAAATGAAATGCTTCAAAGAATTTATGCCACAGCATTTTCAAAAAAAGAAGATCTTGAAAATTATCTTCATATGATAGAAGAAGCAAAAAGAAGAGATCATAGAAAAGTAGGGCCTCAACTCGATTTATTTATGATAAATACAGACGTTGCAGCAGGGATGCCAATATTTTTACCTAACGGAAAAAGCATGCTCAACAAGATGTACGAACTTTCAAGAGAAATACACGCAAAATATTGTTATACAGAAATAGAAACTCCACAAGTACTTGATGTGAAACTGTGGCATCAGTCAGGGCATTGGGATCATTATAAAGATAATATGTATTTTATAGAAAGAGAAGATCTAAATATGGCAGTTAAACCTATGAACTGCCCTGGTCACATTCTTGCATATAAAAGAGACGTAGTGAGTTACAGAGACCTTCCTATAAGATTATTTGAATTTGGAAAAGTACATAGACACGAAAGAAGCGGAGTTTTACACGGATTATTCAGAGTAAGAGTATTCACGCAAGATGATGCACACATTTTTTGTACTCAAGAACAAGTAGAAAAAGAGATAATAAATGTAATGAATTTAATTAACGATATATACAGTGTTTTTGGTTTTAAACTTGAAGCGAGATTAAGTACAATGCCTGAAGATCATATGGGAGATTTAAAAACATGGGAAATCGCCGAAAACTCATTAAAAAAAGCTCTTGAAGGTTCTAATACTAATTATATAATAAACGAAGGAGACGGTGCGTTTTACGGTCCTAAAATAGATTTTTATATAACAGATTCATTAGGAAAAAAATGGCAATGTCCGACAATACAACTTGACTTTCAAATGCCAGAAAGATTTGACATAAATTATGTTGGAGAAACAAATGAATTATTAAGACCAGTTATGATACACAGAGCGGTTTTTGGATCAGTAGAGAGGTTTTTTGGAATACTTATAGAACATTTTGCTGGAAATTTTCCAACATGGCTCTCTCCAACACAAGTATCAATCGTACCAGTTGCTGACAGATTTAATGAAAAAGCATTTGAATTAGCAAATATACTTGAAAAAAATGGAGTTAAAGTACACACAAACACTTCAAAAGCTACAGTTGGATATAAAATAAGAGAAGAACAAATGAAAAAAGTGCCATATATGATAGTATTTGGAGAAAAAGAAGAAGAAAGCGGATTAATAAATATAAGAACAAGAAATGGCAACACAATAAATGAAGTTAATGTAGAAGAATTTGTAAAAAATATAGTAGAAGAAATTAAAAATAGAAGTTTAGATTTAAGTTATTAAATAAAAAAAACAAATAAAATAACAAAAAAAGAGCTTTAAGCTCTTTTTTGTTATTTTATTAAGTAAAAAAATGCTATAATTAAATCAGATCAGACATAAAATGAAAAGAATAATGTAAAAATTGTGGTAAAATAAACATATACAAAAATTTAAAAAAATAATATTTAACTAATCGAAGAGGTGAAAAAATTGACTGAAAACAAGTTAAAAATATTTGAAAATATACAAAATAAATTTAAAAATAGAGAAAATCATATTAGGAAAATAGTTTTATGGATTGATGAAGATAAAGATTTCAAAAATATTTTTGATGAAATAAACATAGAAAACACAAAAAAAATTGAACTAAATCAAAACAACCAATTTTATGTAAAATACATATTATTTCACGAAGATGCAAAATCAGATTATTTAGTTTATGCCGATTACAAAGTAGAAAACGATGATTTTGTAATTGACATATGCTTCCACTCGGAACTATTTAGGGCAGATATGCCCTCATTGATTCTTTTAGAATTAAAAACACAAAATACGCCCGAAAACAATAATTATGAAATAATAAAAAGCAAAATGAAATTTTTTAAAACTAAAAAATCTGAAATATTAAAAAATTATGATATAGATTATTCATTAAAAAACAATCTATATCATGGAATCCTATACGCTATAATCGATTTAAAAACACCTGACTTTGAACAATTTATTATAAAACTTTTAAGTAATGGATTGGAAGAAACTAACGAACACTATAAAAAAATTTTATATTACCTTGAAAAAGAAGAATTTTGGCAAATCATAGAAAATTATTTCGGATATACCGGAGAAAAAACATTAATAAAATTTACCTCATTTCTTTTTATTACATCACTATCATTTTCAATAGATAAAAATAAATTATCTAAATACGATGAATACATCTCTAAAAATAACACAAGCAATATATTAGTATTTTTAGATCATTGGAAAAGCAGAAAAGACATAACAAGCTTTCAAAACATATCTAAATCAGTTGAAGAATATCTTGAATTAAACGATACCTTTCAAAATTATGATATTGAAATAATTAAAGAAACAGATTTATTTGAAATCTGTGATAAATTAATAATAAAAAAAATAATTTCGTTATTAAACTCAAACATAAACAAATACGATTACTTTAAAAATATTATAAATTTGAGAAGAACATCAGCATGGAATGATAACTTTTTTAGCTTCTACAAAAGTTTATATTATTATATTGAAATGCTTGAATTTAAAGAAAAACATTCAAATGAATTTAATTTTAACTCTTTTGAAGACGGATTTAAAAAATATGAAACTATATATTATAAAATGGACTTTTATTATAGGAAATTTTATTATTATTACGATAAAAAAAGAAATTCAGACCTATTAAAACTTTTAAGTGATAACGTTGAGAACATATATACTCAATGGTATATACCGACACTCGATAACGCTTGGGTAGAAAAATTAAACGAAGAAATAAACGATATAAACAAAATAAAAATAAATCCTCAATGGACTTTTTTTAACAACATAGAACTTTCAAAAGTAAAAACAGTAGTAATAATTTCTGATGCATTAAGATATGAAATAGCAAAAGAATTTCAAGAAAAACTGAATAAAGAAACACGAAGCAGCACGGAATTAAAAACAAGATTAGGAATAATGCCTTCAATTACAAAATTAGGAATGACCGCATTACTCCCACATAACAATAAAATAATAATAAACGATGATTTTAAAGTTATGATAAATGAAATATACACTGACGACATAGAGAAACGAAACAATATCTTAAAAAAATCAAACGAAACAAACATAGCTTTAAAATATGAAGAATTTATGCAAAAAACAACAGAAGAAAAACAAGAAATAAAAAAAGAAAACGATTTAATCTATATATACCATAACAAAATCGACTCTACAGGAGATACACCATCATCTGAAGACAACGTTTTTAATTCAGCAGAAGAAACTATAAACGACCTCTTTAACATAGCGAAATCCTTATTAAACATAGGAATTACAAACATCTATTTTACAACTGATCATGGATTTTTATACCAACGCTCAAACATAAACAGTTATGACACAATGCAAAAATATAAAATCGATGCAATTTGTTATAAAAGAAGATACATAATAACTAAAGAAAATAAAGATTTAGAAGGATTAATAAAATTAAACCTTGATTATATAAACAACGAAAAATATTATGCTTACTTTCCTAAAGGAAACATAAGATTTAAAACTCAAGGATACGGAGAAAAATTTGTTCATGGTGGAATCAGCCTACAAGAAATAGTGATACCAGAATTACTATTTAAACCAATCAAAAGCACATCAAAATATTCGGAGTCATATGAAGTAAAAAATGTAGACTTATTATTAATAGGAGAAAACCGAAGAATAACAAACACTTATTTTTCATTAGAATTTTATCAAAATAAACCCATAGGAGAAAAATACATATCTGCCGATTTTGAAATAATGATGATAGACGAAAAAAATAAAGAAATATCAAACATAATAACAATAGTTGCAAACAGTAACGAAGAAGAAAACAAAAAAAGAACATATAAAGTACAATTCACATTAAAAAACAACACATACACAAAAAATAAAAATTATTATTTAATAATTAAAAATAAAACTAAAAAAATAATATCGCACAAAGAGAAATTTATAATAGACATACTATTTGATAACGATTTTGGATTTTAAATAGGAGGAAAAAAGATGAATGAACTTGATTTAGACAACAAACTAAAAAAACATTTTAGCGGAAGAATCGTAAGAAAAGACATTACAAAATCGATAAAAGAAGGAATGAACGTACCCATTTATGTTTTGGAATATTTATTAGGCTCTTATTGTACAAGCGATGATGAAAACGACATACAACAAGGAATAAAAAAAGTTAAATCAATACTATCAGATAACTTTGTAAGACCAGACGAATCTGAAAAAATAAAATCTAAAATAAAAGAAAAAGGCATATATAAAATAATAGACAAAATATCAGTTAAACTAAACGAAAAAAGAAACCTCTACATAGCCGAATTCTCTAATCTTGGAATAAAAGATGTAATTATAGAAAACACATACATACACAACTATGAAAAACTGTTAGGCGGGGGAATATGGAGCATAATAGACATAGAATATTTTTTTCAAGAAAACTCAAAAGAAAGTCCGTTTATAATAGCAAACTTAAAACCAATTCAAATACCTAATGTAGACATAAACGAAATAAAAGAAAACAGAAAACACTTTACAAAAGAAGAATGGTTAGACATATTAATAAGATCAACAGGAATAGAACCAACACAATTAGAAGAAAATCAAAAATGGCATTTTTTATTAAGATTAGTACCACTGATTGAAAATAACTATAACCTTTGTGAGTTAGGACCACGAGGAACCGGAAAATCACACATTTATAAAGAAATATCGCCCAACAGCATATTAGTATCTGGAGGACAAACAACAGTAGCTAATTTATTCTATAATATGGCAAATAAACAAATAGGACTCGTGGGACTATGGGATACAGTAGCATTTGATGAAGTAGCAGGAATAAAATTTAAAGATAAAGACGGAATACAAATAATGAAAGACTTCATGGCATCGGGATCTTTCGCAAGAGGAAAAGAACAAAAACAAGCAGATGCATCTATGGTATTTGTTGGAAACATAAACCAAAGCGTAGAAAATTTAGTAAAAACATCGCACTTATTCTCACCATTCCCAGAAGAAATATCAAACGACTCTGCATTTTTTGATAGAATACATTATTATTTGCCAGGGTGGGAAATCCCAAAAATGAGACCAGAATTAATAACGAATAAATATGGATTTATAGTCGACTATTTAGCCGAATTTTTAAAAGAAATGAGAAAAACATCGTATTCTGACGCATTTGAAACATACTTTAAATTAGGAAATAATCTAAACCAAAGAGACGTAATAGCAGTAAGAAAAACAATTTCAGGAATAGTAAAATTACTTTATCCTGATGGAAATTACGATAAAGAAAACATCAAAGAAATATTAAAATATGCATTGATAGGAAGAAGAAGAGTAAAAGAACAATTAAAAAAAATAGGTGGAATGGAATTTTACGATATACACTTTTCTTACATACACAAAGACACCCTAAACGAAGAATATATATCATTACCAGAAACAGGCGGAGGGAAATTAATCCCTGAAGGACAAGGAAAACCAGGAGACGTTTATGTAGTTGGAAAAAATGAATCAGGAATGTTAGGAGTATATAAATTAGAAAACCAAGAAGTAGTTGGAAACGGAAAATTTGAAAAAAAAGGAGTAGGAACATCATCAAAAACTAAAGAGAGCCTTGACATAGCCTATAGATATTTTGTATCAAACACACACAGCATAAGCAGCTCAATCTTAACAAAAAACAAAGACTATTTAATGCACATAACAGATTTGCAAGGAAACAACTTAACAGACGAATTAGCAATTGCTGAATTAATCGGATTAGCCTCTTCAGCATTACAAAGAGCAGTGTTACCAAGTACAGTAATATTAGGAAATATGACAATAGGAGGCACGATAAAAAAAATAGATAATTTTGCTAACGTAATACAAGTATGTGTAGACGCAGGAGCAAAAAAAATATTAATACCAGCCTCTTCAGTATCAGATTATCAAACTGTGCCAACAGATTTATTAGTAAAATTTCAACCAATATTTTATTCAGATGCTATAAATGCAATATTTAAAGCATTAGGAGTAGAATGAAAAAGGAGACATTGAAATGAAAAAATATAGTGCAGGACTAACAGGAGCACCCTTTTTATACTTTGAAACAAACAAATGTTTAGAACTCAAATCACAAGGACTATCAATAGATGAAATTAAAAATAAAATCTTTAACGAAAATTTATTTAATTACAAAAAAACATCAGCAATAAGCAGAACATTTTCAGGAATAAAAAAAAGAATAGAAAATTTAGACGAACAACTATTAAACATATACAACGAAGAATTTATAGAAACAAAAAAACAAATAATATTATATCTAATATGTAAAACAGAACCAATACTATTAGACTTTTTAAACGAAATAATAACAGAAAAAATTAAATTCTCTGATTATGAAATAAAAAACATAGATTTCATAAAATTTTTAAACAACAAAGCAGAAAATTTTGAAGAAGTAGCCAAATGGACAGAAAACACAAAAAACAAAATAATAAGCGTAATGAAAAAAATATTATATGAAACAAACATAATAAAAGATAAAAAATATACTAAATTGCAGAAAATAGTTTTAAACCATAAATTTGAAAAATATCTTGAAGAAAAAAACGAGAAAGAATTTTTAAAAATATTTTTGCAATTATAAATAGTGAGGTAAAAAAATGTTGAAAGAAAACATAAATAAAAAATTAGATAAAATAATACCCAAAATATCTAAAGACGATTTTTTAGAAATGAAAGGATTGGCAAATGAAATTGCCTTTTACATATTTGATTACGAACCAAAAGAAGAAAAAAATGTTGAAGAACACATCCCTAAAATAATAAAACACTTCAATTATGAAGGCTCAAGAAGAAAAATAATACAAATCAACTTATATGAGATACTAATAAAAAACCTAAAAAAAGACAATATATTAGAAAAAATATTTGAAATACAAAAAAATACAAAAAAAGAACAATTTTATGAAATGCTAAAAAATTACGCCCGAAAAGAATTATTTACAAATGAAATAAAAACCCAATCAATAAAATATGACATAATATTTATAACAGGAGTAAGCCACATATACCCAGTAATAAAATCACACGAATTACTAACAAAACTACATGAAGAAATAGGGGATAGAAAACCAGTCGTATTGTTTTATCCTGGAAAATTTACAGGAGATGAACTAACAGCATTTCATAAAAATAAAAAACATAATTATTATAGAGCAAGACCATTAGTTGATTAGATTAGAAAGAAAAAGATGAATGCACGCAAAGAGCGGCGATGAGGAATGCGAGAAAAACGCTCTAGATGAATGCACGCAAAGGGCAGCGATGAGGAATGCGAGAAAAACGCTGCTGAAAATTCAAAAACATTAAAAACAGGAAAAAAATCATGAAAGGTTTTATGTAGTGTAACAGCCACGCGTTTTGTGCACGGCGTTACAGCACAGACAACAACATTTGCGTGAAATATGAAATCTTATATAAATTAGTAGTATTTTTTAAGTTTTTATTTTTAATCTTTTTAAAAAATTCAAAGGTTATTTGTATGCTGTAACGCCGTGCAAAGGGCAGCGTGGCTGTTACACTACATTAGAACATGAATCAAAAATGATAGTGAAAAGATCAGAAGGAGGAAATGCAAATGAAACGATATAAATATCCATATGGGATATCGAATTTTGAAACGGTAAGAACAGAAAATTATTATTATGTAGATAAAACAGAATATATAGAAAAACTAGAGAATGATGATAAATATATAATGATATTAAGACCAAGAAGATTTGGAAAAAGTCTATTTTTAAACACATTGGACTATTATTACAATAAACTATATGCAAATAAATATGAAGAAGTATTTAAAGGAACATATATTTATGATAACCCAACACCGTTAAAAAATAAATATATGGTACTTAATTTAGATTTTAGTGGAATAGATACAAGTACATTAGAAGAAACAGAAGAAAGTTTATTATTTCATCTTAAATCAAGCATAAAAAAATTTATGAAATTAAACATACAATATTACAGCAATGAAGATTTTAAAATGTTAAATCAATCTAAAAAACCAGTAGACACATTAAAAGTTATTTTTGATAGATTAGAAGAAGAAAAAGTGTATAAAAATTTATTAGTATTAATAGACGAATATGACCATTTTGCAAACAACATATTCGGACAAGGGAAACAACACTTTGCACAATTAGTAAAAACCGAAGGATTTTTAAGACCATTTTTTGAAACATTGAAAGTAGGAACAAAAAGTGTAATAGACAGAATAGTAATAACAGGAGTATTACCAATATTGAGGGATTCATTAACAAGCGGATTTAATATAATGAAAAATAAATCAACAGATAAAAAATATAACGCTTTATATGGATTTAAACAAGAAAACATAGATGAAATATTAAAAAATATAAATGCAGAAGAACATAAAGAATTGGTAAAAACATATTATAACGGATATGTTTTTTCATCACAAGCAACTGAAAAAATGTATAATTCAGATATGGCATTATTTTTTGCAACAGAATATGATAGTGAAGAAAAAATTTTACCAACGAATTTAATAGATTACAATGTAATAAGTGATTACACAAAAATAAAATCAATAATAAAAATAGCAAATGAGCAAATAGAAAAAGAAGTACTTGAAGAAATAATATTCAACGAACAAATAGAAACAACAGAAATAAAAGATGGAATAATATTATCAAAAGAAAGTTTAGAACTATTTACAAGAGAATCAATAATAACATTATTATATTATATAGGATACT
>Ga0334889_1004589_pt1 | contig 12208 bp, 9 predicted proteins | sample GraSluR1_MG_2_FD_207222 | JGI IMG/M metagenome (GOLD analysis project Ga0334889, IMG submission 207222) | Sludge microbial communities from methane-producing bioreactor in Wageningen University, Netherlands - Granular Sludge_8_08-R1 | ecosystem: Engineered > Bioreactor > Anaerobic > Unclassified ... | reverse complement strand
CCCGAGCAGGACCCGATGTACGAGTGCCCTCTGGAGCCGTTCGACGCCGCCGACACCGACCCGAACTCGCCCTTTACGCCCCCGTCGGGGCTGCGAAGCGATCCGGGCGGCTGCGTGGCCGTGGAGACCGTTCAGAAGGACTGGTACTGCACCAACAGGCCGAACATCACCGTCAAATTCCAGCTTCCGGACTGGCTGAAGAAGCTCGATATTCCCAAGCCGGGAACGAAAGAATACGACGAAATGGTGAAGAAGCTCCTGCAACAGCTGCGCGACAGGGGCATCGACACCGGACCGTTCGAGCGGTTCCAGGAATCGCTCATCCGAAGGGCCGGGAGACTGGAGCACCCCGACGAGCTGCCGACGTTCCTGCAGTCGCTGGGGTTGGCTTCCATACCGAAGCCGTCCCCGGACGATGTCGCGGCGAACAAACGCTGGCGCGAAGCGATGGAGAACGGCGCGCGCGCATGGTATCTCCGACTGCTGGCCTCGGGCGATCCGCAGATGATCTACCAAGGGCTGAAGGCGCGCGGCGAGGCGTTGGGGAAGTTCGACGAAGCGCTCGACCTTGCCGCCGACGCCATGATGACGGAGATCAAGGCGAATCAGCAGTTGACGGAGCAGGCGCTCTGGTCGCTGCCCTACGTCGGTCCGGCGATGGACGTGCTCTCCATCGTCACCGGGGAAACGCTCTCCGGCGAGGCGATGACGCCGGAGCGCGCGGCGATGATGCTCGGGCTGCGCGGCGCGATCCACGGGATGGTGAAACTCGGACCCAAGGGCGTCGCCTACCTGATGAACACCGATACCGGGAAGACCATGCTCTCGAAGTTTGCCCAGAGGACGGCCTGGATGGGGCCGGCGGCGATGAACCGCCTCTCGAAGCTCACTGGAATGGAGGAGCGGCAGATCCGCGACCTTGCCTCCTGGACGTGGAAGGAGCTGACAAAAGAGCGCCATCTCTGGGGGAATCGCGCCGCGGCGCAGGCCGGAGCCGCAGGCGGCAGCTTCGCCGGTTCGCAGGCGGGTCAGGCCGCGAAGCGAAGCGCGGAAAAGCGCATCGCGGACGGAAAGAAGCTCATCGACAAACTGCAGGCGACCACGAAGCAGAAAGAGTTCCGCAAGCTCGCCCTGCAGTTGCAGCAGAACAAGACCGCCGTGGCGCTGGTCAACGATCCGAGCGTGCCCGCGGCCCTCAGGACGAAACTGAACAAGACGCTGCAGGAGATCAACCGGAGCGTCGACAAGAACACCGCGCGGGGGATCGTGAACAAGGTGCGGTCGGTCAACAAGAAGGTGGAGGACTTCGTGCGCACCGAACTGCCGCAGGCCGGGTCCAAGGCGGGCACGAAGATAGACCAGTTCCTCAGGGACAATCCGGGGCTGAGCAGAGAGGACGTGCTCTTCGCGAACAGGGTGGAGTCGTTCCTCAGGAAAAACCCAGGCATGAGACGAGAGGATATTCTTGTCCGCTCCAGGACGGTTTCCGGAGTCGATCCGACGAAGCTCGGTCGGGACAGAGACGTCTATTTCCAGTTCGTGGACCGAAGAGGCAAGGTGCTCGGCGACGTGCATCACGATATCGCTTCTTCGATCTACAATCAGAAGCTTCAGGCCGCCACGGGGTTTTCGTCGAAGCAGCTCGACCACACCGTCACCAGCACGTGGCACCCGGACTCGTACAATCCGGGAAGAATGGCGTCGGACGGGCCGCGCAGACAGCTCGTCGATGATATCGTGAAGGGCAGGGCGGCGGGAAAGCTGGCCCGCCCGCAGGATATCCGCGACACCGTCGCCGGGAAGGCCAAGGAGTGGTTCGACGACGCCAGACGCCTCGAAGGCGCGGGGAACCCGAGCGCGGCGGCAGAGGCGTACGCGGAGGGAATGCGCCAGTTGGGCAAGGACTACGAGCGTCACGTGGCGCCCTTCCTGCGGAATCAGAACCTCGATCCTGCGGCGGCGCTTCCCCCCAGGCTGAAGGCCGCGCTCGACATCTTCAAGAAGGTGGAGCAGGGGACCACGTCCGGAGCCTATACGCCGGAGCAGGGGCTCCGCGCCCTTCAGTCGCTGTCGTGCAGAACCCCCGGAGGAGGCAACATCCCGATGTCGCCCGACAAGGCGGCGGAGGACCTGGGCCTGTTCATCGAGATGATGAACAAGTGGATGATCCAGGGGCGGTAAGGAGCGCCCGCGGAGAAAGACGAACGGATGCGGGAGAGGGAAGGAACGGCCGGAAGGCCTGCCCCTTCCCTCTTCCCGTACTCTACGGGAAGCGAGGAAACAGACGTTCGTCCACTTTCCGGAAGAAGAGAGCGCCTTGCGAGACGCGCATACTCCCGGTGATCTCAGGACGGCGGACAGGGTGTTTTTGTTTTACGCGGAGTGAAGAATTCCGCTTTTTCGCAATGAAAGGGGGATGCGCAATGAGACGGGCTTTCGCAAGAGTATTCTTTGTACTGCTGCTCTTGTTCCTCGCGTCGGGGGCTTATGCAGGAAGCGTTTCGGGCCGGGGGGAGCAGGTTCGGGGAGAGGGCCGAGGCGGAAAGCTCGACGGAAAGGGGTTTTCCGTTCCTCGGGGCAGGGTGGGGACGATCGTCTCCGTGGAGTGCAACGGCGACGGCTTCTGGATCGAGGGCGCCCTGTATCGGGAGTTCGTTCCGGCGACAATGGCGATAATCTGACGCCGGACCGAGGCGGGGAGGAACAGCCGATCTGCGCTTCACAGCCAAGCAAGGAGGGGAAAGAAAATGGAGAGCAACGGATCGAATCAGCAGGAAACAAAGGTCGTCGCGGAAGGCGCGAAGAAAGAGGAGGAGTTCGTCTACGCTCCCAAAGGGGTGGGCGGGCTGTTGCTGCTGTTGTGCATCTCGCTCATTCTCTCCTCGCTCAAAACGCTCTTTCTGGAGATACCCTTGGTGGACGAAGTCTGGGGCATCATGACGAAGCGATTCCCCGGTTTCCAGGAGTCCATACTCATCCATAAACTGCTGCTCGGAGGTTTGGCCATCTGGGGGCTGAGCGCCGGGTACAAACTGGCGAAAGTGCAACCGGGCGCCGTGAAGCTGGCGAAGGGATATTTCGTGGCGAACATCCTGTATCCGGTGGCTTTTCCGTTTATCTTTTTCGCGGTTTCCGGACTTCCGCAGGAAATCTACGGCCGCAGCGTGAACTTTTACTTCAGAGAGATGCTGCCGATAGGCGATTTTTCGGCGACGCTGGCGGCGACGTTGTTTTGGATTGTCTACCTTAATCGCTCGAAGAGGGTGCGCAACACGTATTTTACCGAGTGAAGGAGGTCGGCATGTCTGGGAGAGGTGTTCCGGCCGTTACGGTGAGGACTATTTCAAAAGTACTGAGGCGTCGCGGAATCCGATCGGACCTGCGAAAGGATACTACCGGGTAAGCCGCGGCGGCGGCTGGTGGAACGACTCTCCGTCGTGCTTCCGGGGAGCGTACCGCGACGCGTTCGGTCCTTTCCGAACCTTTGAAAATTTGGGATTCCGTCTCGTTATGACGCCGTAATCATTGGATCATGAGAACCAAGAGCCGACATCCCGGCCGCGGCAGCACCGGGCCTTCTCACTTGACTCAGCTTCGATGCCGGATTTTGCTCCTGCGGGGAGGAAGATCCGCCGATGCTGTTTCCGCCGCGAGACTTTGGAGAAGAACTTGATGTTACTGAGAATGGAGGCGTTTCTTATGAGGATGCCGTGTGTGCTCCGCCGTTTCCGGCTGTTGATTGCGGTTTTGCTGTTCGCCGTATCGGCGGCTGCTCCTCTCCATGCCGTAGAGCTGCCGCCGATACCGGAGCTGCCCGGGGAGAGTGAGGAGAGTGAATTGGTCGTCTCTCCGGAACCTCGACCGGAGTTAAAGCCCGAAACACAAATCTCGGCGGCGGATTTTTTCGAGATATGCAAAAGCGGCTCTCCCGAGGATGTGCGGTTGGCCATTGAAAGAGGAGGCGACGTGTATGCCAGGAACGAGACCGGGTTGACTCCTCTGATGCATGCAGCCTGGGACAATGAGAATCCGGAGGTGTTGCGCCTTCTTCTGAAGGCTGGAGCGGACCTCGAAGCAAGAGAAAACGAGTTTGGCATGACCGCTTTGCTCATTGCGGCGTTTTCGAATGAGAATCCGGATGTAGTAACTGTGCTTTTGAATGCGGGTGCGGACTACAGTGTAAAAGACAAGTATGCCATGACCGCTTTGATGTGTGCTGCGCAAGGGAATGAGAATCCTGAGGTTATAGCTGCGCTTCTGAATGCGGGAGCGGAGGTCGAAGAGAAAGACGACAACGGAAGGACGGCCTTGATGCATGTCGCGCAATCGAATATGAATCCGGACGTTTTGTCCGTGCTTCTGGATGCGGGGGCTGATCTCAATGAGAAGCACAACGACGGAAGAACGCTTCTCATGATGGCCGCGCAATTGAATCCGAATCCGGACATGGTGCTTGCTCTTCTTGAGGCGGGAGGCGACCTTAAGGGAAAGTATGGGGATGGTTGGACGGTGTTGATGGCAGCTGCGCGATTGAATAGAAATCCGAATGTGGTGCTGACTCTTCTTAGGGAAGGTGCGGATCTCAAGGTGAAAGATAAATATGGTCAAACAGCCTTGATGCATGCCGCACGATGGAATGAGAATCCGGAAGTGGTCGCCGCTCTTCTGAAGGCAGGCGCGGATCCCAAGGTAAAAGACAAAAAGGGAAAACGGGCCATGGACTACGCTCAGGAAAACAAGAATCTGAAAGCAAGCCCTGTGTTCAAGATGCTACGCGATGCAAGCCGTTAAACAGGTGCTTATCGAGAGTTCGTCGGCGCATGTTGGTGTAAGTATGTGCCGAAAAAATTCGGGCAGTAGCTTGTTGATAGTCTATAGAAGATAATGCCGCTTTTCAACGATGAAAGGGGGATGCGCGATGAGACGGGCTTTCGTGGGGGTATGCGTTGTACTGCTTCTGTTGTTCCTCGCGTCGGGCGCTTTTGCACTGAGCGTTTCGGGCTGGGGGGAGCAGGTTCGGGGAGAGGGCCGAGGCGGAAAGCTCGACGGAAAAGGATTTTCCGTCCCGCGAGGCAAGGTAGGAAGGATCGTCTCCGTAGAGTGCAACGGCGATGGATTTTGGATCGAAGGAGACGTGTACCAGCAATTCAGCCCCGCGACGTCGGCGATAGGTTTTCAGCTCGCTCCCGGGGACTACGAGGTGTTTCCTACTCTGCGCCCCGGACAGAAGAAGGCGCGCGCGAACATCACCGTCGAGTTGAGCGGTGCGTCGACGTCGGGTCCGTCGACGCCCACCCCCGCGCCCGTGATCGCTCTCGCGGGGAAATGGCGTATGTCGGGGCGTCAAACGGACATACCCCGTTCGGACTGGGAGGCCGACTTGATCCTGTATCCGGACGGAACGCTCTCGTGGAGTGAGACCAAAGGAGCGAACGTCGGCGCGACACGCACCGGGACGTGGTTGTTCAACGGGGACAGATTTACCATGAGTTACGTGGCGCCCATCTCCGGAAGAGTTCAATGGGCCTCGCGCACCGTTACGCGATCGAGCATGAGAGGGAACTACGGAACAGAGGAATGGAGTGGTACCTGGAGCGCGAAGAAAGTGTCCGAGCCCGAAACGGGAATCCCCGTGCAACCGCCCGCAGGAAGCGTTTCCGGGTGGGGTGAGCAGGTTCGGGGAGAGGGCGGAGACGGGAAGCTCAACGGGAAGGGGTTTTCCGTTCCGCGAGGGAAGGTCGGAACTATAGTCGCGGTGGAGTGCGACGGCGTCGGATTCTGGATCGAGGGGAATATGTATCAGGAATTCACCCCGGCGACGTCGGCGATAGGCTTTCAGCTCGTTCCCGGGGACTACAAGGTGTTCCCGAATCTGCGCCCCGGACGGAACAAGGCGGGTGTGACCGTTACCGTCGCGTTGAGCGATCCGTCGGCGGCTCCGGCGACTCCCTCCCCCACGCCGACGCCCGGACCATCGCTGGATCCGAAGAAGGAGCCCGCGGACCGTCTTGTTCAGGAGGGAGCGGAACTCGAGACCCCTTGGGCGGTTTCGGGACAAGGAACACTCGTCGCTCCCGGGTCCGGTGGCCACAACTATCGGATTCATGAGCTGGACGCCAGCCGTTTCATCAATGGAGGCACGCTGGTTATCGACTTCAGCATCGGATCCGGACAGAGCTGGGCGTCTGTCGACCTCTACGGGGACGGACAGTCCATCGCAACATCGGGGGTGCCTCAAGCCTTGGCGAGTGCGTGGGATCTCCCTCCCGGTTCGAACCGGCGTCTTACCCATACATTTCAGCGAGGGCAGATTTTCCGTCTCTGCTTCGAGGGCAACTGGGGGTCGCCGAAGGGCGCCACCAACACCTACACCTACAGCGCGACTATAACGGCAGCCAAGAAACCGCCCGCAGAAAACGTTTCAGGGTGGGGAGAGCAGCTGCGTGGAGAAGGGCGCGACGGAAAGCTCAACGGGAAGGGATTTTCCGTCCCGCGAGGGAAGGTGGGAACGATCGTCTCCGTAGAGTGCAACGGCGATGGATTCTGGATCGAAGGAGACGTGTACCAGCAATTCACCCCGGCGACGTCGGCGATAGGCTTTCAGCTCCCTCCCGGGGACTACAAGGTGTTTCCGAATCTGCGCCCCGGACGGAACAAGGCGGGTGTGACCGTTACCGTCACGTTGAGCGATCCGTCGGCGGGTCCGGTGAGTCCCTCCCCCACGCCGACGCCCGGACCAGCGCTGGATCCGAAGAAGGAGCGCGCGGACCGTCTTGTTCAGGAGGGAGCGGAACTGCAGAAGGCGGGGAAGTATGTCGAGGCGATCGGCAAGTACCGGGAGAGCCTGAAAATCCACCCGGACAAGCTGATCGAAGAGCACGTGAAACAGCTTGATGAGTACGTGAAAAAGCTGAATGAGCAAAATGCGCGCGCGGACCGTCTTGTTCAGGAGGGAGCGGAACTGCAGAAGGCGGGGAAGTATGTCGAGGCGATCGGCAAGTACCGGGAGAGCCTGAAAGTCCGTCCTGACAAGCGGGTCGAAGAGCACGCGAAGAAGCTCGAAGAGTATCTGAAGAAACTGGAGGAGCAGCGAGCGGACCCGATCGACGCTCTTCTCGGCACGTGGATATTCGGCAGAAATAAGACCGATTTTATCGGGGCTGTTATCCTCACAAAAGAGAAAGGGCAATTTGGATATGTCATACAAGGATACTACCATCCGAATGAATCGTTCTGGAAATTCGACGGGAAGCAAATAGTTTTCATTCACCGGGACGGCAGCCCGACGACCTATTTCGATCGCCGCACGGCCGATTACTGGGAGGGGCAGTTCCTTCCCGACGATTCAATCATTCACTACCTGCAGCGATAGGAAACCCCGACCATTGCTGCGGATGCTGAAAGCAGTCGGCAAATGAACGGAGCCGGATGAGAAGAGACCGACGAACGAAGGAGGAAGGGATATGAAGATTCGCTATAAAACCGTTGTTGGAGGATTTCAACTTCTGGTAGCTGCATTGATCTTCGCGGCGGAAAGAGGGTTTTCATTCGCGGGGTCGGTTTTCATTCTGGCGGGCGCGCTGATGCTCACCAGGCCGTACGCCGTGTTCGACGAAAGCCGGAGCACGCTGACGTTCACGGCGCTGCTGGGGCCCCACTCGACGGAGAACGAGGCGTTTATCGAGGGTGGAGAGATCATGCTGCTTCGCAAGGGGAAGAAGCGCAAACTGCCGCGCGCGTTCGCATGGTTCGCCAACGCGAAGGACTTCGAAGAGATGCGCGGAAAGGTACGCCGGAACCCCCCGCAGGAGCATCCGCGGGAAGAATCGTAAGCTGCCCCGGAGGACCGTGCGCCGTTCAGGCGACAGCGCACGGCTGTTTCCGGCAGCGGCTCCGGCATCGGTGTTCTTGCGCTTGCCGCGGGAGAGAGGCGATGTTTTAATTGTGGTCTGCGAGGATGTTGTTCCCGCGGAAATCCGATGCAGGACCGAATCTTACAGAGGGTGGAGGTGTTTCCCATGAGTTTGTTTCGTGTTGTGTTCCGCCGTTTCCGGCTGTTGCTCTCAGTTGTGCTGTTCGCCGCATTGACGGGTGTTCCGGTCTACGCTGTAGATCTGCCGCCGATACCGGAATTGCCGCCGATATCGAATCTGCCTCCGATATCGGAAGTATCGGGGGATACGGCCGGGGCCGGTGAGTCGGTCGTATCTCCGGAACTTGGGTCGGAGTCGCAGCCCGAGATCGACATCGTCGCGGACTTTGCTCGTATTCTGGAGGGGGCGTCGAGCGGGAGAAAATACTACGGATACACAGGCGGAAGCGTGATTCTCCCCCATACGGACGGAGGAGTGCTCCGCTTCCGCCTGTGGAACGACCAGCATCAGGACACGCTCCAGACCTTCAACCAGCTTGTGATCGTCGTCGGAGAGACGACGCACGCGGTGAAGCAGTATTCGACGGCTATGGACCTGGGAGAACGGTACAAGGAGTACCCCGACTGGGGGCCCGGAGGCGGCGCCCGCGTCACCGTGCGGGTTCCGAAAGGCGTCGATGCGGTTTCTTTTAACAATCACGACTCGCAGACAGGAATAGAGCTGAGCGATATCAGCTTCGACTCCACAGGGGCTGGAGAGGGCGCGCTTCACGTCGAGGAGTATGTGAACGCGACGGAGAAGGTGCTGCCATCATTCCATAGAGTGCTCCGCGGCGCCGATTCGGGGCGTATCTTCTACGGGTATAGCTCGGGTGTCGTCGTATTGCCGCATTTGAACGGAGGGACGCTCCACTTCCGCCTCTGGAACGACCAGCAGCTGCGGGGAGCGAATTCCAACCGTAACGTGGTGACCATCGGAGCGGGCGGAGCGACGTATACGGTGAAGCAGTACACGACTGTTCTGGACCCGAAGGAAGCCTATGCGGAGTTTCCCGGAGAATGGGGGCCCGGGGGAGGGGCCGTCGTCGCCGTACAGGTTCCCGCGGGTGTCGGCCTGGTGTCTTTCGACAATGCCGGGTCGCAGACGGGCGTCGAGCTGAGCGATTTCCGCTTCGACGCCGCCGGAGCCGGGGGGAATGTGCCGGAAGCGGCGCGGCAAGCCGACGTCCCGTCGGGCGGACTGTATGTGGAGGAGTACGTGAACACGACGGAGGAAGTTGTTCCGGCCTTCGGGAGAGTGCTCCGCGGCGCGTCCACGGGCCGCCTCTACTACGGCTATGCTTCGGGCAGCGTCGTGTTGCCGCATCTGAAGGGAGGGACGCTCCACTTCCGCGTCTGGAACGACCAGCATGAAGCCTCGCCTACGACCGTCAACAAACTCACGATCTCCGTTGGAGAACGAGCGCACGTTCAATCGCAGCGCACAACGAAGGCGCAAATCGCGGAACGCTACCTGGAGCATCCGGATTGGGGAGCCGCGGGCGGAATCGCCGTTCAAATACCGGTTCCGGCCGGTGTCGGCGAGGTGTCGTTCAGCAACCACGGTTCGCAGACGGGCGTCGAAGTAAGCGACCTGCGCTTTACAGCCGAGTAAGAGACGCGCAGCGCATACTTCACCGGGTGAGGAAGGTTCGGTACCCGGATGATATCCCCGGGTGGAATTCACGCCCGATAGAGTGCGGCTGTGGAGGATGGGGTCAAAGCGCCTCTCAGGAAATCGCCGGAAGCGTGTCCAGGTCTTCGAGGCGCACTCCCGAATGCCTCTCCTTGCGGGGGCGCCACTCCTTCTCCCCCAGCAGCGCCGCAGGGAGAAGCAGCCTGCGACCGGCCTGTTCGTTCAGCCGGTCCGCCGCCCGGGAGAGGGCGGACCCTCTGTTCGTTTTTTCTCCGAAGAGGCCGAGCTGCACCGCCTCCGCGGAGGAGAGACGGCCCAGACAGACGGCCGCTTTCTCGTAGTCGCGCCCCTCCTTGTAGATGGACGCGAGCGCTCCCGTCGCGGCTTTGATGAGTGTGATGTCGCTGTCGGTGGGCGTCTCCAGGGGGACTTCCGCGCTTGCTCCGTAGAAGGGCGCACGGAATCTGCTGGTGGAGATGCTCACGGCGAGGCTCCCGGCGAGAGAGGTCTGCGAGCGGAGGCGTTTCCCGGCGACGAGGGCGAACTCCGTCACCGCCTCGGCGAGAGATTCCCGGCTCCGGACGGGAGAGGCGAACGAGCGGGAGGACTGTATGGACTTCTGCGGCTTTTCCGCTTCCTCAAGAGGAAAGCAGCGTATCCCCCGCAGCTCCCACGCCGTCCGAAGCCCCCGGACGCCGAGATGCTTGTCCAGCCAGTCGTCGGGCGCGTCCCGAAGGCGGAGCGCCGTCAGAATGCCGCGCCTGCGGAGGAAGTCGGCCCAGCGGCGGCCGATACCCCACACGTCCTCAACGGGGACCTGGCCGAGGAGATCGTCCCACGCCTCTCCCGGAAGCAGGGCGAAGACCCCGCCCGTCTCCGGCCGTTTCTTGCCCCGTTCGGCGGCAAGCTTCGCCGCCGTCTTCGCCGGAGCGACGCCCACCGAGACGGGAATTCCTGTCTCCTTCAGCACGGCGGCCCGGAGTTCGCGCCCCCATTCGACCGGGCGTTCCCTCCCCGCGGGCGGAACCTCCAGAAACGCCTCGTCCACGGAGTAGACCTCGATGGACGGAACGGCCCGCCGGAGGACCTCCATGACCCTGGCGGATATCTCCTCGTAGAGCTGAAAGTTGCTGGAAAACACCGCGCCCCCGCGCCGCTCCAGAAAGGAGCGGACCCGGAAGTAGGGCTCCCCCATTTTGATGCCGAGGGCCTTCGCCTCGTTGGAGCGGGAGATGATCACCCCGTCGTTGCTGGAGAGCACCACCACGGGACGCCCCTCCAGGTCGGGGCGGAAGAGCCGTTCGCACGAGACGAAGAAGTTATTGCAGTCGCAGAGGGCGAGCAGCTCCTCGCAGGGCTTCAGGAAGGCTCCCGGATGACCCACGTCACCACCCCCCACACGCTGGACGAATCGAACGCGGAGCCCAGGGTGGCGAGCCTGAGCCCCTTCTCCGTGGAGAGGACGGCTTTCTTCCCCTCCGAAGGGGGGAGTGAGCGGTCCACCACGAGGATGGAATCCGGCCCGTCGGCGCACCGCAGAAGAAATGTGGAGGACGGCCGGGGAAGCAGCATCTCCAGCAGGCGACCGGCCGCGCTGCCCTGCACCTCGTTGCTTCGCGTCATGTGGACGGCCATAGAATGCACTCTCCTTCAGAATGTTTTTGTGTATAATGGTTACAGTGAGTCTTTGCGTGTCAGTATAATAATATACATATAGAAAGTCAATACCTTTTATAGATTTCTTAAAGTATATATTGGAGTCTGTCGCGAAGGGAACGCCGGTTGAGAAGATTCACAGACGGAAGTGCGTTCCGAGAAGACAGGACACGGGCAAGACTGTCGCGGGCGGATCATTGCGGTGTATAATTTCAAGCGTTGTGGCGGAGATTCGATGCATCTGTCGCCGCCGGACATGAGAGACCGGCTGCCGGAACAGCATCCCGTCCGCTCCATGCGCCGGGGAGTTGAGACGTGCCGGTGTGAATGAAGGAAAGATTCTGTCCTACTCACGAGGAGAGATGGTATGAAAAATATGATCGTGGTTGTATGTGCGCTCCTGGCGTTCGGCGTGTTTTGGGTTTCCGCCCGGCCTGCAAACGCGGGGGAACCTTCCGTTTCCGTGGATTACGAATACGGCGATCTGGAAGAGGTGATTGTCGGCCTGCCGTACGGCATGTCGCCGTCGCTGGAAGCGAAATGGTTTGCCGACGCGCTGAAAGTGCTGCCGGACGATGAAGCGGAGTATGCCCGGAAGACGGCGGGAATGCTCTGGACGGAGATGATCAATCCCGAAACGGGGAAAAGCGAGACGCAGATGCTGGAAGAGGAAAATCAGGCGTTCATCGCAATCCTGGAGTCTCTGGGCGTCACAGTGTACCGTCCGGCGGAGATTACCGTCGACTTCATCAAAAAGCATTACGGCGCGGATGTGCTGCTCAACGGTTTCAGCCAGGACTTCCCCCGCGACAACATGGCCGTGATCGGCAACAACGTCATCGAATTCAATTTGCGGACGCCGATTCGCAAGGTGGACTGCCCCGTCCCCGATTTGATAGACAGTAGAAAGAGACATATACTGTAAGTCAGAAAGGGGCGGTGCGAGATGGCAGCGAAGTACTATTCGCCGGATTTCAAACTGGAAGCGGTAAGGCGACTGGAGC
>Ga0334889_1004586_pt1 | contig 12212 bp, 12 predicted proteins | sample GraSluR1_MG_2_FD_207222 | JGI IMG/M metagenome (GOLD analysis project Ga0334889, IMG submission 207222) | Sludge microbial communities from methane-producing bioreactor in Wageningen University, Netherlands - Granular Sludge_8_08-R1 | ecosystem: Engineered > Bioreactor > Anaerobic > Unclassified... | reverse complement strand
CGTGGACGAGCTCTACGCCGCGGCGATTTACCGCCCCCTGCAGCGAGCGGCCGACGTGGTCTGCTTCCGCTGGCTCGATCGCGGCTTGATCGACGGCCTGTTGGTCAGCGGCGCCGCCGTCGCGGCGCTGTTCGCCGGGTCGGTGCTGCGCCTGCTGCAGAACGGTTTGGTACGCTTCTACGCCTGGGTTTTCGCCCTCGGCGTGACGGTGTTCACGGTCTACCTGACCTTGCAGGGCTAGGAGGACGTCGCTTTGTCGTTCGTGATCGGTCATCTGCTGACCCTCGTGACGTTCCTGCCGCTTCTCGGGGCGCTGTTCATCCTGGCGTGTCTGTCGCGGCGCGCGGCGGCCGCGTATTGGGTGGCGCTCGGCGTGGCGCTGGTGGACGTGGCGCTGTCGCTCGTGCTGTGGCTGGGCTACGACCCCGTTCCCGGCACCGACCAGTTCACCGTGCGCGTTGCGTGGTTCTTCGGCGGCCGTGTCCAGTACCATCTGGCGTGCGACGGGATCAGCCTGGTCCTCGTGCTCTTGACCACAGTTCTCGGCCCGCTGGTGATCCTGTCGACCCGGCGCGCCCTGGCGGAGCGCGTGCCGCTGTTCATGGCGATGTACCTGGTTCTGCAGACCGCGATGGTGGGCACGTTCCTGGCGCGCGACATGCTCCTGTTCTACGTCTTCTGGGAACTGATGCTGATCCCGATGTACTTCATCATCGGCATCTGGGGCGGCCCGCGCCGCGTCTATGCCGCGGTGAAGTTCTTTCTCTTTACGATGGCCGGCTCGGTCTTCATGCTCGTCGCCATCTTGTACCTCTGGCAGCGAGCCGACAGCATGGATCTCGGCGGTTGGCTCGCGCTCGAACTGACCTTCCGGGAGCAGGTGTGGCTCTTTGCCGCGTTCGCGCTGGCATTCGCGATCAAGGTGCCGCTCTGGCCGCTGCACACCTGGCTGCCCGACGCCCACGTCGAAGCGCCGACGGCCGGTTCGGTGATCCTGGCGGGCGTTCTACTGAAGATGGGCACATACGGCCTTTTGCGCTTCGCGATGCCGCTGTTTCCGGACGCGACGCTGGCGGCGGCGCCCGTGCTCGCCGCTTTGGCGGTGGCCGGCATCATCTTCGGCGCGCTGGTGGCCTGGGTGCAGACGGACATCAAGAAACTGGTGGCGTACAGCTCGGTCAGCCACCTCGGCTTCGTCGTGCTCGGCCTGTTCAGCCTGACCACGCTCGGCGCGGCCGGCGGCGTCTTCCAGATGCTGGCGCACGGTCTGTCCACCGGCGCGCTCTTTCTTTTGATCGGCGTCGTCTATGAACGGCGCCACACGCGCGAGATGGCTGATTTCGGCGGCCTGGCGCACGGGATGCCCGCGTACGCCACGCTGTTCATGATCACGACGCTGGCCAGCGTCGGTCTGCCCGGGCTTTGCGGATTCATCGGCGAGTTCATGATCCTCTTGGGAACGTTCCGCAGCGGTCTGCTGCCGCACGCTCGCTTGCTGGCCGTACTCGCCGCCACGGGCATCATTCTCGGCGCTGTCTATATGCTCGGGATGTATCAACGCGTCTTTTTGGGACCGCTGCGCCGCGAGCAGAACCGCGGCCTGCCCGATCTGAACCTGCGTGAATGGTTGGTGCTCGGTCCGCTCGTGGTATTCATGATCTGGCTGGGGGTCGGCCCCGGTCTGGTCCTCGACAAGGTGGGACCGTCGCTGGACCGCGTGCTGCAGCCGGTCGTCGTCCGTGCCGCGGCGAACGCCCCGAACGCCGGCAACGTCTTGGTGCAGCAGCCGGAGCCGCCCGCCGGCCAGCCGCGGGCGCTGGAGGTGTCACGGTGATCGCAAGCGGTCTCGAGTTGAACCTGCCGTCGGTGTCGTGGCCCGCCTTGCTGCCGTACGTCATGGTCGCCGGCGGCGGCCTGCTGGTTTTGTTGGTCGACGCGTTCGTGCGGACGCTGCGCAAGGACCACCTGACCGCGCTCAACGGTCTGGTATTGATCGGCGCGGGGGTGGCCGTCGCCGCGGTCCCGCCAGAGGCGGGCGACTTGCTGGGCGGCATGTTGACCGTCCAGCTGTATACCCGATTCTTCGATCTGATCCTGCTGGGGATCGGCCTGGTGACCACGGTTTACGGCAGTGCCGTCTACAGCCAGGACGGCGAGTATCAAGCGGAGTTCTACCCGTTGGTGCTGTTTGCGGTATTGGGCATGATGGTGCTGGTGGCGGCCAACGATCTGCTCGCGCTGTTTCTGGGGCTCGAGACCATGAGCCTGTCGGTCTATGTGCTGGTGTCCGGCCGGCGCGGGCAGCAGCGTAGCAGCGAAGCCGCGTTGAAGTACCTGCTGCTCGGCAGTTTCGCGGCGGCGTTTCTGCTGATGGGCATGGCGCTACTCTATGGCTACGCGGGCGGCACCGGTTATGCCGCGTTGGCAGCAGCTCGCGCGGCGGGCGGCGGCTCCGAGCTCTACTTCACCCTCGGACTCGGGTTGATGCTGGTGGGCTTTGCCTTCAAGGTAGCGCTGGTGCCGTTTCACATGTGGACGCCCGATGTCTACGACGGCGCACCGGCCCACGTCACCGGGTTCATGGCCACGGCCGTCAAAGCGGCGGCTTTCGCGGCCTTGCTCCGCTTCGTGCTGTTGGTTGCCGCAGACCTCGCCGCGTTCTGGTACGGACTGTTGGCGGTCCTCACCGTGCTGACGATGACCGCCGGCAACCTGCTCGCCCTGGTCCAGACCTCGATCAAGCGGCTGCTGGCCTACTCGAGCATCGCCCACGCCGGCTATCTCATGCTCGGCCTGCTGGCGATCCTCGCGGCCGGCCGGAGCGGCGATCCCCGCGTCCAACAGCAGGCCCAGGACGTGATCGACGCCGCGGGCAGCGGCGTGCTCTTCTACCTGCTCGGCTACGCCTTGATGAACCTGGCCGCCTTCGGCGTGATCAGCCAGCTCGGCCGGCGGGGCGCGGTCGAGGCCGACCAAGTCGAACACTACCGAGGACTGGCTGCCCGGCAGCCGATCGCAGCCGCGGTGCTGGCCGTCGCCATGTTCTCGCTCGTCGGGATGCCCGGTACCGTCGGTTTCCTCGGGAAGTTTTATGTGTTCGCGGCTGCGATCCAGGCCGGTCTGCTGCCGTTGGCGATCTGGGGCGTGGTCAATTCGCTGTTGTCGGCATACTACTACCTGCGGGTCGTCGTGGTGATGTACATGCGGGAAGCGGAACCTGAGCCGTTCGACGGCCGCAATTGGGAATCGGTGATGCTCGCGGCCTGCCTGGCGGTGCTGGTCGTTTTGTTGGGCGTGTTGCCGGCGGTTGCCCACCGGCTGGCGAGCATCGCCTTCGGCACCTTGTTGGGCTGAAGCGCCGGCTGCCGTTGCCGAAAGGACCGTCCATGCCCACTTACCAGACGGTCAACCCCGCTACCGGCGAGGTGCTGCAGCAATACGAGACGATGTCGCGCGCCGCGGCCGCAGAGGTGCTGGCCGCCGCGCATACGGCGCAGCCCGGCTGGGCGGCCGTGCCGATCGTCGAGCGGACACGCTCGGTCGGGCGCCTGGCGGCTGTTTTGCGCACCCACAAGGCCGAGTGGGCGCGGCAGATGACGCTGGAGATGGGCAAGCCAATCGGCGAAAGCGGGGCGGAGATCGATAAATGCGCCTGGCTCTGCGAGGTCTACGCCGAGCGCGCGGCGGCGTGGTTGGCCGACGCAGACCTGCAGGCCGATGGGCTGCGGCACCATGTCGTGTATCAGCCGTTGGGGGTCGTGCTTTCGATCATGCCCTGGAATTTCCCGTTCTGGCAGGCGCTGCGCTTCGGCGTTCCCACGTTGCTGGCCGGCAACACCAGCGTGCTCAAACATGCCCGCAATGTGACCGGCTGCGCGCTGGCCCTCGAGCACGCGTTCGCCGAGGCTGGTTTTCCGCCGGACGTACTGCGCGTCGTGCTGGCGGACCACGCGACGACCGCGGCCTTGCTGGCTGACGATCGTACGGCCGGCGTGTCGCTCACCGGCAGCACCGAGGCCGGACGCGAGATCGCGGCGCTGGCCGGCCGCTGTTTGAAGACTTGCGTCCTCGAGCTGGGCGGCAGCGACCCGTTCATCGTGCTCGCCGACGCCGATCTGGACCGCGCCGTCGAGGGGGCGGTCACCGGCCGGCTGCTCAACACGGGTCAGAGTTGCATCGCCGCCAAGCGGTTCCTGGTCGAGGCCGCGGTGTATCCGGAGTTCTGCCGGCGATTCGCGGCGGCCATGACCGCGCGGCGGATCGGCGATCCGCTCGATCCGGACACCGAGGTCGGCGCGGTGGTCAACGAACGGGAACTCGCGGCTCTGCTCGCAGTGATCGAGGACGCCGTGGCGCAGGGAGCCCGGCTGGTCTGCGGCGGCCGGCGGATCGCGAGCCCCGGCAGCTTCCTGCAACCGACCGTCTTGGCCGAGGCGACGCCGGCGATGCGGGTTTGGCGTGAGGAAGTCTTTGGACCCGTGGCGCCGGTGATGCCCGTCGGCGACGCCGAAGAGGCGGTGCGGCTGGCCAATGCCAGCCGGTACGGACTCGGCGGTTCGGTGTGGACCGCTGATCTGGCGCGCGGCGAGGATCTGGCGCGGAGGCTCGAGTGCGGCGCCGCGTTCGTCAACAGCATCGTCAAGAGCGATCCCCGCCTGCCGTTCGGGGGCGTCAAGGACAGCGGCCTGGGCCGCGAGCTGGCCTGGTTCGGCCTGCGGGCGTTCACCAACGTCAAGGGCCTGAATATCTACGCGGCGTAGCCGTCTTGACAGCCGTCGCCGAACATGCTTACTTTTGCGGTCCTTTGCGCCATGCATGCGGTCGCCCCGGTCGTTTGGTCGTGACCGGGGGACGAGGGCGTTCTGCTTTGGCGGCGCTCGCGTGGAGGTATCTTGTCGCTGGCGGCGGCGAGCCCGACGGACTGCATCGTTCGAGGAGGCTACGATGGCCCTGATCAAGATGAGTGTCTACCCGCGCGAAACCACGGGCAAGAACGAGAACCGCCGGACGCGCGCCCGCGGATTCATCCCGGCCGTTTTCTACGGCCACCATCGCGCGGCGGTCAACGTGCAGTTGGATTGCCAGGAGTTCACCCGCATCCGGCAGAAGACCGCCGGTCGTTCGGTGATCTATGACCTGCAGTTCGCCGGTGGCGGCGAGGAGCCGATGGCCCTGGTGCGGGAACTGCAGCAACACCCGGTCTCCGATGTGATCCTGCACGTCGACCTCTTCGAGATTCCGCGCGGTGAGCCGGTCACGATCGACGTGGCCCTCGTGCTGGAGGGGGAACCGGCGTGCGTGAAGTTCAAGGAGGGCGAGGTCCTGCAACTGTTGGACACGGTCGAGCTGAGCTGTCTGCCGCGCGAATTGCCCGAGTCGGTCCGGATCGACGTATCCGACCTGAAGCTCAACGACAAGCTCTTCGTCAAGGACCTGGTCGTGCCGGTCGGCAAGATCATGGACGATCCCGAGACGCAGGTCCTGGTCGTCAAGCCGGCGTCGCTCTTCGCCGAGGAGGAGGCCGCGCCGGCCGCTGCCGAGGGTAAGCCTGAAGGCGCGGAGACCGAAGCCGACGAGTAGCCGCCGCCGATCGCCGGCCGCTGCTGCCCGGATCCTTCATGAATGATCCGAGCTGAGACAACGAGGCGGGGGTTGTGCCCTCCGCCTCGTTTTGCCGGGAAAGGCGACTGTCGATGCAACTCGTCGTGGGACTAGGCAATCCCGGCCCGCGCTACGCGGCCACCAGGCACAACATCGGTTTCCGCTGCCTCGAAATGCTCGCCCGACGGCTGCGCCTGGATTTCACCGCCGCCGGGCCGCAGTACCGCGCTGCGGTCGGCGACGGTCCGGCCGGTCCGGTCACCCTGCTCCAACCTTGGACGTACATGAATCGCAGCGGAGACGCTCTGCTGGCCTGGGCGCGCGAGACCGGCTGGCGAGTCGGCGTGGCGCCGGACTCGCCGGACCCGCTCTCCCCGGAATCGGCGGCGGCAACGACTGCGGCCGCTGAGAGCGCGGCGGCCGGTGAGGGCACGGCGGCAGCGGCGCCGGTGCCGGCGGTCGTGCCGATCGTCGTCTGCGACGATCTCCACCTCGCGCTGGGGTCGGTCCGCATTCGCGGGCGCGGCAGCGACGGCGGGCAGAAGGGCCTAGCCTCCGTCACGCAAGCCATTGGGGGACAATCTTTTCCTCGTGTGCGCCTGGGCGTCGGTCCGCCCGACGCCGCGGTGCCGCCGATCGATTGGGCCGACTACGTCCTGGCGGATTTCGCCGCGGAGGAACTCGCGGCGGCCGCCGAACTGGCGCAATACGGCGCCGACGCGCTGCTGGCCGTGTTGGCCGAGGGCTGGCCGACGGCGGCCGTCCGATACAATCGGCGCGGTCGACCTGAGCTGCCCGGCTGACGTTCGGACACGCGAAACAGACGGCCGCGTGGAGTCGATCTTGCCGACAGCCCGGCCAGCTGCTATACTTCAGCCCTGCCGCGAGGCAGGAGCGGGTTGATTCCCGCTCGACAACGCAATAGAATCGTTCGCGACGTCGAAGCACGTACGGCGACACGTTCCGTCCCTACCCGGGTTGACGGCCCGCGGGTTCTCCTGCGGCGGCCGAAGAGAACACCGGGTCATCCTGTCCGCAGGGAGGTGTTCCAGTGCAGAAATACGAATGTGTGTTCATCTTACGGGCTGATCTGCCGGAGTCGGAGATGCTCAGCCGCGTCGAGCGCGTCGGCGCCATCATCGGCGAGCACGGCGGCCGCCTGACCCAGCAAGACCACTGGGGGGTGCGCAAGCTCGCCTACGAGATCGAGAAGCAGATCAAGGGCGACTACATGCTCTTGCGCTTCACGAGCGAAGGAACGGCGGTCGCCGAGATCGACCGGTTCCTGCGCCTTGACGATCAGGTGCTGCGGCACTTGGTGGTGGTCGACGAGGAATGGGAAGAGCGCAACCGCGCGGCCATGGCGAAGCGTCGCCTGCAGATGGCCGACGAGGAAGCCGGTGACAACCAGGAATGATCCCGTCGGCGGCATCCGGAGATGGGTGCCCGCTGCGCAAAAGGGGTAGGTCATGGCGCGCAAGAACCTGCGCATCAAGAAGAAGAAGAAGAAGAGAAGGGCCGGCAAACAGAAGCCGTGCTATTTCTCGAAAATGGGCTACGTCTGCATCGACTACAAAGACGAAGAGCTGTTGCGTCGATTCGTCACCGAACGCGGCAAGATCGCGCCCCGGCGCAATACCGGTACCACGGCCAGATACCAGCGCATGTTGTCGACTGCGATCAAGCGGGCCAGGCATCTGGCTCTGTTGCCGTTCGTGAGGGAATACTACCGCTAACCGGCCTGGAGGCGGGAGCATGACCTCCGACCGGACCCGACTGCCTCTGGTGGCGGCGGCCTGCACGGTCGCGCTGGCCTGGCTGGTCGGCCGCGGCGAGACCGGCGAGTCCGTTGCAGCCAGCCTGGCGATGCCGCTCGTCGTGCCGGCGCTCTGGACGGCCGCCGGCCTTGCGCTGGCGCAGTGGCGACAAGCGCTGCCCGCCGCCGCGGTGGCCGCTGTCGGCGGGTCGTGGCTGGCCACGGGAACGCATGCGGCGCTCGTGGTCGGTTTGCAGGCGGCGGGCTTGGCGGGTGGCAGTATGTGGCGCCGAGGCTGGCGCCCGTTGACGGTAGCGGGGCTGTGTGCTCTGTGCCTGGTGCCGGGTGTTTTCATCGGACTGGCGGGCACCACGGTGCCGGCGGCGTTCGAGGCGGTCGTCGACGACTTGCGCGAGCAATACGCCGATGGATTGCCGGCGGACATGTCCGTCGCCGAGCGCACCGCGGCGCTGTCCGCGTTCGATGACGCGCTGGCCGGTACTGTGGCCATGCAGCGTCGGCTCTGGCCGTCGCTGCTGGCGTTGGGGCTGCTCTTGCAGGCTGCGGTCTTTCTCGCGGTCGGCGGGGTCGTGGCCCGCGTGTCCGGTCATCGGCCGCCGGCGATGCCATGGCGGTCGTTTGTAACCTGGCGCGCGCCGTTCTGGTGTGTGTGGTGCCTGATCGTCGGCCTGATCCTGGGCCTGACGCCGCTGGGTGGCATCGGGCTGTCGGCCCTGGCCGATGCGGGCTGGAACCTGGTTTTGGCGGCGGCGATCCTGCTGGCCGGCCAGGGAGTGGCCGTGCAAGCCTGGTTGGTGCAAAGACTGCTGCCGCCGGCCGGACAGGCTTTGCTCTGGGTGCTGGGCGCTCTGTTCCTGGCGCCCGTCGTGGTCGGCAGCGGGGCTCTGATCGGGCTGGCCGACCAATGGTGGGATCTGCGGCGGTTGCGGCGATCGACCGCCGGGAATGGTACGTGACCTGAGCGCGGCCCGCAGCCGCATCGTCAAGGTGGTTCGTGATGGAAGTGATCATGCTGCAGACTGTCGAGAACGTAGGCAGGACGGGACAGGTCGTGAAGGTGGCGCGGGGCTACGCGCGCAATTACCTGTTGCCCAAAGGCCTCGCCGTGGAGGCATCGGAAGGCGCCAAGAAGATGGTCGCCGAGAAGATGGTGTTGGAGGCCAAACACGACCACCGGCGCAAGGAAGCCGCGGAAGTGCTGGCCCGCGACCTGGCTGCCAAGAATCTGACGGTGACGATCGCCGCCAAAGTCGGCGACCAGGACCGGCTCTACGGTTCGGTTTCCGCGCGGGATATCGCCACCGCTCTGGCGGCTCAAACCGGATTCTCGTGCGAGCATCACCAGATCGGTCTCGACGAGCCCATCAAGACCGTGGGTGAGTTCGAGGTGCCGCTCAAGTTGCACGCCGAAGTGCATGTCAAGGTGAAGGTTAAGGTGCAGTCGGAGGGCTGACCGGCCGCCGGCTCCGGTTCGCCGGGGAAGCGAGCGAGGTCCCATGGCAGGCGATGTCCGCCCGGGTTTATGTGTGATCATGGCGGGAGGGCGCGGAACCAGGTTCTGGCCGCTCAGCCGGACGAGTCGGCCCAAGCAGATGCTGCCGTTAGTCGCCGGTCGGAGCTTGTTGCGCAGTACGTTCCTGCGGGTTGCGCCTCTGGTTGGCGCCGAGGGGATTTACGTGGTCACGAGCGGCGACCTCGCCGCGGAGACCGCCGCACAACTGCCGGAGCTGCCGCCGGACCGCATCGTGGCCGAACCGATCGGCCGTAACACCGCCGCCTGCGCGGTCCTGGGCGTGGGTTTGGCGCGACGCCTGGACCCCGCCGCGCCGGTCGCCCTGCTGCCGGCCGATCATGCCATCAGCGACGAGGACGTATTTCGCGACCAGCTTGCCGCGGCCTTGGCGCGGGCGCAGGCCGCCGGTACGGTGGTGACCCTCGGCGTCCCGCCGACGCGGCCGGAAACCGGTTACGGATACCTGGAAACCGGTCCGGCTGATCAGCGCCAATCGGATTTCCTGACCGGCACGGCCTTCGTCGAGAAGCCGGACCGTAAGCGGGCCGAGGCCTATCTGGCCGGCGGCCGCCACCTCTGGAACAGCGGCATCTTCGTGTGGGACGCCGCTGCGTTCGCCCGCGCCGCTGCCAGGCATGTGCCGCAGATCATCGCCTGCATCGAGCCCGCGGTGGCGGCGTACGGTACCCCCGGGTTCGCGGCCGCTCTCGCGGACGCCTACGCCGACTGTCCGGCCCTCTCGATCGACCATGCGGTGATGGAGAAACTGTCCGGATTCGAGGTGATCCGGGCGCGCTTCGGTTGGTCGGACCTCGGCAGCTGGCGGGCCTGGGGCGAGCTGGCGCCGGAACTTGCCGGCCACAATCGGGGTTCGGCCGACATCGTCTGCCTGGACAGTCGCGACAACGTGTTGCATGTCGGCGGTAAGCTGGTGGCGCTGATCGGCGTGGAAGGACTGGTCGTGGTCGATACGGGCGACGCGCTTCTGATCTGTCGGGCGCAAGCCGATCAGCGGGTCAGGGAAGTCACTGATCTGCTGCAACAGTCTGGACGGCAGGATTTGCTCTGAAGTGTCGACGGTACCGTGTCGTGCGCGCCACCGGGCGGCCCGCGCGGCGAACTTCTGGCCCGCGAGGATGGAACGTGGCATGCAGCGGTCGAAAATATCTGCCTTGGCGACGTTGGGGGCGGTGGTCGCGCTGTCTCTGGCCGGCTGTCGGGACGATTCCGGAAGCGTCATCGAAGGTGCCTACTTCGGTGACGGCGCCTTGGACAATTCGCGTGTCCTGGCGCGGGTCAACGGCTATGCGATCACGGATCGCATGGTGGACTTGCGGCTCGAGGAACTGAACCCGTCGGAGCGCCGGCGCTACGAGGGGCCGGACGGCCGCCGCGTCTTTCTGCGGCAGATGGTCGACGAGCTGCTGCGGACCCGCGCCGGCGAGGAGATGCAGCTCGATCGGCTGCCAGAAGTGGCGCGGGTCCTGATCGCGCAATATCGGGAGACCTTGGAACAGGCGCTGCGCAACGAATTGATCAAGGACCAGGAACCGGACATCGATGCGGTGCGGCGCTATTTCACCGCCAACCGCGACAAGTACGTCCGACTCGGCATCATGCATGCCAGTCATGTCGAGTGCGCAACCCGCGAGGAAGCCGAGGAAGCGTACATTCTGCTCACCGTGGAGCGACAGCCGTTCGATCGGGTTGTCCAGACTTTCTCCAGGAATCCCGAAACCAAACCGCTTGGCGGCGATCTCGGCCAGTTCAATCGGGGCGGCTTTATCCGCGGTGTGTTCAACGGCAAGGCGTTCAGTGAAAGGGTCTGGGACTTCGAAGAGGGCATCCATCAGCCTTTCGAGTTCGAGGAACGCTGGCATGTCGTCAAGGTCCACAACCGTTCCTACGACCGGCCGCAGACGCTCGAGGAGGCGTATCCTGCTATCGTGCGGGATATGCTGCCGGGATTCCAGCAGGACATCATCGAGAATTGGCAGCGGAAAGCGCGTGCGGCCGCTGAAATCCAGTACTTCGGCGAATACCGTCCCGGCCAGGGCAAGACCGACAAGGAACTCTGGGAGCGGGCGTTCTACGTGAACGATCCGCAGCAGAAGCTTGATCTGCTCGCCTTGTTGGTCGACGACTATCCCGACAGCAGATATGCGCCGAATGCCTTGTTCATGGCCGCCAACATCGTGCTGGACACCTGGGGAGATCGGCGGCAGGCCTCCGTGTTTCTTGGCGAACTGCTGCGGAGATATCCCGACAGCGAATTCACCGACGACGTGAATTACATTCTCGAGAACATGCACAAACCTGAATTCTTGCAGCCGCGCAGCATCGAAGACCTACGACAAGGGCGCTGATTCACGCGCCGACGAACGAGGCGGGCCGTTGACAGCGGCCCGCCGTTTGCTATGGTGCTGGAGCGGTTTCCGTTGCCATGAATAGGCTTGGTCGAAAGGAACGTGATATCATGCGCGTGCTGAGCATTCTCGCCCTGTTGGCCATGACGGCCGGCTCGTTAGCGATGGCGTCCGCTGCGGAATCAGAGACCGGCTCGGATGCCACGGGCGGTAACTTGACCGTCGCCGAGATCGCGGTCGGGACCGGCTACGATTCGCAGACCCGGAACCTGACGGGCGCCGCGGAGGTTTTCCCCGCCGGCACCGAAAAGCTCTGGTGCCGGACGCGGATCCAGGGAGCGACGGCACCAACCTCGGTGACCCATGTCTGGTACCATCGCGACCAGACCGTGGCCCGCGTCGAGCTGAACGTGGGCTCGGCGGACTGGCGAACGGTCAGCAGCAAGAACCTCTTGCCGGAATGGACCGGACCTTGGGAGATCAAGGTGCTGGATGCCGGAGGCACCGTGTTGCAGACCGTGCGCTTTACGATCGAATAGGTCGCAGAGGAAGTTGCGGGCGTGATCAAGGTCGACATCGCTGGGATGAGTCTGGATCAGCGCACTGAAGCGCCGGTGGTGCTCTTGTACGTGCCGCCGGAAGAGATGTGTCTGCCGATCTGGATCGGGCCGGCGGAAGCGGCCAGCATCGCGCTTGCGCTGCGGGGCCAGTCGTTCGCCCGCCCGCTGACGCACGACCTGCTGGCCATGGTGATCGACGGTTTGGGCGGCCGCGTCGAGCGCGTCGTGATCACGGACCAGCGCGACAGCACCTACTACGCACGCATCTTCCTGGGCCGCGATCGCGACGTCGTCGCCGTGGATGCCCGTCCCAGCGACGGCATCGCCCTGGCTCTGCGCACGGGCGCGCCGATCTATCTCGAGGCCGCGGTACTGGAAAAAGTCCGCGACAGCCT
>Ga0334889_1004585_pt1 | contig 12212 bp, 10 predicted proteins | sample GraSluR1_MG_2_FD_207222 | JGI IMG/M metagenome (GOLD analysis project Ga0334889, IMG submission 207222) | Sludge microbial communities from methane-producing bioreactor in Wageningen University, Netherlands - Granular Sludge_8_08-R1 | ecosystem: Engineered > Bioreactor > Anaerobic > Unclassified... | reverse complement strand
CTCTACGCCGGTCTCTATGGGCCGGGAGGATTTTTCTCAAGTCCACTCCAAACGCCCAAGCTGTAGAAATCCCACGCCCTTTACTGGAACACATCTGCGACCAACTCGCCCGCTCGGCCTGACGGGCCTGGCGGCCGACCCGAGGCAAACCCGCTCCAGACCCGAAAGGGCAAAAGTGGACATGAGGTCAAGCCTGCTGCCCGCAGGAAGCGTGGGATTACAGGCTTGAGTTGGACGACAGGTTCCTGGTGCCTCGGCGCCTTCACGGAAACCATGCTATCCCACCCCCCCCTGCCAGGACGTGTCACCGCCAGTGGGCATGGGCTGCTGGGTCGCGGCGCAGGGGTCTCCGGATCCCGGCAGGTCTCTTCCCGCCCTCGCCCTCAGTGCGGCCCAGCCCCCCCCACCTCGACGACAGCATACCGGAACGGTTTGCCCTCCGCCGTGGGCTGGTAGTCCCGCCAGGCGATGCAGTAGGAGCCGCGCAGCTCAAGGGGCTGCTGGCGGCCGGCCGTCGTTCCCGGTCCAGCCCCAGGCTTCCAGCGCCGAACACCTACAAGCTCGGCCCCTTCGTGCAGGCGGAACTCGTCATCGACCGGCGGAGAGTCCGTGCCGCTTCTGGAAGAGCGCCTCCAATAGCCGGAATCGTTGGTCAGAAGGACCGCCCAGGCTCGCTCAACCTGGTAGGCCCGACAGTCGGCCAGTCTCTCCAGGCGGCGCAGATCCAACACGAAATCGTAGCGCCCTGTGTCCTGGGCACCGTGGTCCTTCAAGCGAACCTCCTCGTGACCGACGCGGTATCTGGAGGCCCGGGTCTTGTATTTCAGCTCGATGGCGAACATCCGCCTGCCGATGAAGGCCACGATGTCCACATGCATCCCGGGATCGCACTCCCAGGGGATGTATTCCAGGCGCAGCGTGGCCTCGGGGTGCAGTTCCTGGATCTTCCAGGCCAGGGCGAACTGGAAGTCCGCCTCCGACACGAAGACCCTCTTCTCAGCCAAGAGCCGGTCCAGGGCAGACTGAATCTCCACGATCTCCACTCCTCCTGCAGCACGGACGGATTCGGGGCAACGGCCAGTGTCCTCCTCGCCAGCGCCGCCGTCGCCCGCCCCCCAACGACTTCGCCTCCGATCGGGCGGGAAATCCGGCGTCCTTCCCAGGAATCTCCTGCGAAACATGATGGAGAGCGGGCAGGGGACGCTGGCACACGAGGTCGGGCCCAGTGCATCGGCACAACGTCGCAAGCACGCCAGGCCCGGGGGCCGCGCCCCCCGAGCGAGCCCTGTTGCCGGTCGTCAGCGCCCGCCTTCGATGCGCACGGCCTCCAGCAACTCTTCCAGGCCCGTCGCCGTGGCCGCCAGGCGGGTCAGGCGCGTCAGGGCATCGAGTCCGGAGACTCCAGCCTCCAGCTTGGGCAGCGGGGAGCCGAAGCGGGCCTCGGCGACGTCCATGATGGATCTGCGCCGACCTTCCCCCCGGCCCTTCTTGACTCCCTTGAGCTCTGAGCGGGTGATCAGCGTCACGTCCAGTTCCTCCTCCAGCAGGGCCACTCCGGCTTCAAAGTCCCCGTAGAGTTCGTCCGTCATGGCCATCATAGCCTCCAAAATCTTGAAGAGTCCATAGACCTGGTCCGCCCGGGCCCTCCACCGCGATGTGTCCGTCCGATTGCCGGGATGGGTCCGCGATGTTGCGATTGGATGAACGGGATGGAGGCGAGGGGTGTGGACCCGCGCCCCCTGGCAGGCAGGCGCCCGAAATCCGGCATCCTTCCCAGGGATCTCCTGCGAAACATCACAGAGACGGGGCTGGAGAGCAGATCCACGATGTCCTGAAGAACGAGCTGGCCGGCGGAACGATGCCCTCAAAGCACTTCGGAGTGAAGGCTGCCCGGTGCCTGATCACCGTCCAGGCTCACAACCTCAAACCAGGTGATGAAGCCTCGTGGTCCGAACGCCGCCTCAAAGACTTTCGCTTCCACCTGATCCGGCTCCCAGGACGAGTGACGCAACACGCTGGGGAGGTGATCGCTCGGGTGTCGCGGCCAACGGTCAGATTCCTCAGAGGAGATCCGAAGACAGGTCGGGAGGCTCAACCTTGCGGCCCCGGCCTGACCATTGGGGAGCCGGGGAGCGCCTGTCCCCTGGCGGCCTCGATGGATGCCAGCCAGCCTTCGGCATGCCCGAAAGCCCACCTGGTGCCGTTCCAGGCTACCGCGAGGACCTCCCCTGGCGCTGCAACAGCGTGATCGCGGTACCGAGAAGTCCTCAAACCGGGTTTCGGGAACGCCCTTTCCACCCTGGAAGTGTCTCCGTGCCCTGCTTCCGGCCCGAGGCGGCGACCCAGGGTGGCGGGACCATGTTGCTTTATGTTGAGCTGTGTGGGAACATGGTGTGAAGGAAGGTTCCCATGGACAAAGTGCAGCGAGACCGGGAGGTCCTGACGGCGGAACAGGCTGCGGACCTGCTCCAGATGAGCCCATATGGGGTGCGGCAGCTCGCGCGCAGCCGCCGCCTTCCCGCCGTGAAAGTAGGACGGGAATGGCGGTTTCTGCAGTCGGAGCTTCTGCACTGGTTGCGGGAGCCGCCGAAAGTGGCTCCTCCCGACGAAGGTTCCGCGTGGCTCGAAGTTGCTGCGGAGCAAGTCGCGGAGGCATTGGAGCAGGTCGAGGGCGACACTCCAGCGGAGCTGCGTCTGAAGTGGCTGGAGGCGATGGCCAAGGCGGCCCGGCCGGCGCGCTACGTTCCCGGCAGGGGGCTGGTCGTCCAATGAGTGACGCGGAGCCGGTGCCCGCCGGGGCCGTCCTGTGGTTCGAGTTGCCGGTGCGCAGACCTCCGGGGCACGAGCAGGTGGGCCGCCGGCCCTGCGTGGTGTTGGCGGATCCAGGTCGAGTTCAGGGGACCCGCTTCCCGGTGCTGATCGTGGCGCCCCTGACGTCCGCCCGACACCTCCCGCCGGGGCCCCTCTATGTCCACCTGAAGGGCGGAAGCGCGGGTCTGCCGGTGGATAGCACGATGATGCTTGACCAGGTTGCGGCCATGGATGCTCGGCGTGTGAGAGGCTACTTGGGGCAGTTGGGGCCGACGGAGTATGCGCCCGTCGAAGAGGGTCTCAGGGCGATGTTCGGTCTGTAGGGCGATTGCGTCCGAGCCGGGATGGTCGACAGCCTGCCTGGATGGCGGATCCCGGTCGCGCTGCAGGATCTCTGGCCAGGCGATACCGGACAGTCGCTGGCGAAATCGGCGGATCCCGCACATGGGCCCGCCTACCTATGGCGTATCCCTCGAAGAGGTTGACAGAACCCCTGTAGGCCCCCCCCGGCGAACTACCGGGAGGAACAAGCATGAACATGGATGCGCAAGGCCACGAGGCAATCCCCAAGTTGGAGGGCGAAGCCTCCCCGGCTCCGCGAGGGCGACCTGGGCGGCGTGGGGCTGAAGAGAAGACACGGACTGTCAGCACACCCGCTGCCTCGTGCGCCAGGCCTCACTCCAGCGCCGCGCCGCCGTCATGTGCTCCGCCGCCAAGCTCGCGACCCGACACGCTTCCCAGGAACCTCCTGCGAAACAAGATGAAAAACGGGGAGGGGGCGCTGGCACACGAGGTCGGGTGCCACGCTTGGGCGCGGCGTCGCCGCACCTCGCGCCCGCGCCGTGGCGCGCCGGCGCAGCCGCTCGCCGGCGCCCGCAATCCAGCATCCTTCCCAGGAATCTCCTGCGAAAGATGACGGGTGCGCGTCCCCGTGCCCCTCCGCCTCGCAGGCCTACATTCTTCTGGCCACAGCGAACTTCAGGTCTCCGCAGCGCTGGCTGACCGTTGACGCGCTGACACCGAACCACGAGCCGACGGCGGCCTGCGTCGGGCCCCGGGTCGTGAGATAGGTGACTGCAGCGGCCCATCCGGCGGGGCCGGAATTCGACTGGCCGATCAGTTCGGCTTCCTGCTCCAACAGGGCGACCGCGCGCTCAACCCAGTCCTCCGGCGCACCGCAGCCCGGCATGACCTCCCGAAGCAACCTCTGGGCAGCCTCGAGGGTGTGCCGGGAGGAGCGAGCCGCCGCGCCCTGCGACGCCGGCCGGGCGGGAGCCGGAGGGCGGGGCCTGTCAGGAGGCACTGAGGCACGAGCCGGGGGCCGAGCCGCCGCGGCTCCAGAAGGAGGGCGGGGAGCAGGCGGCAGCATCCCGTGTTGCCGCAGCACACCCTCCGCAGCCAGGCGGTCGCGGAGCTTGCGCAGGCGCGACGAAGCCTGGCTGGGGTCCGAGGACCTCAGGCACGAACCGACCCGGTGCAGGCGATCGACCAGCTCCTGAGGGTTGGTCTGCAACGTCCACTCCAGTTGGGCCAGCCTCCCGGCGGCCGCCTTCAGTCTTCGCTGCTCGACCAGGGAGAGGATGGGACCCAGCAGTTCCTCCAGGTCGATGTAGACCTGGACGAGGTCGCTGAAGAGCTCGCGGACCAGATCCGAATCCCGCTCCAGGGGAACCGTGCCCGGCGCGGGCCTGCCGGAAGCAGGTTGCAGGGCCCTCCCCGCGCCTCTGACGGCCGCAGGTGGCGAAGTCCTCCCTGCCGGCCCTGCGGCGGGTGATGGCGGGGCCTTCCCTGCGAGGCTGGCAGAAGCGGATGGCGACGCCGGCCCTGGGGCAGCAGGTGGCGACCCCCTCCCATCCACCTTGGACGAAGCCCCGGACTCCCGACTGGTCAGCGGAACCGCAGGCGCCCTCTGGTCGCATCCCGCCGAGCAGTCGCCACACCCGGGGCAGCGACCTGCGCCGCACCGGGCGCAGCCCTCGGTCGAACAGACCCGGCAGAGCGGACGGTCGCAGCCGAGGCAGGTGGAGTGGCACTTCGCACAGGAGAGGTGGCCGGACTCGCACAACCAGACCACATGGGTGGACCCCAGGCAACCCTCGCAGGCCAAAGGGTCGAACTCGCGGGTCAGAAGATTGTAGCTGAGGACCAGCTCGCGCACGGACTTGCCAGCCACGAGCCTGGCGGGCATCAGGATCCGAGGCAGGTCCACCACCTCCAGGCAGGCCAGTTCAGCGCGCACGCGCAGCCGGAACTTGTCCTGCATCTCGGCGCGACGGGCGGCCCAGTCGGCCTCGGCCTGCAACCGTTTGGCTTCCAGGCCTGCCCGACGCTGGGGAGAGGCCGAGCCCAGACGCCTGGCCAGATCCTCCATCAAGCCTCCGTAATAGGACGCGAGCCTGGCCTCCTCCACCTCCAGGTGGTTCCTGGCCTGGTTCTGCATGGCTTGGATCCGGGGGGCGAGCTCCCCCCGCAGGTGGCGGCGAGCGAAGTCCAAGCCCGCGCTCAGCCCCCCACGGTCGGCACCAGGCAATCCTCCCGGGTCCAGCCAGGCCTTCTCCAGGCTGGCCAAGGAGACCCGGCCCCCGGTGTGCAGATCGACCGGAATCGACACCAGATCTTCGCGCTTCTCGTCCCACAGAAAGGTGACGCGGAAGTGGAAGGTCGCCCAGGGGACCACCGAAGCCAGGCCTTCGCCCAGCTCCAGCCGGGCATTCCGAAAGCCGAAGGTGCGCCGGGCCAGGTCAGCCAGGCCCTTCCGGTGCGAGGCCGCAGTCACCAGGTGCCTCAGACCGAAGCGCCCTCCCTGCAGGGCCCGCTGGATCCCCGCCTCCAGGATCGGGTGGCCGGGGTGCAGGATTTCCAGGCCCTCGGGGCAGGCGTCGGGCGTGCCGGCCCAGACCTCGGCGGACTCCGGAAGACCGGAAGCTGGCGGGGCCAGGGCTACCAGGCGATCTGCCTGGCGCTCGACCAGCCCGCCATGGAGGCCGTAGACCTCTTCCAGGAAGGTCGTGACGTCCATCTCAAGCCTCCTCGACCCGGAATTCGTCGCCGAACAGGGTCTGGTCATACTCCTGGTTGGCCTGGTAGTCTCGGCGCAGGCCCTCCATCCGCTCTCCCAGCGCCTGCATCCTGGCGGCCAGGTCCTGGGGGCCCTCGGCGCTGGCCACCATCTCCATCAGCATGTCCTCCAGGTCTCCCTCCTCCTCAAGAGGGCCCAGGATCATCTCGATCTCGCCGACCACCAACTCGAACATGTTGAGCTTCTCGTCGAGGATCGTCAGCAGGTAGTCCTCCAGGGAACCGGTCAGGCACAGATTGAAGACCTGGATGGTCCCAGTCTGACCCAAACGATGCAGGCGCCCCACCCGCTGCTCGATCCGCATCGGGTTCCAGGGCAGGTCGAAGTTGACCAGGTTCCTGCAGAACTGAAGGTTCTTGCCTTCCGAGCCGACCTCGGTCAGGACCAGGACACCCCCCTCCGAGGTGAAACGGCGCAACTCGGCCTCGCGACTGGCCGGGTCCAGGTCCCCGGTGTAGCGGAAGACCTTCAGGCCCGCCTCGCGCAACTGCCCGGCCAGGGCCCCGGCCGTGCGGGAAGAGCGCGTGAACACCAGGGCCGGCCCATCCAACCTCCGCAGCAGGGTCTCCAGGGCGCGACCTTTGGCTCCGGCGCCCAGGCTCTCGGCCTGCCGGGCCATCTCCAGGTGCCCGCGCTTGCGCAGGGCCTCGGCCACGGCCAGGGGGGAGGAGGCCGCCTGCAGTTGCAGGGAGGTCAGAGCCGAGACGGAGAGTCCCTTCCTCCCCCACTCCCTCCTCACCAGGGAAGCCACGAAAGACAAGACCTCCGCCTCCTCCGGCTCCGGCTGCACCCGAATCGTGCGCGCCCGGCGGGGTGGCAGTTGCACGGTCACCTGCGCCCGGGTGTTGCGGACCATGACGTCCATCATCAACTCGCGCAGTGCGGTCACGTGACGCGGCCGGCGCCGGTCCGCCACGTCAACGAAGCGGCGGCGGAACTCGGCGGGCGTACCCAACTGGCCGGGGCGCAGGAGGGTGACCAGGTTGTACAGTTCCTCCAGGTCGTTCTGGACCGGCGTGGCCGTCAACAACAGCAGGAACTTGCGCGGAATCTCGGACACCAGGCGCCAGGCGGAAGAATTCCGATGGCGCAGGTGATGGGCCTCGTCCACGATCAGGAGGTCAAAGGGAGTGCGTTTGAGCACCTCCCGGTGTCTGGGCATCCGCGCCATGCCCAGCGAGGCGACCACCAGGTCCCGCCCGCTCCAGGCCTCGTCGCCCAATGAACGGAATTCCGGGTCCGATGTGGCCAGGGAGTCCAACCCGAACTTGTCGCGGAGTTCCTCCTGCCATTGCTGCACCAGCGAGGGTGGACACAGGACCAGGGCCCGGCGCACCAGCCCGCGCATGACGTATTCCTTCAGGACCAGGGCGGCCTCGATGGTCTTGCCCAGTCCCACTTCGTCGCCCAGGACGGCCCGACCGCGGAACCGGCGCAACACGGTCAGGGCCGTCCGCTCCTGGTAGGGCAGGCGTTGCACCTCGCGCAGGAGCGGCAGGCACAACAACTCCTCGAACCCCTGGATGCGGGCCAGGCGTTGAGCCTGCAGGTGCACCGACACGGCGCGGGGCGGGTCGGGTCTTCCCTCCAGGGCGAAACGGACCACCTCCTGGTCGGAATCGCTGAATTCCAGAAGGCTCTCGGGCGAGGTGAGTTGGGGCTGAAGGGTCACGGCGAGCCTCGAAAACCCGCTAGCCCGGGCCGGCAGCGCAAGCGAGCCGGCGTCATCCGAAGGCCTGCGGGAAGAATGGGACGCGGGTTCCGGGGCCGAGCGCCAGCCTCCTGCCAAACACAGGTTCCCATGCCGAGGACCCGGATGTTCGCGCGCTTTGGCACGCCAACACGGCCACCCACGCCCCCCAGCGCAGCCACTTGCCATCCCGCCTCCGGGCCGCGACCCACCATCTTTCCCAGGAATCTCCTGCGAAGCATGACGGAGAGCGGGCAGGGGACGCTGGCGCGCGTGGTCGGGACCGGCGCATTAGCACGCCGTCGCCGCACCTCGCCCCGTGCTGTGGCACGCCCTGGCAGGCCGGCGCAGCGCCTCGCCGGCGCACGAAATCCAGCACCCTTCCCAGGAATCTCCTGCAAAACATGGTGGAGAGCGGGCAGGGGGCCCTGGCACACGAGGTCGGGCCCGGTGCATCGGCACAACGTCGCCGCACCTCGCCCCGTGCTGTGGCACGCCCTGGCAGGCCGGCGCAGCGCCTCGCCGGCGCACGAAATCCAGCACCCTTCCCAGGAATCTCCTGCGAAACATGATGGAGAACGGGCGCGCCACCCGCAATCCAGCACCCTTCCAAGGAATCTCCTGCAAAACATGATGGAGAGCAGGCGGGCAGGGGCGGGGGGCGCAGACCGGATTTGACTGGTCAGCCCTTCGCCGCCCACTGGCTCACCCGCGCGACGCAGCCCTCCAGGTCGTCCCGGACCTGGTAGACCCAGAAGCGCATGACCTCCCAGCCTAGTTCCTGCAAACGGGCGTTGCGCAACTGGTCCTGGCGCAGCAACTCCCCGTCCCAGGCGCGGTGATAGGCCTCGCCGTCCACCTCGATGGCCAGGCGACGCTCCCCCCGAACCAGGGCCAGGTCGACCCGATACTTCTCGACCTGGTATTGGGGCATGGTCGGGAGCCCGGCCTGGTACAGGGCCCGATAGAGCACACGCTCCCAGTCCGAGACCTCGTGGGGATTGGAGACCGGCGGGTACTCGGGGCCGGGCTCCCGAAGGAACGGATCTGGGGGCGGAGGATTGCGTCTTTCGATGTGCCGGGCGAAGCGACCCAGGTACTTCACCCGGTCGATGGCGCGCTCGGCCGCGTGGCGGTCTCCGATGACCAGCAGGCCGGCCCGCGCCCGAGTGATCGCCACGTTGAAGAGGTGGGGCTGGTTGGCCAGGAAGCTCAGGGCCCTGTCGATCCCACCCTCCGAGAGCACCGGCGAGAAGAGCATCAAATCCCGCTCGTCGCCCTGAAAACGGTGCGCCGTGTCGCAGGCGAACCCTCGGCGGATCAACTCGCGCTCCAACGGAGCGTCGCGGACCACCAGCTCACGGATCAGGTTGGCCTGGGCGCGGAACGGGGTGACCACGCCCAGGCTCCCCGGGTAGGCCCGCTCCCCGACCAGACGGCGCAACTCGCGCACGACCGCCTCAGCCTCTTCCCGGTTGAAGAGACCGCCCTCCGGCGGGCGTATGGCCCTGCCCGAGACGTGGTTCCAGCGCACACAGGGGCCCTGCGGATCCAGAAGTTCCAGACGATCCAGGCGGGTGGCCACGCGCAGACGCCCCTCGTAGAACTCCTTGTTCGAGAAATCGATGATATCGGGATGCGAGCGATGGTGGTCGCGCAGCATCACGATGTCGCCCGGCCCGGTCAGGGACTGGGCCAGGTCATAGAGAGAGCGTACGGAATAGGACCAGGAGATCCAGTCCTCCTGCAGGCCAGCCTGCAACTGCAACCTTCTGTCTCGAGCCCGGGGCAACGTGCTGATGTGCCTGAGCTGCTGGGGGTCGCCGATGATCACGGCCCGTCGGGCCCGATACAGCAGAGGCAGGGCCGAGGCGATGTCGCACTGGCTGGCCTCGTCGATCACCAGCAGGTCGAACATTCCCTCGGTGAGCGGGATCCGCCCGCGCGCCGACAGCGAGGTCACCGCCCAGCAGGACAGCACGCCCACCGCCTTCTGGGAGAGTTGGTAGTACTGAGCCCAGAGCTTGCGGTCTCCCGACGAGCCAGCCTGCAGGTCGGCCATCATGGCCAGCACCGCGGCGTAGTCCGACAGGATCCTGCGCTGTTCCCGATCCAAGAGGCCGGGGCGGATCGCCATGAAGGCATCCCAGAAGGCCGAAGAGGCACCTTGCAGGCTCAGACGAAGAAGTGACTCCTGGCGAGCCAGTTCCTCCAGAGGGCGGGCCTGGCCCAATTCTGCCAGCGCCAGCAGATAGGCGCGCGCCTGGCGAGCCAACTCCAGGCGCTCCTCCAGGGGAGCCAGGGCCTCCACCAGGTCGGCGACGGCCCTGTCGTCCGTCACGCCTTCGGGGAGGGGCAGGTCCAGCAGGCCCCCCAGGTCCGCCATCGGGGAAAGGTATCGGATCTCCCCGTTCAAAGCCTCCAGGCGACGGCCGCGGAAGAGAGGCCAGAACCATCGCAGCAGCCCGCGTCGCCGCGAGCGGTCGGCAGCCTCGGCCACCTGCCGGAGACGCATCAGGCAAGCGGCCAGCCCTTCAATGTCCACCTCGGCAAAGCGGCGAAAGCGCGTCTCACCAAAGACCGCTCGAGCCTCCTCGGCCTTCTGTTCCAAGGAGTCCACCTGATTGCGGGCCTGGACCAGGTGTTCGGCCTCGCGCGCCAGGTCGCTGAGTTGGCCCTGCACCTCTTCCAGGCTGCGGCGGGTCTGCTCGTAGCGGTGCCGCTCGGAAGGCCCGGGCGAGGCTGAGAGCAGTCGCCCCAGGTATTCCCGAAGCTGCTGGTGGCGGTCTGCCCCCGAGCCACCCAGCCGCAACAGGACGGGCGCGTCGCTCAGGGCGTTGACCCGCGCTTCGACCACGTCGACAGCCTGATGGTTCTTGCTGGCAAAAAGCACCCGTTGCCCCTGGTGGGCGGCATGGATCAGGAGCGCCGTCACCACCTGGGACTTCCCCGTCCCAGGCGGGCCGGTGATCACGGTCAGAGGCTGGCTCAGTCCCCGGCGGACGGCCTCCCGTTGCTCGAGGTTCAGGGGGAGGACCTCCAGGAGCGGCTCGTCCTTCGCCGACTGCTCGACGGCTTCCCATTCATGTCCCAGGGCCTGCGCCATCCAGTGCCCCAGACAGCAGCCTGGCCCGGGGGGTTGGCCGACCAGGCGCCCCAACTCCTCCCTCAGGCCCGCCGTGTAGCGGCTACCTCCCGCCTCCACGGCCACCAGGACGGCGCGGTTGAGGATTCCCTGCCCTCGAAAATCCTTCAGGAGAGGGCCCGGGCCTTTCCGGGCAACATCTGATTCTTCAAGCCAGGGCCACTCGGGGCGCAGCGAGTGCAACCGCAAGAGGAGGCCTTCCAGGTCTGGCCCCTCCCCGTCCAGGTCGTCCAACCCCAATTCGACCGTGAGTCCGTGCAGTTCTTCCGGACCCGAGCCCTCGGCCAGGGAATTCACCGCCGCCGGGTTCAGGCTGGGGAGTCCCTCAGGTTCGCCCCTCCACCGCCCATCGTCGGGAAGCGACCAGAGCAGGAGGGGCTCCACCTTGCGACAGGGTCGTCCGGACTTCGCCTGGCGCTCCACCACCAGGACGGGCATTCCCAGAAGGAAGGTCAATGGCTGACTGCGAGCCCGCCCCCGGGACGTGAACTGCCGGATGTCCAGGTCGGCATCATCGGGGGCGTGCTCTTCCAAGGGAAGTGCGGGAAGCTCGAAGTAATCGCGCTTGTCGAAGGCGCTGTCGGCGAAGACGCTGACCCCGTCTCCGCCCTCCTGGCTGAGACAGTCCAGGTAATAGCAGCCCAGTTGCTGCATCGGCTCGGCCAGCGCCGGGGCGAGCGCCGGGGGTGCGGTGGCGCGCGGTCCGGGCGAGGGCAGGTGGACCGGTCCTGCTGGGGGCGCGCCATCCCTGTCGGGCGGGGCCTTCGTGGCAGGAGGATTGCTGGAAGGTCGGCTGACGGGGCTCCAACGATAACTGGAATCCTGCACGACCTGGCCCTTCATCTGACCATACAGGACCTGATTGACCGCCGTCTTGTCGACGCCCAGGGCCTTGGCGATCTCGATTGCCTTGCTGGGCCCACGGGCAACCAGGTATTCCAGGATCCTGGAACCCAGGGGGGTCTCATCTGGCCGGTGGGTCATCCTTCCTCCGCGCGGTTGACCTTCGTGATCAGCGGGAGGGGCCCTGTCGGATGGCGCCGGGAGCGGAGGGTCGGGCGAAGCAGGCGGTCCTCGGGCCCGCGCCGTGACACGCCCGCGTGGCACGCCCGCAAGCACTCTCTATCCAGCACCCTTCGCAGGAATCTCCTGCGAAAGATGATGGAGAGCGGGGAGGTGACGCTGGCGCGCGAGGTCGGGTGCCACGCCTGGGCACGACGTCGCCGCACCTCGCGCCCGCGCCGTGACACGCCAGCGAGCGCACGAAATCCAGCTTCCTTCACAGGAATCTCCTGCGAAACATGATGGAGAGCGGGCGGGCGGGGCGGAGCGCGATGGCGGGCCCGCGCCTTGGCATGCCAGCGCAGCCGCCCGCCAGCGCCCGCTATCCAGCACCCTTCACAGGAATCTCCTGCGAAACATGATGGAGAGCGGGGAGGTGACGCTGGCGCGCGAGGTCGGGTGCCACGCCTGGGCACGACGTCGCC
>Ga0334889_1004578_pt1 | contig 12232 bp, 17 predicted proteins | sample GraSluR1_MG_2_FD_207222 | JGI IMG/M metagenome (GOLD analysis project Ga0334889, IMG submission 207222) | Sludge microbial communities from methane-producing bioreactor in Wageningen University, Netherlands - Granular Sludge_8_08-R1 | ecosystem: Engineered > Bioreactor > Anaerobic > Unclassified... | reverse complement strand
GGGAGGTTATTTGACCTCCCTTTTTTTTTTGGTTATAAAATTTATTCCTGAAAATGAAATTAAGCGTTGTGCCAATAGGTATCAAAACCCAGATATTTATCAAAAGCTTCATACAAAATGTTAGCAGAATGAGCTAGGTTGATGGCGGCATGATGCTCAAAGCCGTTTTCACAGAGAAACGCCAAGAGGTCTTGCAGATCTTCGATTTCGACAACACCAATTCCTCCAAAGGTGGGGAACTTGTCAGCGGTAATGTTTCCTTCGGCAAGATAACCAGTAATGGAACCGGTGATATCATCAGTAGCAAGGCGGGCAATGGTAACTGGCCCAGACGGAATAGTACCATAGCAGGTTCCATAGGCTTGCTCTTTTGATACTGCAGAAGTGGAGATTATATCACCGAATCCCATGCGAAAATCTTCTAAGCAGGATTTAGGATAATTACTGCAGTGGAATAGAATGGCTTTGTCGGGGTCATCATCAACATTATTATTCCAGTCAACCAAGGCTGATGGCTTTTGAGAAGCAAGTTGAAGAGCATACATTGCCAGTCCTCCAGTTAAATCGACTTCACAGGCGGCTGGAATCAAATTATCGCTGAACATGCTCATCACCGCACAAGGCATGATTCCAAAATTTTCTTGGATAGAGGACCAGCATTGAAAAGCAAAAAGTTTTACACCGGTTTCTTTGATCCATTCGTTTATGACTAACCAAAGCTTAGCCATTTTGACCAGTGGAGCATCAGGAATTCCTGAAGTGTTGATGTAATTGTGGATGTCTTTTACTTTGTTAGCCACTTTTTTATCGGAATCTTTAAGTTTCTCAACACGAGCTAAAACTTCTGAAAGGTCGATAACTTCAACCGAAATGCCAGAACTCTCAAGTATTTTTTCTGAATAGCGAACAGTATTAAAAGCGTTTGGCCGAGCTCCTATGGCACCTGCTTTTAAATTCTTGAAACCACTAACTATTCTCGATACCCCAGCAAAAGCGGCAATATCTTCTTTAAAAATTACCGAATCCGGACTCTCAGTGTGCTCGCTGGTAAGGGTAAAAGGAATATCGTACTGTCTTAAATTATTGCAGATTGATAACTTTCCGCAGAAACTGTCTCGACGGCTTTTGACATCAAGAGCTGAGGTTTTGTCGGGGAAAGCATGGATTAATACCGGAACATTCAATCCAGAATGACGAATAGCGTCGGCAATGGCCTTTTCTTCACCGAAATTTGGTAGGGTAACGACAATACCCGATATTTTTTTCCGGTTTTCATCAAAGAGAGCAGCGCATTTCTGGGCATCTTCCCAGGTTTGAACCGCACCATGCTTGGTATCTTCGGGTGAAAGGACAACAACATCATAACCCCATTTTTTAAGCTGAGATAGGATGATTTCCCGGCCTTCTTTGACTAACCATTCAGGAAAAAATCCTCGGCTTCCAACGACTAGCCCTAATGTTTGCTTCATACTATAAACCCCCTTTTTACATTATAATAATGATTGTGATTAATTTTTAATATTATTATCATTAATACTATCACATTTTTCTATATAAACATGAAAGGAGGTTGGTTTTTTATGTTTAAATTGAGGCTTTTTTTGATTATCATCTTATTTATTTTCCTTATAGTGGGCTTTTCTTCGGCAAAAGAAAAAATTAATATTCAAGGTTCAACAACCGTACTCCCCATTATACAAATTATGGCTGAGGAGTTTATGAATGATTACCCGGAATATGAAGTTACTATCAGTGGTGGAGGATCGGGAGTAGGAATTGCAGCACTTATCGATCAAATTGCTGATATTGCCATGTCCTCTCGGGAAATAAAAGAAAATGAATTGCAAAAAGCCCGCGAAAAGGGTTTAGATGTCCAAGAATATACCATTGCATATGATGCTATCGCCGTCATTGTTCATGCAAAGAACGACCCTATTGACCGGCTGGATAGCAAAACAATTAAAAAAATTTACACCGGTTTTGTTCATAATTGGAAGGATTTGGGAGGGTACGATCGACCTTTAGTAGCCATCTCCCGGGATACCAATTCCGGGACTTTTGAAATCTTCAACGATCATATTTTAGAGGACGAGGAAATGGCACCTCAAGTTTTAAGATTAACTTCGAATCGGCCTATACTTGATGAAGTGTCCAGGAATTTAAATGCTATCGGTTACGTTGGTTTTGGTTATCTTACTCCCCAGGTAAAAGTTTTAGCTTTGGATGATGTTGAACCAACCCAGGAAAATGTTATTCGTGGGAACTATCCTTTGAGCAGAGAGCTTTTCCTTTACACTGCAACCGTTCCCGACGAGCTCTCTCTAAAATTTATTAATTATGTTTTTAGTGATAAAGGGCAGAGGATTGTCAAAGAAGAAGGCTTTATTCCTATACAATAGGAACCTAATTAATTATAACTATGGGAAAGAATACATCCTAAGATAGAATTTGAAGATTCAGATCAGAATGAATATTCTACTCTTTTATCCTATCTCTCTTCCATAGTGGGGTGAAGGAAAATGTTTGAAATGCTTAGAGAATTCCTTCTCTTTTGATAGGAATAGGTTAGGGGTTTTGTGATTTTTAACTCAATACCGATTACTGACTGTAAGAATAAATGATATGGAGCGTGTTTTATCAACGTGATAGCTAGTTTAAATTTTCTTTCTATCATTATTACTCTTTTTTTTGTCTCTTTCATTATCGGTTTTTTTATTTATGAACTAGTTAAAAAAAGAAGAGAAGCATTGCAGGTTTTACAAAACAAATTGGGGTTAGGAAAAAACTACCAAAATTACCAAGACCTAACTTTGGATTTGATTCAGGAACGGCAACGACTACAAAATCAGTTAGTACAATTGATAAAAACCAATCTTCAGGTTTTTGATCAATTGTCTCTGGCTATAGCCTATTGGGATTATCACCGTGATATCTTACAATATAGCTCCACATTTGCTCGTTACACCGGATTAAAGAACCATGAGGGAAGGGAAATATCAATCCATGATTTTCCGGTTTTCGGTTCGTTCTTAACAAAAATGACTGAAGATTTTCAGACTGTTGAAATAGGAACCATGCAAATTAAAGTTCAGAGAATTGCTGGAGATTCTCATTGTTTTTTTATTCTAACCGACCTTGAAACCCGGGAAGCGGAGGAGAAAGAAAAAAGATATCTAACTCATGCCATTTGGCACGAGATGAAAACACCCTTAACAGTCTTAAAAGGATACATTCAGTTATTGTTGGAAGAAATTCAAGAACCTGAATTAATGAAGATCTGTCAAAAAATTGATTTTCAAATTGAACGTTTAGCAAAAATAACTTCTCAACTTCGATATTTAGCTCGGCCAAATGAGACCAACAATACCATTAAAATTCAAAACTTCATTGATATGATTCACCAAGTCCTTCAATCTTGGCAAGCCGAAATTGAGGATCGTCAAGTCAAGGTTGAAACTTATTTCGAGGAGGTTGAGGAGTATAGAGACCGGGAATTGGGTTTTTCCCAAGGAGATCTGTATATTGTAGCTTCCAACTTGATTTCTAATGCCATTCGTTTTAACCGGCCTCATGGCTTTGTGTCGATCCTTCTTCATGTTCAACACGAATCGATGGTTTTTGAAGTCGCCGACAATGGTCCTGGAATTCCTGAAGAAATGAAAGATTTGATTTTTAAACCTCTGGGATATTCTTCCTATAATGGTGGGAAGAGTCAGGGGATGGGTCTCTATTTGGTCAAGGAAGCTGTCCGTCGGGGAGGAGGGCGGATAGCCGTTCAATCGGAAAGTGATAGAGGAACAACTATACGAATTTTTATTCCTTTCCGTTGACGGAGGTCTTATTCCTTGCTATAATTTCTCACGCATGCCGGGATGGTGGAACTTGGCAGACACGTACGTTTGAGGGGCGTATGGGTAAACCCGTGCGGGTTCAAATCCCGCTCCCGGCACCACCTTTACTTCACACATTATTAAAACCATACAAAGCTGTATCATTTTCTTTTACATAAACTTCTCTTATTAAAGCCAAAATGATTTTTCTGCTAACTGCCAGTTTTTAATTCCTCGATAATTTTTAATTTCTCTTTTTATATTTCTTCTTGGGGATAAATCTCATCCAAAATGTTGTTTCTAATCACTCAGACAAAATATTTATTTCTTATTCCAAAAATCTATCTGCGGACTTGATAAATCAAACTCCTACCAAAGAATTTTAAAAAAGGCGTCATCCTGAGCGTTACTTTTCCACGTGAGGATCTCATCTTTTAATTTCTTTATCTTTTATTTTCCCTTTGACGAAAGGAAAATAAAAAGGGATATGATATTTTCCGAGTTTTTAAATCCTCTTTTTCCAAAAGGGGGAAGATCGATTCCTAAATAAGTATTTTCATCTTAATCTGGTGACATTAAATGGCAGGTGGATCTAATATTTATTGTTTTGTTTAGAATGAATTTTAAAAATGGATTCCCTTTATTGATTTGAGTGGATCACTTTTTAAAGAGCAGATTGACTCACTTTTTGATAGACATTCACAATTTCAATTCAATATTAGCGATCATATCCATAAAATTGGGGCGGTTTTTCGAAGTGAATCCTAATAATTTATCATCTATATATTTCCTGATAACTATAAAGCTGTTTTTGAAAAAAATAGTTAGTTTCTTATTGAGATGGGATTTATGAACTTTTTTCAACATGCTTATCATTACTGCGTGGGGTGCATATGATAAAGGTATTTTTATGATTTATTTCATCATTTTTAATGTTATTGGTCTCATACCAACTTTGGTACAAGCTGTATGGAAATCCTCTCTTAAAAAAGGCCATGCAAATTTTGGTAATTGATATTCTATAAACATCTTTTTTGCTTCTGCATTTTCAAAAGATTTGTTTAGTATTTCAAGTGAAAGAATATTGAATGTTAATTTATAACCAACCTGAAAACTCATTATTTTTTCTTTATTCTGGTCAATTGATATGCTAAAAGAAACATATCCAAACATTTTATTTTGATTAATTTCTGGTTCAGATATTTTTTTGCCTAAACCTATAGCTATATCACCACTTTCTGGCATTTTTTCTATTTTATAAGCTATTTTTGATATGTTTATATCCTCAAGCTCAACATTATCTAAGATAATTTTAAATTGCTGAAAAGTTTCCTTGTTCATGCTGCAAATTCCGTTACGAAATCACTTGTTATTTTAAAAGCATTTTCTTTATCGTTATTATTGATGGTTAAATTTTCTTTTTTTGGTTTGTTATAAAATTTCTTTTGTTTTTGTTGTATCTCTGGGGGCTGTAAGTCTTTAATAACTTTTAAAAATAAATCTTCAATAAAATCTTCTGTTTTTTCTCCTTTTTCCCTTGCACACTTATCAATAATAGATCTATATTTATTGGGGACCACAAATGCATAATCTCCATTTGTTGTTATTGATAAACGACCACCCAGCGCTTTGGATAATCTGGCAAGAAAATCATATCCTGGCTTATGTCTTAAACTTTCAAAACGTGATATTGCTTCTTGTTTGGTTCCCATTCGATTCGCTAGTTCTTCTTGAGAAATATTTTTATAAAGCCTTTCTTCTTCCACTTCCAAAACCAAGCGAGTTAAAGCACCAAAATATTCAAACTGGCGGGCAATTTCTGGATCTTTTTCTAAATCATCAAATACTTCCTTTAGGTTTTTTTCCTTCATGATTCTTAACCTCCTTCTCCCATTTTCTATATATACGCAACCTTTTCATTGCAGTCTTGGTGTTCGATTGTTTTTTGGTTTTTACCTCACAATCAAATAAAATAATTTTGTCATTTTTAATTGTGGAAAAGGCAAAATATACTCTTAGAACTCCACGTTTTGATTGTTTTGGAAATCTAAATTCCCATAATTCTTCATCTATGTACGTAATATGTTCTGTTCTGACATAAATATCAAATTGTTCCCTGTCAATATCTCTTCTAAGTTTCCTTTCAGCGTCTTTAAATTGCAGTATATATGTTAGATAATCTCTTTTATATTTTTCTAATTTTTCATCAACATATAATTTGCCATCTGGATCAATATCAGAGGGAAAACAGACTATTTCCATTAGTGGTACCCAAGATAATATAACACAAACGTTATATTGTCAATTAATAAACATAATTCATCAAACATTTACTGATTATCCTTCCGGTGGATATGGATCACCCTTATATGCCCATTCAGCTCGAATCTTCCCATTTCTTCCGTGAGGTTTTACTTGACTTGGTTCTTGTTTGTAAGCAATTTTTTTTGCCTCAACTATCGCTTGGTTTTGCGTTCTTAATGATCCAAACGACTCTTTTTGATTTTCTGATTTAATCTTCCAAGGTTTATCCTTATCTTTCTTATTCTGAACTATCTGTAACACCTTTCGAACTTTCTTTTTAAGCATTATTTCCCCTCCTTAGTAATTGTTAGAATACCAGTTATCCCCATTTGTAATTGTTAATCTATCTTTTAGTAAAGAAAGGTATAGATAACAGCGGTTTTATTTTGCTTTTTTGCATTAATTCTGTTTATTATTTATATTTTTATTGGGTCTAAGTTTTGCAGGATATGTTGTATTTTCATCAGGTACGTTTTTCCATTCTCCATTTTTCGATAATTCATCAACTTTGTGTTTTTTCCTGGTAATGTTTGGGTTTATATAGTCATGTTCAAGATATTTTTTTACAGTTCTTTTTGAGTTTTTAGATATTGTGTCCTCAATTGTAATTTCTTTTTTCAAGAAACCATTTTATCTTTTCCTTTAAATTTAGCCATGTCACTTATGCAAATAGTTATTTAAAGGTTTAATTCTCCATGTCTCCCAATAAAACCACAAAATGGACATAGTTTCTGATTTAGCCTTAGTTCCTTTTTACAATTTAAACATGTCAAAATTAGATGATCTTACATTTAATCCCTTTCTTTATTAAAACACTTACAACTGTATATCCCCAATTTTTTTCTTCATGGCTTACACCTCTTACATGGAACATATCCCGCTTCGATTGCATCTTCTCTGGATAAGAAAAACACTTTGTTCTTTTCTTTCATATTACCAACTGAACCACAGAAATAGTGATGGAATTTCTTACTGTTTTTATTACCGATATATGGAAATTGCGGTTTTTCCTGGTTTGCTTTTGCTTCATTTAAAGCCCATAATCCTCTATTTTCTTCTCTGGTTTTGGTTTCGAGTTCTAATAATAGATCCTGATAGGCCACATTCGGCGGGATGGTCATGATCTGAGCATAACCGTTTTCAACCAACCAGGTATAGATAAATAGATCATCAAAATAAGTATATGCCAGCATGCGGTCGTACCTTTCTCGCTCCTGAACATCGAATTCAAGGTATACTTCTTTCCCATCAACAAGATTATAATTTGCTTCATAGGCTTCTTGGGCATATGGATCCGGTTCCTGATTAGCACGAAATTCAGGGGTATCGATACCGATATAGCGGACCCTCTCTCCATTATCAAGTTCAATAGTATCGCCATCAATGACTTTAGATACCTGGTAGGTTTGAGAATATACTATTGGGGAGAGACATAAAAGAATAAGCAGAAATATTATTAACAGCGTATTTTTCTTCATGTTATCCCTACTTGGTGAGTTCTATGATAGAAATGTTTATTTATTTAGATCAAGCTATGGTATATTTAGTTTCTTATCAGACCATTTTGTATCATACAAAGCTATATCATTGACTGTGAAACTTACCATTCCATTTTTATTAAATGTAGCAATGCCATAACGTTCGGAATCTGTTTCTGGCATACATAACCATACAGAAAATTCGTTCCAATTACCTCCATATTTTTTCCATATTTCATTAGCGGTTGATTTCATTAGTTCTTCTGTTGGTAAAAAATCAATATTTAATAAAACTGTATAACCCATCCTTTGTATACCAGCTAAACTATAATCACTTTTTTCAATAATTTCATAATTTAACACAGAGATATTTTGATCTATTGATATAAGTGGTTTTTCTTCAAGGGGGACAACCCATTCTGAGGGAATCCAGTATTTTTTTTGATAATCAAGACCTTCTAAAATACGAACCTCTGTATAAAATATAGTTTTATCGAGAACCAATACTCTCGTATTATTCATAACGGTTGTAATCCGTCCAGATCGCTCAAGCTCTTTAATTCCAGCTTCATCTTTAGCAATGAGTGCCTTATTTAATTCTTTCAAAGAGTTTACATCAATTCCTACGGGTAATAGACCACCATCTTTGTGGAATAATCTTGCCTCTTGTCCGATTTCAACAGTTCCATTGATTTTATTACTATCTTTTTTATCTTTTGAGCTTGAATTAATGACCACTATTACCAATAAAAGAAATAAAACTAGTACGGCAATATAGCCAATAGCTCGGCTTTTTGGTTTTTTCACTTTCTTTGTTTCCCCTTTTTCTCCAATATGATTGTTCTGATTATATTTTGGAGAAAGTCCCATTTTAATAATTACACCTCGCTGATTACGAAATTATATATTTCCATCAATTATATATTTTAATGCATAATAAAATAATGCAATAAAATATTTCATAATTTTAGACAAAAAAAATTCCACTTGCACCCTTCTCTTAAGTAATCATCCATTAACCACCAAGCAAAGTAGTCAGCTTCTTTTTCCTCGTGACTTACCATCATATCGTGGCAGAAAAACAATTTCTTGAACCTGTTGTTGTAATGCATCATGTAGTGGCCGAGCTCATGAAGTATGGTTTTAGTTTTATAGTTATCATCGAGCTTGATATTCACACACATGAAATATTCCTTTTTCCTTTCGCATAACATACCATTGAATTTACCGAGATCGAAAAAATCTACCTGGATCTGGCCATTTTCGACAATATCTATAGCATCGTCAAGAGTGTAAATAGTGGGGAATGATTCCGTGAATTCAATGATATTTTTGATATCGGCATTCGTTAATGAAATATCTAAATTAGAAGGAGTCATAAAGATTTTATAAAATAATTTCGCCGCCAAGTTCAATAATTTTATTTTTGATTTCTGATATTGATTGAGACTGCATGGCATCATCAATATTGTCATGCATCAAATAATAAAGACCCTCATAATAAGCGTCCAAGGCTTTTTTCTTCTGGCCTTTAAATTCATATTTTTGTGCTTTATCAGTATAAATCTTTAATTGGCCTTCTCGTAATAAACTGTTAACTTTTTCTTCAAATTCAATCAATGAAGGGTATGGGCCAACTTTAGATTTAAAGTCTTGTATTTTCAACAAAACTTTTGAGAGTTCTTCTACGGTCTTTTTAAGGTTATTAGATATTTTATGCTTTGATTGAATTAATTCGAGGGATTCCATTAAATGTTTTATAATGGAATCTTCTTTCATTTTTCTGGATTGTTTAATAAGCTGAGAGGGTAACGTGGGGAAAATATCTATACCTTTTTCCTCATATCTTAATAAAGGATGAGCGTGTAAAATAATTGTGTCTAATCTTGATAAGATAGTATCAATATTTTTTGATTTTTGTACAATATCCAATGATTCATTGATAATTCGTGCTCTTTGGCTTGTCTCAAATTTTGTTTCTACCAAACATGTTTTACAAAGACCTTCTTTGGAAACCGAAAGGAATAAACCTGATCTATTGCATAATTTACAATTTGCCAAGTTCATACACCCCAAATTTTACTCTTATTGAGTATTGTCTTTTTTGGCTAACCCCTTATCCTGTTTTTGGATTAAAAACTCAAGATAGCTAATTAGCTTTTGCTTGGAATCTTCATCCAATTCCCCAAGATGATCAAGGAAGAGAGTGTCGAACTCTTTAGCTATACGTTCTAATTTTGAATCCAGTGTTTCTGGTATAGGTTGTATAAATCCAAGTTTTGAAAGCATATCTTCTGGTGTTTGATTTAATGCTTTAGAAAGTTTAATAACAGTATCCGCCGTTGGATTGTGCTTATTTCTTTCGATCATAGAAATAGTGGATTTGGATACACCCGAAAGTAAAGATAATTGCCCAATCGTAAGGTCTTTATTCATTCGTAATTTCTTAAAATAACTACCTGCTTTTGCAACACCTTTTTTCATAGTTCTATTATAGAACGCATTGTAAATTTTTGATAAAAAAATGATATAAAAGTGTTGACTTATAGAACGGTATGTTTTATTATGATAACGGTGAATATGGTTATTGCCCTGGCAGAAGAATACCACCGGGGAGAAACTGGAGCTGGTGCAGCTAAGAAAAAAGAGGCAATCGATAAAATTAAAGAATGGGTTACCAAAGCGGTCGAGGAAAAGAAAATTCCGTCCTGGGTAGCCTGGATAGCTTCAGCCGATTTTATTCTTGACTTTGTGATCACCATAATTGTGAAAGCCCTTAATGATTGGGGAATTTTTGAGCACCAGGGAAACGAACCCTCGACCCAATCTCCAAGTTAGTTCTGGATTGGGTCGTTAAGAAGGGATATCTTCCACCATATAAAAAAGGTGTCCATCTCTGGTTTGATGGCAAAACTCAATGGCTCATCTGGAACATCACCGGAACGGCTACAGTTCCAAGACCTTTAAACGATGATGAATGGAAATATCATGTTACAGATGTTAGGCCAGATACTTTAAAAAAATTTTTCTGGGAAGCGGTTCGGAATGTAAAGGAAGAATTGCAAAAGCAATCAACAGGGGTGGTACCTGGTGATGGCGGGTGGTTGTTTTCTTATGATGGGAATAAATTATAGGAAAATATAAATAGAATAAACTAATTTTTTGTTCCCCCCAGGTGGTTAGATTAGGGCTGACTACCTGGGGGGATATTTTTTTGGCATTTAAAAATATAATAAATTAATTCAATGCCTTGATTTTCGTAATTTATTTTAATATTATTTTTTTAAACAAAATTTAAGGGAGGGATTTAAATATCATGAATGATGAAGAATTGAAAAAGGTGGTGGAGAAAAAGATTAATGAAATTGAAGGTAGACCAATAGGCATAAAAGTGTTTATTGTGAAAAGCGATGATGTAAATAATGATGAATTACAAAATTATGCAGATGAATATAAATGTAAATTAGTTGTATATCCAATTGCTAATTCAAATGTAAAGATTGGAATTCCAAAAGCTGGGCTTGGTGACTCTCATATAGATGGTTTTATGAAATACATACGTGAAGAGTTGAAAGATGAATCAAATATCGAGTTGGACGAGCCCGATAATATTTATCCCTCAAATTATAATAGGGAAGCCGGTTTTTGCCCAGAAGGAGGATTACCTCCTGAATAGTTAGTATTTTTGGGAAGTGTTTATCACTTCCAATATAATACACCCCATAACCCGGGTCCATTGTACCCGGGTTATATTTTTTTATTGATTTATTATAGGTTATTCACAAATGTTTACATAGAGCCAAAAATAATGCTTAACTAGATGCCCCAGGATGGTATAAATATTGATAAATAGGCAAATATACCATATTGAAAAATGAAAGCAGCTTAAAATGGCTCTCATGAAGAGGCAAATTTACCTGTGTGAGAGGATAGTAGGACATATATTAAAACAATTGAGCATGCCTGTTTATTGAACCGCATACTTTGGTGAAATCACACCATGTTTAAGAATAATACCAAAAAACTCAAGCAGCATGGGCTTTTATCATTAATACGTACGGTTTTGAATCCTGCGGGCTCCCGGCACCAACTAAAGTGTACGCCTGAAGTGTGTTCATATAGACTTTAAGTTCTTTTTCACGATTCGCTTTAATCCTGCTTATGATAATTTTTTCTGTATTTTTTCTAACCGCTAAATCTTCATCATCCATATCTTCTCTCAATGAAGCCAATTGCGCCCGTATTTCATCTTCACCGTACGCAAGTTTCTCCTTGTTCCGTTGTATGCTTTCGATCTCCTCAATAATAGTTTGCTTCTGCAGTTCCAGTTCTTCCATCCGATCTTTGAGCTCCTATAAAGGCATTCCATCGCTAATGACCATCCGGATATTTTTGCTTTTTTCTCAAACAAAAAAAGTTGTTCCGATTTATTGCTAAGAGTCCAATCAAAGGACGGTTGGACTCTTAGCAATCTCATTTGGAAACGCCGTCATTCAGACTGTGTCACATCTGTCACTATTTAGCCGTAATTTTTCGTAGATTCAAAAAATTTCAGATAAAAGTTAAGCTCAGAATAGATCTCGGCTGGTGTGAGGCTCGATCTTAGCTGATTCTGGTTGG
>Ga0334889_1004571_pt1 | contig 12246 bp, 5 predicted proteins | sample GraSluR1_MG_2_FD_207222 | JGI IMG/M metagenome (GOLD analysis project Ga0334889, IMG submission 207222) | Sludge microbial communities from methane-producing bioreactor in Wageningen University, Netherlands - Granular Sludge_8_08-R1 | ecosystem: Engineered > Bioreactor > Anaerobic > Unclassified ... | reverse complement strand
CTGGGTCATTTTCAGCTCAAACCCGATCACGACCACCACTTCGTTCGGGGCGACGATCTGGACCAGGTGGGGGTTGCTTTCCGTCTCCATCAGCTTGAACTTCACGGGCACCAGGTTTGACCAGACCTCGGTGAGGCAGTTCAGGGCCCGGTCGATGATCCGGCCGACCAGCCTCAGTTCGATCAGGGTCAGCGGCCGCTGCGGGATGAAGAGCGTGGAGTTCGTGCCGCCGAGCAGCCGGTCGATGATGGGGTAGATGATCAGCGGGCTGATTTCCAGGCACATCTGGCCTTCGAGCGGCTCGGCGCTGAGCAGGTTGAAGTTCGTGGGGTTGGGCAGCGAGTGGATGAACTCGCTGTATGTGAGCTGTTCGATGGTGGCGACCCGCACCTCGATGATGGTGCGGAGCAGGCCGGACATGGCGGCGCCCAGGCTTCGGGCGAAGCCTTCGTGGATGCTCTCCAGGGCCCGCATCTGGTCCTTGGAGACCCGCTCCGGACGCTTGAAGTCGTACGTGCGTACGTCCTTCGTCGTCTGGGCGGGCCGCCCGATGTCGATCGGCGCGTCCTCCGACTCCTGGGCGTCCATCGCCGCCAGCAGGGCATCCACTTCGCTTTGATCGAGTACGTCTGCCATTGTTGCCTGGTCGTGCCGGGCCTGCGTGCCCGGGCGCACGGGGTCCGTGCAGGTGTTTATCGGACAGTGGACAGGCGGTCTTGAACCGCAGCCCGAAAGGAATCGGGTGAAGTTCCGCCCCGGGGCTTTCGGACAACCCGGGGTCCGGCCTTCAACCGGAAACGCACCGCGGCTGGTCCCGGGCCGACGGCGGGGCTACGATCAGGCGGATGGTCCGATATCTCTACTTCGACAACAACGCAACGACGCAGCCGCTGGAGGCGGTGGTGGAAGCGATGCTGCCGTTTCTGCGCGACCAGTATGCCAATCCCTCCAGCCTGCACGCGTTCGGGCAGGGTGTCCGACATCGGATCGAGTGCGCCCGGGAACAGGTAGCGGCCCTGATCGGGTCGGATGCGCGCGAGATCGTGTTTACCAGCGGTGGGACGGAGGCCATCCACTTGGCCGTTCGGGGTACACTCAACGCAACATCTGACCGGCCGAAGCTGGTGATCTCGGACGTGGAACACAGCGCCGTTCGAAAGCTGGCCGACCGGTTGAAGCGTGAAGGGCGCCCCGTGGAGACAGTGCCGGTGGACGGGTTGGGTCGGCTGGATCTGGACGCGCTCGCGTCCGTGCTGACGGCGGACACGGGTCTGTTATCTGTCATGTGGGCGAACAACGAAACGGGGGTGTTGTTCGATATCGATCGCGTCGCGGCGATCGCGCTCGATCGCGGAGTGCCCTTGCACGTCGACGCGGTACAGGCCGCGGGGAAGGTTCCCATAGACGTGTCACGTGTCCCGGTGTCGCTGCTGAGCGTATCCGGGCACAAGTTGCACGGCCCCAAGGGGGTCGGTGCGCTGTACGTCCGGAAACGACGCCGGCTCGAGCCGCTGCTGACCGGCGGCGGGCAGGAGCGAAACCTTCGGGCGGGAACGGAGAACGTGCCGGGGATCATCGGGCTGGGGGTGGCGGCGGAGGCGGCGGTCCGGGAGGGGCCGGCGGAGGCGGACCGGACCCGCGATCTGCGCGACACGCTGGAACGCGGGATCTGCGAAGCGGTCCCGTCGGCCCGGGTGAACGGCGCGGAGGCCCCGCGGATCGGCAACACCACGAACATCGGGTTTGCGGGGCTGCAGGCCGAAACCATTCTGCTGTTGTTGAGCGAACGGGGCGTGTGTGCATCCGCGGGTGCGGCCTGCAGCAGCGGGTCGCTGGAGCCGTCGCACGTGCTGCGGGCGATGGGCGTAGACACCCGCTACGCGCACGGATCGGTCCGGTTCAGCCTGTCCCGGTTCAGCACGCCGGACGAGGTGCGGGAAGTGATCGGCCTGATGCCCGAGATTGTGTCCCGGTTGACGCCCGTGCATTCGCGCTAGACCATGACGGCCGGCTTCATTGAAGAGCGTGAAACCGAAGGGACCCCCTATGATCGGCATCATCGGCGGCACGGGACTGGGCGCGGCGCTGTCCGCCTCCCAGAAGGGCGACGCGATTGAGCTGGACACGCCGTTCGGGCGGCCCAGCGGGCCGTTCCTCCGTGCGAAATGGGAGAACGCGGACGTCGTGTTCCTGAACCGTCACGGGGACGGACACTTGTTGAACCCGTCGGCCGTCCCCTACCGCGCGAACCTCTTCGCGCTCAAGATGCTGGGGGTGGACACGGTGATTGCCAGCGGGGCGACGGGCAGCCTGCGGGACGAAATCGAACCCGGTCATCTGGTGGTTTGCGACCAGGTGATCGACAAGACCTTCCGCCGGCCCGGCACGTTCTTTGACGAAGGGCTGGTGGCGCACGTGGAGTTTGCCGAGCCGTTCTGCCCGGCGCTGCGCCGGGTGATTCTCTCCGTCGCGGACAGCGTGTCCACGACGGTCCATCCGCGCGGAACGTACGTGTGCATGGAGGGTCCACAGTTTTCCACGCAGGCGGAGTCGCACATGCATCGCGGCTGGGGCGGTGATCTGATCGGGATGACCTGCATGCCGGAAGCCAAACTGGCCCGGGAGGCGGAGATGGCCTACGCCCTGATCGCCCTGCCGACCGACTACGACTGCTGGCGTCCGCACGAGGGCGGCGATCGTCAGAAGCTTCTGGAGGAAATTCTCGGCAACCTCAAGCGGGCCACGGACAACGCCATCACTCTGATCCGGGCCACGGTGGCGAAGCTGGCGCGCGAACCCGTCGCCGACTGCGATGCGTGGCACGCCCTGGAACTCGGCATCTGGTCCGACCGGAACAAGGTGAATCCGGACGTGGTGAAGCGCCTGGCACCGCTGCTCGGTCGGCAGTTCCTACAGGCCCGATGATGAGGCGTGACCCGGTTGCGGGCCGTTGAGTGAAATCCGTTCGATGAACAGGCTCCATTCGATGTGTCGTTGCTTGTTTCCGGCTGTGCTGCTGGTCGGAGCGGCCCTGGTGCCCGCCCGGGCGGATGAACCGCCGCCGGCCACGCAGCCGGTCGAGGCGGTTGCGGACACGTACCTCAATGAAAGTCTGGAGGCCCGTGAAGCTCTCTCGGCGGCCGGGTCGCTTGCCGAGGTGCAGCAGTGGTCTCAGGCGGCGCGGACTCTCCAGGAAGCGTCGCGGTCACATGGCGACACGCTGGTCCGGGCGGGCCCGGCTCTCTACATACCGGTCCGCCTGGCGGTCAGCCGCACGGTGGCCCTGTGGCCGCCGGCGGGACTCGCTGCCTATCGTGCGCTCTACGAAGACGAGGCTCGACAAGGCCTGGAGCGTGCGGGGGTGCGGTTCGATCTGCCCGCGCTGCTGGACCTCTTCGACGAGTACTTTTGCACGGAGTCGGGCGTTGCCACCGGCGAGACGGCGGCGGAGCTGGCCCTTTCGTCGGGCGAGTTCGCGCTGGCGCAGTCGATCTACCGCCGCCTGCTGGATCTGCACCCGGACCGCGCTTCGCTCCGCGAGACGATGGCGCCGCGGCTGGCGGTCACCCTGGCCCTGATGGGTCAGAGCGAGGCCGCCCGGCAGACCGTGGAAGAGGTGCAGGACGGCGCCTCAAACGTCCGGTGGTTGGGCAACGTGCAGCCGCTGGCGTCCGTCGTGGAGCAGTGCCTTTCCGCGTTTCGACCGCAAACGGCCGCGGAACACGCTTTCGACTGGCCGGCGTACGGCGGCGGTCCGGCCCGCGATCGCGCGGTTGCATTTGATCCGGATGATCTCGGTCTTCTCTTTCACGCATCCGGAGGTTCAGATGCGGCCACCGAGGACATCAATCACGACTCGGCGGCGAGCGTGGCGTTTCCCATCGTGACAGACGGACGCCTGACGGTGGCGGACGGATCGTCCGTCTGGGCGGCGGATGCGCGCACGGGCCGGCTCCTCTGGCGGTACCGGGGGGTGCCGGCGGATTTCGCGGAGTCGTGGGGCTCGCTGCGCCGCTCCGTACCCTGGTCCGCGCCGTGTGCCGCGGGCGATCGCGTGTACGCGGTGATCCACGCGGAGCCGGACATCGGCTGGGGCGTCGGGCTCGAGCGGCCGCACGTCAGCCGATTGGTTTGCCTTCACGCGGACGACGGGCGGGAGCTTTGGTGGGCCGACGGGGCGGACCTGGCCGAGGGCTTCGTTGAGGTGCGATTCGACGGAGCGCCGCTGGTGACGGGCGGGAATGTGTACGTCGTGGTGCGGCGGCAGCGATCGTTCGGTTTTGAGGATGCGATTCTCTGCCGGTTTGACGCCGAGACGGGCCGGCGGATGTCCCGGGCGCACCTGTGCGGTGCGTCCACGGGCGAGTATGGCCGGCAGCGCAACACGACGTCCATTCCGAGCCTAGTGGACGGGGTCCTGTACGTGGAGAGCAGTCTGGGTGTGGTCGCGGCGGTGTGCCCGCATCGGGGAAAGGTCCGCTGGGTTCACGCGTACGACACGCTGTCGCGGCGGGAGTGGGGCCGCGGCCAGGGGGCTCGTGCCGAAGTCGCGGGCGGGTGGCAGTTCAATCCCGTGTTCGCGGTCCCGGATCGATTGATCGCGCTGCCGTTGGATTGCGAGAGCCTCCTGGTGCTGGACCGCTCCGACGGCGGGCTGGTGCGGTCTGTTCCGCGGAGCGAGCTTGCCGACGCCAGGGCGGTGGTGAGTGTTCGCGGGTCGCGGCTGTACGGGCTCGGGGCGGCCGGGGCGTTCTGCTACGACCTGGCTGAAGCGGCCCTGATGTGGACGGCGCCGTGGCCGGCAGAGGCGGAGATTACAGGCTATGCGGCGCTGACGGAAACGGAGTTGCTCATTCCGACGAGTGCCGGCCTCTGCCGAGTGGACTTGGCGGCGGGTGACCTGAAATCGGTTGCGTGGGACGAGGGGCTGGGCGGCAACCTGCTGCCGATGCCGGATCAACTGGTGGTGGCCGCGTTCGACGGCGTGCGTGTCTACGCGCGGCGGGCGGACGTGTGGGCCCGGCATGAGGCGGAGTTCCATGCGCGTCCGCAGGATCCCGGCGCCGCGTTGGATCTGGCGGACGTTGCATTTCGGCTGGGTCGCGACGGGGAGGGCGCGGCGGCGGTGGAGGAGGCGGTTCGTCGGGCCGGCGGGTTTGCCGGACCCATGCGTGCGGATGTGAAGCGCCGTCTGTTCGAGGACAGTCTGCGTTTTGCGGCCAGGTTGCAGAGTCGCGAAGGCGTGGACCCGGTCGTGTTGAGCCGACTCTTCGCGGTCGCGACCGAGACGCCGCCCGATGTGGATGCTCACGTTCGCCGGCGATTGACACAGGCGGCGTGGGATGAATCTGCGGGCCGGATCCGGGAGGCCGTGGCGCTGTACCAGCAGGTGATCGCCGATCGCTCGCTGCGTGAGCACGTGTCGGCGGCGTCGGAGCCGGCCGGCGAGCTGGCCCGGCGGCACGTTGCCCGACTGATGGAATGGCACGGCCCGGACGTGTACGCCGCGTGTGAGCGCGAGGCCCGGGAGCTTCTGGCGGCGGCCGATCGCACGGGAGAGGTCGGGCTGCTCGATCGCGTGACGGACACGTATCCGAATTCGCAGGCGGCCGGGGTGGCGCTGGTGGAGAAGGGGCGCCGGCTGGCGGGCCAGGGCGACGCGACCGGTGCGGCAGAGGCGTTTCGCGCGGCGCTGGCCCGCTACGCGACGACGGTGGACACGCCCGCGGTGATCCGGGCGCTGGCGGATGCGTACGTGCAGGATGGGCGGCACGAATCGGCGTTCCGCTGGATGGTCCGGGGCGCCCGGCAGTTTCCGTTGTACCGGTTCGAGGTCGACGGAGAGCGGCTCGACTTCGCCGTGTGCCGCGATCGCCTGCATGCGCAGTGGGGACCGTTGGAACCGCCGCGGCCGGCCCTGGGTCCGCCGTTGATCGCTCTGGCTCCCCGCACGTTCTTGTCGGAACTGACGCTGCTGGCCCCGCGCTTCACCGACACGCGGCGGGCGTCCTGGCGGCAGTATTACGTCTTTGTGGAATCCGGCATCCAGGCCTTCGGCGCCGGGAATCAACCCGTCTGGCCCACGCCCGCGCCCTGCCGGATGGCGCCGGAGCTGCTGCTGGCCACGGACGACGTGGCGGTTGTGGCCACGCGGCACCAGGTGCTGGCCGTGGACGCTTCCACAGGGACCGTGCGCTGGAGCTATGGGGTGTACCCGGCCGACCTGCTGGATCCGAACACCGATCACGAGCAGTTCACGGAATTTCGTGCGTTCGGATACGGAAACGACCGGCTGGTCTGCGTGCAGGAGGACGGACAGACCGTGTGCCTGGACGTGCGCGACGGGCGCGTGGTCTGGCGCCGGCAGATTGAGGGCGAAGCGGTCGGCGACGTGAACATGTCCGAGGCGTGGGTCATCGTGCGGGCGGCGCGCCTGGGCCGGCCGGTGCTCGAGGTGCTGGATGCTCAAACCGGGGATCGGGGCCGGCAGCTTCGTCCGCCGGTCAACGAGGTCGTTGTCGCTTCCGCCCTGTCGCTGGACGGCAAGGCCATTGCGGTGACGCCGCGGAATCTCTGCGCCTTTGACGTGTCTTCGGGCCAGTTGCTCTGGCAGCGGAGGCTGGACCGCGTGGTGCTCCCCGCCACGGTGTGCGCAGACGTGGACGGCCTCTGCTTTGCCACGGCGTCGGGGTTGCTGGAGAAAGTGAGCCTGGACAACGGCCGCCCGATCTGGTCGGCCCCGTCACCGGTGCGCGGCGCCTTCGACGCCCCACGGGCGCACCTGGTGGACGGGCGACTGCTCCTGACGTCGGAGCGTCAGGTGTGCGAGGTGGACAATCTGGACGGTCGACTGCTCTGGGAGCTGAGCGGGGTGGAACGTCCGAACTTCCAGGACCGGTTCGTTGCCGAGCGGCACGTGGTGGCCGTTCATTGGCCCGGGCGGGCCAGGCGTGAGGGATTCAAGGCGTACTTCTTCGATCTGGCGGAGGGGGGCCGGCCGGCGGCGGTCGGCGGCGTGCTGGAGCTGGGCGAGTTCGAACGGGTGCGCCGGACGGTGCTGTGCGACGTGGGACTGGTGCTGCAGGAAGGCAATACCCTCCACGTGTGGGCGCCGTAAGGAGTCCATCTTCTGCGCGCCGCCAGGCGGTGGCGGCTCAGGCGTTCATATCCGCCCATCGTTTGGCCATCTGGCCGAAGATGGCCAGGGCGATCATGGCCACTACGCCGATGGCCGCGAAGGGGAGCCAGACCTTGTACTGCGGGTCATACGTGGTCCAGAGCAGGCGGGTGGTTGCGTTCGCCGCGCCGTTGATTTCCGCAGCCGCCCGGGCGCGGGCCTCGAAGGGGTTCAGCCGCAGCAGACGGGCCGCCTGCTCCGGCGACCGGGACCAGTCCTTGCCGGCGAAGGCCGCTCGAATGATCTCGGGCTTGCGGGCCAGCCGGGCGAAGGGAATGCCGGATGCCGACTCCTCTTCCGGCACCGGGCTTTGGAAGAGCCGGAAGAACGCTTCGGACGCCCGAGTCGCCCATCCTTCGTTGGCAAACGCTTGCAGAACGGCCTGAATCGCCTGCGGGTCCGGTTCGATCAGTTCGCGCAGGAGCTGCGTGTTCCTCTCCCAGTCTGTTGTAGCCGCGATCAGGAACTGGTAGTGCGGCTTCTCCATCAGGTACACGTACAGGGCGGCATCCGGTACGGCGTCCGGCACGTTCTGTGTCGCGAGCACTGCATCGATTTGGGCGTCGTCGGCGCCGCACGCGCGGCTCAGCGCGGCGAACGATTTGGTTCGTCCGATGCCCACCCGCTTCTCGATGAGTTCGACGCGGGCCTTTACGGGCAGCGCCTGTGCTTCGGCCAGCAGTGCCGCGACCGGCGCGTCCAGAGCGGAGGTTCCCTGGGCCAGATACTGCAGGGCGAGGTTGTTCAACGTGGCCGGATCATCGCCGAACCGGGCCCACAGATGTTCCTTCACGGCGGCGTCATCCAACGTCGCTGCGTCCGTCCGCTCTTTCATCAGCGCGTCGCGTGCCATGACGAACGCATCGGCTCGGTTCACCCCCGACGCCTTGGGAAGCAGATGCACGAAGCGGGCGATCCCGACGGGGTCTGATCCGTCTTTCCGCTCGGCATCACGGCGGAGTTTCTCGGCGTCGGCGCGGTCGAAGGCGGATGCGTCCTTGGTTTTCTCGATGGCCGACGCCAGTTCCTGGAAGGTCTTTGCCCGGCGGTCCGAATGCAGCGCGAGATGCTGGAGGGCCAGGTTGGTGATCTGCCCGGCGTCGTAGCGGAAGGTGGCCCGCAGTCGGTCGGTCATGGCGTCCGGCGCCTGGCTCTCCCGCGCGCAGACCTGGCCAAAGGCCTCGTTGCCGTCCACCTGGAGCAGGTCCGGGAGGAGTTCCAGCGAATCGCCCCACTCCGTGGCGCGGGCGGCCTGGGCCACCAGCGCGGGCCGATCCGCCATGTACTTCAGGGCCAGCGAGGCCTTTTCGCCGTAGCGGTCGTAGACGAAGCCGGCAACCCACGAGCCGACGAACAGCCCGATGCCCACCGGGATGTTCACGTACCCCAGGTACAGGCCCTTCTTGCCGGGTGGTGCGATCAGGCCGAGGTACTGGTTCTTCTTGGGCCCGGTCAGCATCTCTCCCAGGGAGAAGAAGACGATGCCCAGCAGGAAGATCCATCCGTTGCCGGTCAGGCCGGCCACCAGGGTGCCCACCGTGCAGGTGGTCATGCCGATGAGCATGGCGCTGAGGGTCCGCATTCGCCGGACCAGCCAGGAGATGGGCAGCACCAGCAGAATGATCAGGCCGGCGTTCGCGGACAGAAGGATTTGCTGGGGCACGCGGAGCAGGCCGCGGTCGCCGAATTCCTGCGTCAGGTCGAAGGGCAGTTGCCGGGCGACCATGGAGCTGTCGACCCAGTCCTCGATGAAGTTCGGATGCAGGTCCCAGACCTGGTACATCATCAGCCAGAAGGCCGCCATGATGAGCAGAAACACCGGCAGGCGAAGCTGCCAGATGAAGTGGCCGTTCTTCAGCCACAGAATCAGCACCCCTCCCGCGACCAGCAACCCCAGTCCGAGCACCCAACAGAGCACGTCCGGCAGAGGCACGCGGCCCCAGGTCAGCACCACGATTCCCGCGGCGGCCAGGGCGGCGCCCAGTCCGGCTCGCGGGCCGTGCAGCCGGCCGCCGCGGAACCAGTAGGGCCAGATGTTCTCGATGGTGATCCAGAAGACCCTGGCGAGGCTTTGGGTTTTGTCGGCCCCGGACGGCACGTCGCGAAACGTGAACAGAATGAGCAGATTCGCCGCGGTGAAGCCGGCCGAGATCAGGAACAGGTTCTGCCAGCCCTCGGCGCTGTGAGGCTTGCCAAGCACAATGGTGGAGAAGAAGGGCGCGGCGAACCCGCCGATGTTGACGATCCAGTAGAAGATTCCCCAGCCCAGCGACGAGTTCTCCTTCGTGAGATTTTGGGCGATGGATCCCTGCAGACTCGGTTTGAAGAACGCCGTGCCGAGGGCCAGAATAAGCACGCCCGCGAAGAACCCGGCATAGGAGTGCAGGTAGGCCATCAGCAGATAGCCGATCACGTTCGTGCTGATGGCGAAAAACAGCACCCGTTTGTATCCATAGCGGTCGGCGATGCCCCCGGTGAACAGGGGCAGAAACGACTGCACCGCGCCCCACCAGGCGTAGATGAGGCCCTTGTGGGTGGCGGTCAGGTGCAGGCCGCCCGGCTCCGTCGCCTGCATGATGTAGATGGGCACGACCGCGCGGATGCCGAAGTAGGCCAGGCGCTCGAACGCCTCGATCCAGTTGAGCATCCAGAAGGCGCGGCCGAAGGCGCTGTGACGCGCCGGCTCCGGCGACACGGCGGGCGGCTGTGGGTTTGCCATGGTCAACCTCTGTGCGTGGGGTCCATTCGGCCCAAAGAAAAAGCCGCGGGTTCCAACTTTCGCGGCGTACCGGACCGGTTGAAACCAGCGGCTTGGGCAGAACTCTGCCGTGGCGCGGGCTTCAGTCTTACACAATCATCGTCAAATGTCAACAGTCTTTTTTCCCGAATCGTCGCCGCCTCTGCACGGATCATCCCTCGAACACGCTGAGCACAAGCGAGTCGTTCTGCCCGCCGAAGCCGAAACTGTTGGACAGCACGTGGCGCAGTTCCGCCTTGCGGGCCGCATTGGGAACGTAGTCCAGGTCGCAATTCGGGTCCGGTTCGCGGTAGTTGGCCGTGGGCGGCAGAATTCCGTCACGGATGGCCAGGACGCAGGTGATCAACTCGACCGCACCGGCCGCCGCGATGAGGTGTCCGAACATGCTCTTGACGCTGCTGGCCGGCACCTGTGGGGCCCGCTCGCCGAACAGCGTGCGGATGGCGAGCGATTCGATCTTGTCGTTCTCCTCCGTGCCCGTGCCGTGGGTGGAGATGTAGCCGATGTCATGGATGGTCAGTCCGGCGGACTCGATGGCCGCCCGCATGGCGGCGATTCCGCCGCGTCCGGTCTCGTGGATGTCGGTGATGCGGAACGCATCGGCGGTGGATCCGTACCCCGTGATCTCGGCCAGGGGTCTCGCCCCGCGGGCCCGCGCGTGCTCCAGCTCTTCCAGGATCAGGATGCCGGAACCTTCGCCCAGCACGAATCCGTCGCGCGTCCGGTCAAAGGGACGGGAGGAGGTCTTGTACTCGTCGTTCCGCGTGGACAGGGCAGTGAGTCGGTTGAATCCGGTGGTGCCGAGCGGGTGGATCATGCTGTGGGCGCCGCCGGAAATCATCACGTCGGCGTCTCCGCGACGGATGATCGAGTAGGCCTCGCCGAGCGCCTGCGTGCTGGCGGCGCAGGCGGTAAGGGTGTTGAAGTTGGGCCCGGCCGCCTGGAACTGGACGGCGATGTGCGCAGCGGCCATGTTGGGGTCCTGCTCGATCTCGCACGTGCAATTGAGATGCTCTGCGGCGGCCGCCGCCCAGCGGACGCAATCCAGCCGGTTCTCGTCGTCGTTCCAGCCGTCCACGGCGGCGCGGACGAAGTTGTCGAAATCGATCGGCCCTTCGCCGCCGCCGAGGTAGACGCCCACACGCTCGCGCCGCGGCGGCGGGTCCTGGTCGAGTCCGGCATAGGCCCAGGCCAGTTGCGTGGCGGCCAGGGCGAACCGGGAGTTGCGCGCGGCGTCGGCATGACGGGCCGCATCGGCCCCGAGAAAATCCTCCAGCCGGAAGTTCTTCACCTCGGCCGAGAACGTGGTGGGGAACGTGCGGGCGTCAAACAGGGTGGTGGGCTCGATGCCGCTCTCGCAGCGAAGCAGCCTGGCCCATACGTCTTCAATGTCACAGCCCAGCGGCGTGACCCATCCCATCCCGGTGATGACTGTTCTGCGTCCCACGGGGCTACTCCTCGTACTTCCGGATGATAAGGGCCGCGTTCTGTCCGCCGCTCAGGGCATACCCCACGCTGAGCAGGCAGCGGATCCGCGCGTCGGCCGGGTCCTTCGTCGCGAACGCCAGGCGGCATTCCGGGTCCGGGTCGTCGGTGTTCCGCGAAGGGGGCAGCGTGTTGTGGGCCAGGGCCATCACGCTGACGGCCAGGTCCAACGCACCGGCGCCGGCGCCGGCGTTGCCCAGCGATCCCTTCGTGGCGATGGCGGGCAGGCCGTCGAAGCGGCTGCCCAGGGCGTTCTGCAGGGCCTTCAGCTCCGAGGCATCATGCCCCACCAGCCCGCCGCCGAATGTGCCGACCAGGTCGATCGCATCCGCCGAAACCCCCGCATCGTGCAGAGCGGCCCGGATCGCCGCTGCCAGCCCGGCGCCGTCCGGATCCGGCTGCGTCCAACTGCTCGTGTTCGCGCTGGCGCCGAAGCCGATCACCTCGCCGTAGATACGGGCCCGACGGGCTCGGGCGTGTCCCATTTCCTCCAGGATCAGCAATCCGCCGCCCTCGCTGACCACGATGCCGCGGCGACGGGCGGAGAAGGGACGGCAGGCGCGGTCCGGGGTGTCGTCCCATCCTGTGGCCAGGCGGTTGAGCAGTTGCTGCCGCAGGACGCCCATGGGGTTGATCTTGCTTTCGGCCCCTCCGCAGATGCATACGTCTGCAGCGCCCCGGGCGATGGTGCGGTACGCCTCGCCGACGGCCAGATGGCTCGAGGCCTCGCCGCAGGTGATGGTGTTGGAGGGCGCCTGCGCGTCGTGAACGATCGTCACGTGGCAGCCAAGCATGTTGGGCAGAAACTTCAGCAGCCACAGCGGCG
>Ga0334889_1004565_pt1 | contig 12258 bp, 9 predicted proteins | sample GraSluR1_MG_2_FD_207222 | JGI IMG/M metagenome (GOLD analysis project Ga0334889, IMG submission 207222) | Sludge microbial communities from methane-producing bioreactor in Wageningen University, Netherlands - Granular Sludge_8_08-R1 | ecosystem: Engineered > Bioreactor > Anaerobic > Unclassified ... | reverse complement strand
AGCCCGGGGGAGGTACATCGTCATCATGGACGGCGATCTCACCTACGATCCCATCGAGATCCCCGAGTTCATAAGGCTTCTTGAGAGGGATGAGGCGGATTTTGTCATCGGGACGAGGCTGAAGGGGGAGATCAAAAAAGGGGCGATGCCGGCCCTTCACAGGTATATAGGTAACCCCCTTCTCACCTGGATTCTCAACCTCCTATTTGGGGCGGGGATCTCAGATTCGCACTCCGGCATGAGGGCCATATCAAAAGAGGGCCTGGAGAAGCTGAACCTTCACGCTGGAGGGATGGAGTTCGCCTCCGAGATGGTGATCGAGGCCTCCAGGAAGAAGCTTAGGATAAAAGAGGTTCCCATCACCTACCATCCGCGAATGGGGAGATCGAAGCTCAACTCCTTTTCCGACGGCTGGAGGCATCTGAGGTTCATGATACTCTATAGGCCGACTCCCTTTCTCCTAGTTCCCGGGTCCATTGCCCTGGTCCTCGGCCTAATCCTGACTCTTTTCGTCTTGATGCAAGAGGCGGATCAGGTGATTCGAACACATTCACTAATTCTTGGGAGCATGCTGCTTATAATGGGGTATCAGACCCTTCTATCAGGCCTTTACATCAGCGCCTTCGGCAAAACCTATGGGGTCGAGAGTCCGGGCCGTCTCGCAAGGGGGGTGACCAGCTACCATTCCCTGGAACGGGAGCTGATTTTGGGGTTGGCCCTTCTGGCGGGGGGAGTAGTTCTCGGACTGGACGTAATTCTCAGCTGGAGCGAAGCGGGATATGGGTCTCTCCAGGGGGTTCGGGAATCTGTGATGGCTATGATCCTCACCATAATGGGAATTCAGACGATATTTTCTGCTATATTTGTAAGTCTGCTATTGCTGAAATCCGAGAATGGGTATTCAGATGAGGTCTCGCGAGGAGAGGCTTTGAAGGCTGAGGAAGGAGAAACGGACAAACCACATCCGGCTCGATCGTCATGAAGATCGCTTATGTCCACGACGTAATATACCCTCATGTGAAAGGAGGAGCCGAGAAGAGGGTTTGGGAGATCTCTCGGAGGCTGGCGGATAGGGGCCACGAAGTGCACATCTTCGGGATGAAGTACTGGGAGGGGGAGGACGTCGTCGAAAGAGAGGGCGTTCACCTCCACGGCGCATGCGCGCCCCAGGACCTCTACGTCGACGGAAAAAGGTCGATTAAGGCGGCGGTCCATTTTTCTTGGAGGCTTCTCTGGTCGCTGAGAGGGGATTTTGATCTCATCGACGCCCAGCAGTTTCCGTACCTCCCCTGCTTTTCGGCAAAATTTCATTCAAAGTTGAGACGGGTTCCGCTGGCGATAACGTGGCTTGAAGTCTGGGGGGACTACTGGAGCGAGTATCTGGGGAGTAGGGCGGTCCTGGGCAGATGGGTGGAGAGAGGCACTTTGCACCTTCCGGAAAGAATTATTCCCATATCAGAATCGGTCAGATACGACCTGATCTCGATGGGAGTTGACGCCGACAAAATGGAGGTGGTATCCGGCGGAGTAGATCTAGAAAAAATTTCTAGTATTCGGGCAGAGGAAAAAATTTATGACATTATATACGTAGGAAGGCTCTCTGAACATAAGAGGGTCGACCTGCTCTTGAAGGCGTTGAAGATGGCGAGCGTAGACCGCCCCGATATAAGGTGCGCGATCATAGGTGATGGCCCTGAGAGGGAGAATCTCGGAAAGCTCGCAAAAGAGCTGAAGATCGAAGAAAACGTCGATTTTATGGGGTTTTTGGAACGGGAAGAGGAGGTCATAGCCGGGATGAAATCATCCAAAATCTTCGTCCTTCCCTCGACGAGAGAGGGCTTTGGATTGTCGGTACTGGAAGCGAACGCCTGCGGCCTTCCCGCCGTCGTCGCCAAGGCTCAGAAGAACGCAGCAGCCAGCCTGGTAAAAGATGGCATAAACGGCGCGATCTGCGATCTTTCGGCCCGATCCATGGCCTCGAAGATAGAGGCGCTTCTTAAAGACGAATCTTATAAAAAAATGTCTGACTCATCGATTGAATTTGCGCAAGCTTATGATTGGGGCGAGATCGCAAAGAGAGCTGAAAGCGTATACGAAAAATTATAAAGCTTTAATGATCTGGATGGTATGGACATGCGGTCGGAGATGGAGATATGGATATGCAAGGACTGATACCCGCTGCGGGCGGAGGAACAAGGCTTGGGCCCTTTACTAACGCGATCCCAAAAGAGCTTCTTCCCGTAGGAAATAAGGCTGTCATAGAGCATGCAGTTGAGGCGATGAGGCTTGCGGATATAACTGAGATCGTGATCGTCGTAAGCCCTCACAAGCACGGCCTCTCCGATTATCTCGGATCGGGACGGAGCTTCGGTGTAAAATTCACCTATGTCGTCCAGGACGAGCGGAAGGGGCTCGCAGATGCCGTTCTCTCTGGCGAACACGTGATCGACGGAAGCTTCGTCGTCGTCCTCGGAGACAACTTCTTCCGTCCGAAGGAGTTCTTAAGAGACCTCGTATCATATCACGTGGATGAGCGGGCCGATGCGACTATCGGTGTGGCGGAGGTGAAGGACGTCAGCCGCCATGGCATAATAAGGCCAGAAGGAAATCTGATCGCGGATATGATCGAGAAGCCTTCAGCAGAAGACGCTCCCAGCAGCCTTGGATCCATCGGCGCGTACGTCTTCGAGAAATCGATCTTCGACGCCATCAAAAAGACGAAACCGGGTTATAAGGGAGAGTATCAGCTCACAGATTCGATAAAAGTAGCCATCGACGAGGGGAGAAGGGTCGTATTCAGGAAGATAGACGGAATACACATCGATGTGGGCACTCCCGCTGATCTCATGCTCGCAAATAAGTGGTATTTATACAATGAAAATCCACGATAAGGGTGGAAATGCGCTGATATGAAAAAATGCCGGCTAAAACAGATCCTGAATGGTGGTTGAAGGCTCTATGAAGATATTACAGACGCCTGCGAGGTTTCATCCGTTCATAGGCGGGGTGGAGAATTGCGTCTATGATTTGAGCAGGGAATTGGTGAAGCTCGGCCACGAGGTGACCGTCCTCTGCGCGAACGAGCCAAAGTCGGAAAAAGAGGAGGTTTTAGACGGCATCAGAGTTTTGCGGGTTCCTTACATCGGAAAGATCGCGAATACCAACATCACCCCCCGACTCCCCATCGAGATTTTGAAGGAGGACTTCGACCTGGTCCACGCCCATCTGCCGACACCGTGGAGCTCCGACTGGAGCGCCATCGCATCGGTCGCGAAGAGGAAGCCCTTAGTTCTGACTTATTACAACGATATCGTCGGAGAAGGGCATTTGGATGGGATTGCCCGAATATATAACAAATTTAATTTGAAATTCGTGTTAAAAAGAGCATCTAAAATCATAATCATACAGCCGGACTACATCAGATCCTCTCCATATCTCAAGGATTTTGCGGATAAGGTTGAGACGATACCGGTGGGAGTCAATCTCGAAAAGTTCAGACCTGATGGGATGGCCACGAACGGCAAAACCCTCTTCTTTTTGAGCATTTTGGACAGTTATCACAGGTACAAGGGGCTGGACGATTTGCTTCGCGCTCTGGTTTTGGTGAAGAGGGCCGTTCCTGATGTGGGGCTCGTCGTCGGCGGCGACGGGGAACTCTTGAGTCATTATAAGAGTCTATGCGACAGCCTTGGGTTAAATGAGAACGTCGATTTCATCGGTTTCGTCCCCGAGGAGATGGTGACAAAATGTTATAACAGATGCGACATCTTTGTCCTGCCGTCAATTTCAAGGGCGCAGGAGGGGTTCGGCATGGTAGCGCTGGAGGCGATGGCCTGCGGAAAGCCGGTGATATGCAGCGATGTAGTCGGGGTCGCGGAGGACCTCGGCTCATTTGGCGCAGGCTTAACCGTCGAGCCCTCCAACACTGAAGAAATGGCAGAGGCGATATCTCGCCTCCTCATGAACAGGTCCCTGGCCCGGAGGATGGGCGATGCTGGGAGAAGGCTCGCGGAGGAGAGATACGGCTGGAGGGCGATCGCGGAGAGGATCGAAAAGGTATACGACGGTCTGGTTTGATAGGGCCGATCTGAGTCTCCAAAAATAAAAAATATGTAACAGTCATCTATAGAGGTATTTAAATGGACATGAAGGATAAGAGCGTTCTGATCACCGGAATCACCGGTTTTGTCGGGTCGAAGATGGCAAAGCGCCTCGTGGACGAGGGGGCACAGGTCCATGGGCTTCTGAGGAGAAGGGCCGACGGGGTCTTGCCCCATAACCTCAACCGAGAGGGGGTGGGGCCTCAGGTGAAGCTCTTGGAGGGGGACCTTGAGGATATATCGAGCATCGGCACAGCCCTCTCCGAGAGCGATCCCGATTTCATATTCCATCTGGGGGCCCAGTCTTTCGTTCCCAGGTCCTTTGCAAGCCCCCTGGAGACGGAGGTGACGAACTGCCAGGGCACCGCAAACCTTCTGGAGGCGATCAGGATAAAGGACGTCGATCCGACGGTCGTCTTCGCAGGAAGCAGCGAGGAGTACGGCCTTGTGATATCCTCTGAAGAGCAGCAGAGGAGGGCACTGGATAAGTACGGAACTATCTTTCCAGAGGCTGAAGAGATCCCGGAGGTTCCCATCAAGGAGACAAACCCCCTGCGGCCGATGTCGCCTTACGCTGTGAGCAAGGTCTATGGAGACTTCCTGATGAGGAACTACTGGCATTCCTACGGCATCAAGGCGGTGGTATCGAGAGCCTTCAACCATGAGGGGGCTGGTCGGGGCATAATGTTCGTCACATCCGTCGTCACGAGCCAGGTGATGAAGCTAAAAATGGGCGAGGCGGATAAAATCAAAATCGGAAACGTCAACGCCTTCAGGGACTGGAGCCACGTCTCAGACATCATCGACGGCTACCTTCTGCTCTCCGATAAGGGGCGTTACGGCGATGTTTACAACCAGGGATCGATGAGGACCAACTCGGTGATGAGCTACATACTTTTGAGCCTTGAGGCGGCGGGGCGTCCCATAAGCAAGATCGAGACGCCCCAAGGCGAGAAGGCGGTGGAAAGGCCGACCGAACCTGACAGCTCCGAGATATTCGGATCGAAATTTTCGAAGACGAAGCTCGACGGGATGCTGCTGCGGGGTGAGGTGGAGTTCGGGGCAGAAGATGGTGGAGTTGTAGCCCACTCGGGCTCGGATAAGGTGAAGATCGAGTTTGATCCCCAGAGGTTTAGGCCCGCGGAGGTTCCGATCCTGTTTTCTGATACCAGCAAGATTGCGGAACTCGGATTCGAGGCGAAAAAAAGCCTTATGGACATCATAGAGGACCAGCTGAACTACTACCTATCGCAGGCGGAGCGTAAGTGAAATCGTTGAACACGGTGAATATTTGCGGGGTTCATCGGTTTCGACGCATAGGAAAAAGGTCGCGTTGACTTCGATCCGGCCGGAAGAAACTGTGTTGCCGTTGATGTCAATCTGGAGTTGATGAGATTTCGAAGTGCTCCATAATCACCTCAGCGAGGTTCGCCCAGCAAAATAGAAGGGTGATGGAGGGGAGTAAGGCACATCCAACTCCAGATGACCCTTTTTTTATTTTTCTACGATTGGAACGAGTCCCAATATTCGCATTTCTTTTCATAGCACTCATATGGGGATCTCCAGTTTGTGCATCGACTTTCCAAATTGATGTTCAAGATTTTGGAGCCGAGGGCGATGGTGAGACGGATGACACATATTCTTTTCAGAGAGCGTTAGAGAATGCGAGCGAGAAGGGTGGCGTTGTCTATATTCCGCCAGGGATTTATCGTTTCGATGGGACACTTACAATTCCTGATGGCGTCGCTATGCAGGGCACCTGGGTCGGACCCCATACGGCCGAATTAAATAAGGGATCCACATTTCTGGTTTATTCTGGCAGGGGTGACGAGAATTCGACGCCTTTTATAAGCCTCGAAAGCGATAGTACATTGAAAGGGGTGACCATCTTTTATCCTGAGCAAAAAGTTGATGATATACGCCCTTATCCTTGGACAATTCAAGGTTCAGGAACACATTTTAACGTGATCGACGTAACTATAGCCAACGCCTATAACGGTATAGATTGTGGGACCTTCTGGAATGAGGCCCACCATCTCAGAAACGTCCACATGTGTGCATTGAGGAGAGGTGTATTTGTAGATCAGTGTACAGATATTGGAAGATTGGAAAACGTTCATATTCATACAAACTACTGGGCTCGGGTGAGCGAGCCCTATGCCCTCGACTCGGATGAAGAGGCAGCTCTGTGGAACTATACTAAGAAGCATCTGGAGGGATTCATCATCGGCAGGACTGATTGGGAGTACATTTCCGACTGCTTTGTGATCTTTGCAAATGTGGGATTTCATTTTAACGGGACCTCCCATGGTCTTGCGAACGCCCTCATAACCCAGAGCGGTTCAGACATTGGACCCCTTGCTGTAAAGATCGATAAGGTACAACCGCACGCAGGCGTCGCTTTTGAAAACTGCCAGTTCATGTCCGGGTTTGAAATAGGTCCTCATAACTGGGGGCCGGTTAAACTCACAAATTGTGGCTTTTGGGGATACAGCGACGACGAATTCGACACTGGATCACAGATGATACTGAATGGTCAAGGAACTGTAATGCTGACAGCTACTCATTTTAACGATTGGGACTGGACCGGAGAGGGGAAGGCGTGTATAGAGGTGTTGAATGGATCTCTTTTGATGAGCAACTGTGATTTCAGGGGCTTTGATGAACCGTTCATTTATAAACCGTTACACGTATATATAGGTCCTAATGTAAAATCCGCCGCGATTATCGGAAACCGTTTTCAACATGGCAGGATCGGAATCGTCAATGAGTCGAGGGGCGAGATAGAAGTCGCGGGGAACGTACGCGCGTGAAATTTATCGAGGTGACCAGATGAGAATTTCGGTTGTAGGTGGTGGGTATGTAGGTCTAGTCTCCTCTGCATGTTTCGCAGAGCTGGGGCATTCTGTTGATATCATAGAGATTGATGAGGAAAAAGTTGAGACCATCAACTCGGGCAAGCCGCCGATATATGAAAAAGGTCTGGAAGAATTATTGTCGAAACACGTTGGCAGCAATCTCTGCGCAATTACGGGTTACGACGACGTCTGCAATGCGGACCTCTCTTTCATATGCGTGGGAACACCATCTGGGTCCGATGGAAGCGCAGATCTCTCCATGGTGGAGTCCGCGAGCAGGTCGTTAGGAGAATCCCTGAAGGAGTGTGCGGGATACCACGTCGTGGTGGTGAAGAGCACAGTTCCCCCGGGAACGACGCAAGATTTGGTGATGCCGACCGTTTTGAGATATTCTGGCGATCTCGGAGAGAGGATCGGATTTGCCATGAACCCAGAGTTTCTGAGGGAGGGGCTGGCGGTCCAGGATTTCATGCATCCGGACAGGATCGTCATCGGTAGCTCGGATCCGAAGGCAGGGGATCTCGTGGAATCGGCGTATAAAGGGTTGAACGCTTCCACGGTCAGGGTTGGGCTATCTGCTGCGGAGATGATCAAGTACGCGTCCAATGCGTTTTTGGCCACAAAGATATCCTACTCCAACGAGATCGGGAATATCTGCAAGAAGCTTAGTATAGACGTTTACGAAGTGATGCGGGGCGTGGGGATGGATCATAGAATATCGCCCCATTTTTTGAATGCTGGTGCAGGGTTTGGAGGCAGCTGTTTTCCAAAGGATGTCTTGGCCATGATACGTCTTGGTGAGACGCTCGGCGAGGACCCCGTGCTTTTAAAGTCTGTGATCGAAGTAAATGAGCGGCAGCCGCTCAGGATGGTGGAGCTCTTGGAGAGGAGGGTCGGCCCTCTCTTCGGAAAAGAGGTGGCGGTATTGGGTTTGGCCTTCAAGAACGATACCGACGACGTCCGCGATTCGAGAGCCCTGCCGGTGATAAAGGAGCTATTGAGGAGAGGCGCACTGATCAGGGCTTATGATCCATTGGCCTCCTCCAATATGCGCGGGATCGTCCAGGATATCGAGTATTGCGAAAGTGCAGCCGGGGCTCTGAAGGATGCTGATGCCTGCCTTATAATGACTGAATGGCCCGAATTCGGCCAGCTTGATGGAGATTTCGACCTGATGAGGTCCAGAGTTATTATTGAGGGGAGAAAGATCCTGTCATGTGGGGATGTTGAAGGCATCTGCTGGTAGAGTTGCAGGACGAATCTTAAATATTATTAGGCTGTTGGATATTTCTTTTGAAATGGAGCGGAGTGAAAGGGATAGCTTTGAAGGTGGCGATATTTTACGACTTCATCGGAGCCATCGGCGGGGGGGAGAGGGTCGCTCTGACTCTGGCCCGCGCCCTGGGAGCAGACATCATAACTACTGACGTCGACTCTGAATCGGTGAAGAGGCTCGGGTTCGAAGACGTCGCAATCATCAGCCTCGGAAAGACTATCGCTTTTCCCCCTTTAAAGCAGATATCTGCTTCGGCGATCTTCAGGAGGTGCGACCTATCGGATGATTACGACTTTTTCATCTTCGCAGGCAACTGGTGCCACTATGCTGCGAGGAGGCACAAGCCCAACCTATGGTACTGCTATTCGCCGGTCAGGGCCTTTTACGACCTGAGAGGGTCTGTCATCTCCCGCCAACCGAACCCGGCCCTGAGGGCTCTTGCGGCCCTCTGGATAAGTCTACATATGAGGTTTGATCGGCGATCTGTGAAGTCGATCGATAGAATCGTCGCCATCAGCTCGAACGTCCAGAGAAGGATCATGGAAGCTTACGGCCGCAGCTCCTCCCTCGTCTATCCGCCTGTGGATGTCAATAAGTTCAAGTTTGGAGAGTGCGGAGACTTTTGGCTCTCGGTGAACAGGATATACCCGGAAAAGAGGATCGATCTACAATTTCAGGCTTTTCGCGATATGCCGGAGGAGAGGCTATTGGTGGTGGGCGGCTACTCAAAGGGGGACCATGCATCGAGGTACTACAAACACCTAGTCGAAACGATTCCCGACAATGTGGAGATGCTGGGTGAGGTATCGGAGGAGGAGCTGATCGATCTCTATGCCCAATGCAAAGGCCTGATATGCACAGCGATGGATGAAGACTTCGGCCTCACTCCCGTCGAGGCTATGGCAAGTGGAAAGCCGGTGATAGCAGTGAACGAGGGCGGGTTTCTGGAGTCGGTGGTCGACGGGGTGACGGGAAGGCTCGTCGAGGCCAGGTCGGATAGCATCATCGAAGCGGTGCTCGAGGTATCAGAGGAGGGCTGCCTCCCCTACAAGGAGGCCTGCATAGAGCGGGCCAGGGGTTTCTCGGAGGATACCTTCATAAGGTTGATCGAAGATGAGATCGCCGATGTCATCGACAAAGGGTGAGGATCTTAAGGAGGATATGAATTGAGCTTACTTGTAACTGGAGGGGCCGGATTTATAGGCTCCAACCTAGTGGAGGATCTTCTGGCCTCCGGGGAGGAGGTAATAGTCGTCGATAACCTTACCACCGGGAGCCTGGAAAATTTGGATGATTTGTCCGGGGAGGTAAAGATCATAGAGGCGAGCTGCCTGGACCTGCCTAACCTGGATATCAATCCCGAAGGCATATACCATCTTGGAGTTCCTTCTTCATCGCCGATGTACAAGAATAACCCGATGTTGGTGGGAGAGGCGATCAACGGGATGATCGCCGTCCTGGAGCTGGCCAAGAAGTCGGGGTGCAGGGTCGTTTACGCTTCTACCTCTTCGCTGTACAGCGGCCAGACCCCGCCCCACAAGGAGGATATGGGGGTCTTCGTCACCGACTATTACACCGAGGCGAGGTTCTCCATGGAGAGGCTCGCGGAGCTGTACAAGAGGCTTTTTGACGTCGATTCTGCAGGGATGAGGTTCTTTTCGGTCTACGGGCCGAAGGAGAGGGCTAAGAAGCAGTACGCCAACATCGTCACCCAGTTCCTCTGGGAGATGATGGAGGGGAAGACACCCTCAATATACGGCGATGGAACCCAGACCCGGGATTTCATATACGTCAAGGACGTCACTAGGGCGCTGAGGCTCGCCATGGACTCGGATTACTGCGGACCGATGAACGTCGGGACAGGGATAAGCTACAGCTTCAACGATGTCGTCGAGATGTTGGCGGATAAAATGGGGCTTGAGGTCGATGCTGAGCATGTGAACAACCCCATAAAAAATTATGTCGCTCACACCCTGGCAGATACGGCGAAGGCCGAAGAGGTCTTGGGGTTCAGAGCAGAGCACTCCCTGGAGATGGGGATAGACGAGCTATTGAAGAGCTACTGCAGATAGGGCTGGGAGGAGAAAGTTGATCACGCCGGAGCATCTTCGCGAGCTTTGGGGGTATCGGAGCCTTATAGTCAAGATCGCCTGGAGCGATTTTAAGCTGCGGTATAAGAACTCGGTCTTGGGGTTCTTCTGGACGCTTCTGGAACCTTTGCTGATGCTTCTGGTATTATATGTGGTATTCTCTCACCTGATGCGGGTTCAAGTCGAGCATTACCAGCTCTTCCTCCTCTTGGGGATAGTCCTCTGGAACTTCCTCGCCCGGGGGACTACCATGGGGATCTTCGGGATCATAGGTAAACCCAGCCTGGTCCAGAAGGTCTACTTTCCCAGGGACGTTCTGATCATATCAGCGTGTTTCACCGCGTTGATGATGACCCTCTTAGAGCTGGCGGTATTTGCTGTCTTCATGATAATATTCAAAGTAGCTCCTGGATTGACCATCCTCTATTCTCCATTAATTTTTATATTACTGTTTCTGATCGTCTTTGGGCTCGCAACAGGACTATCTGCCCTCAACGTCTACTTTAGAGACGTACAATTCATTTGGAATGTAGTTTTACAGGCAGGATTTTTTGCGACACCCATCCTTTATCCTGTCACCATATTTCCCGAGCATCTGCAGAAGATAGTCATGTTGAACCCGATAGCACGGATCATATCAATGTTGAGGGACTGCATCCTCTACAATACAGCGCCGCAGGCCGGGGATCTCATATATGTTGTTATTTGGGCTGGCATGGCGGTTCTCGCTGGGTATCTGATATTCGATCGCCTTGAGCCGAGGTTCGCGGAGGAGATATGAGATGACGGTGAAAGTTAAGAGCCTCTGGAAGACCTTCAAGATCCCTCGGGAGAGGAGAGATACCCTCTTTGAGAATCTCGCCGGGATCTTCCGCCCAAACCAGTACGATGCCCTCACCGTGCTGAAGGATATAAACTTCACCGCGGAAGAGGGGGATTTTATCGGGATTATCGGCGACAACGGCTCAGGCAAGAGCACTCTGCTCAAGATCATCGCCAATATACTCAGGCCTACCAGGGGCGAGATCGAGGTGGATGGGAGGATCGCCTCCTTCTTGGAGCTGGGGGTTGGGTTTCATCCGGATCTGACGGTTCTGGAGAATGTGGACGTCTACGCCTCGGTGATCGGCTTAACCAACCGGGAGATCGAGGATAGGAAGGAAGATATCGTCGAGTTTGCTGGCCTGCGGAAGTTCGAGGAGACGAAACTGAAGAACCTCTCATCGGGGATGCAGGTGAGGCTCGCCTTCTCTACAGCGGTTCAGACCGATCCTGACATACTGCTGGTGGATGAAGTTCTCGCGGTAGGGGACAAGGAGTTTCAGCAGAAATGTTTTGACGTATTCAACCGGTACAAGAAGGAGGGGGTGACGACCCTCTTCGTCTCTCACGATCTTGGTGCTGTTCGGAGGTTCTGCGATAAGACGCTCCTGTTGCGGCACGGTGAACAGGTGGCCTATGACGAGACGAGCAGGGTTATTGATCGTTATATATATAATACAGAATTAGACTACACTCCTTTGGAGGCGTCGGAAGAGGAAGCTACTGCATCGGACGCGATGGAGACGGAGGATGCCGCCATAGAGGCGGTGGAAGAGAAGAAGACTAGATGGGGGAATATGAAGCTGGAGATCACGGGGGTGAAATTTTTGGACAAATATGGGAAGATGAACAACAATTTCATCTCTGGGGATCCATTGGCCGTCAGGATTTTCTACCACTCTCATGAGAAGATAGATTCTCCTGTCTTCGGGATCGTCTTTTATTGCCAGGATACTTACTGTTATGGCACAACCAACGATTTTAAAGGATTTGATATCGGGTCGGTCTATGGGATGGGTTACGTAGATTTCGTTATCGAGAAGTTGCCCCTTCTGGACGGGAGGTTCGAAGTGACGGTCGCGGTGGCAGACTCGAATTACAAGGTCCAGTAC
>Ga0334889_1004563_pt1 | contig 12266 bp, 13 predicted proteins | sample GraSluR1_MG_2_FD_207222 | JGI IMG/M metagenome (GOLD analysis project Ga0334889, IMG submission 207222) | Sludge microbial communities from methane-producing bioreactor in Wageningen University, Netherlands - Granular Sludge_8_08-R1 | ecosystem: Engineered > Bioreactor > Anaerobic > Unclassified... | reverse complement strand
TACGTGAAGTCAAACAGATCACCCATGCCCAACCGGTGATGGAAGGCGCCGGGGTGAAATTGAACCGCGCGCTGGGCTTTGGCGCTCAAACCACCTTTGATCCCTTCCTGCTGCTGGATGATTTTCGTTCGCAAACCCCGGCAGATTACCTGAGCGGTTTCCCCTGGCACCCGCACCGCGGCATTGAAACCATCACCTATATGCTGGAAGGCGAGGTGGAGCACGGCGATAGCCTGGGCAACCAGGGTGTGATCGGCGCCGGAGATGTGCAGTGGATGACCGCCGGCAGCGGCATCATTCACCAGGAATTACCACAGGGCGATTTGCACGGTCGCATGGGCGGTTTTCAATTGTGGGCAAACCTGCCCGCCTCGCACAAGATGATGCCGCCGCGCTACCGGGAAGTGAAAAGCAGCCAGATTCCGCAGGTGAACCTGCCGGGCGGCGGGGTGGTGCGCATCATCTGTGGAGAAGTGGATGGCGTGCAGGGACCTGTGCAGGATGTCGTCACCGACCCGCGTTATCTCGACGTCAGCCTGCCTGCCGGGGCGCAGTGGCAGCTCGCCACGCCCGCCGGGCACACGGTTTTCGCCTATGTATTTGAAGGGCAGATGCGCTTTAGCGTGGAAGGCAGCGCCTTTGCCGCTAACCGCGACCTGGTGCTGCTGGGCGACGGCGATCAACTGGCTGTGACTGCCGGGGCGGAGGGCGGGCGTTTCCTGCTCATTTCCGGCAAACCCATCCGTGAGCCGGTCTATTGGCGTGGTCCCATCGTGATGAACAGCGAGCAGGAACTGCGCATCGCTTTTGAGGAGTTCCGCGACAGGACGTTTATCAAAGCGTGAAATAATTATGGAATGGTTCCATAACCACCCTAAAGGTTTATCAAACCTTTAGGGTGGTTTTCTTTAGAGATGTTAATACCTTGACTTCCAATTTATCGCATGATAATATATCGTAACACGATGTATCGATTTACGATATAATGATCGGAAAAACATGGACAAAGACCTGCAAAAATATATTCCCTTATCCGAATCGACCTACTACATTCTGCTGGCGCTAAGCGAGCCGCTGCACGGCTACGGTGTGATGCAAAAAGTGGAAACCATCAGCGACGGCGAGGTGCGCATTGGTCCCGGCACACTGTACGGCGCCTTTGCCACACTGGATAAGGAAGGGCTGATCTGGATGGTGAAGGAAGAAGAACGCCGCAAATGCTATGCCCTGACCCCAAAAGGCAAACAGGTGCTGGCTGCACAAATTGACCGTTTGGAACTGATGGCGCACAATGGACGACAGGTGCGCCCGCTGTTGTAAGAGAGTGAGTAAAAATGAGTGACTCAATTTTAAGGAAATTCCGCTGGTTCTGGGCGTGGGACGACGAGCGCGAAGAAGCCTGGCTGCGCGAGATGTCGCAGCAAGGCTGGCACCTGCAAAAGGTGGCACTGCCCGGTTTTTACACCTTTGCAAAAGGTGAGCCGCGCGATTATGTTTACCGCCTGGATTACACCCGGACGCTCAAAAAGAACGCTGATTATTTCTCCCTGTTCCGTGACTCCGGTTGGGAATACCTGGGCGAGATGAACGAGTGGCAATATTTTCGTAAAGAAGCGCTTGGCGGTGAAGCGCCCGAGATTTATACCGATAACGAATCAAAGGTGCAAAAATACAGGCGCTTGATGGGATTCCTGCTCATTTTCTTGCCCATCATCCTGATCAATATCATCAATATGTCTCGCATCGAATCCAAGACAGCATCTGCATCGATGTGGGTGAATATCGTCCTGCTGGGTGTGTATGTTTTTGGTATGATTAAACTGTATTTGCGGGTTGAGGCATTGAAACGTCTCTAGACAGCCTGCGTGAGGATTTACGACATGGACAATCAGAACCAGCGTATGTTCCACGGTGACATAACCGCCGCTGCCCTGGCAGACCAACTGGCAGCGCGCTTCAGTGAACGCCACCAGCGGGTGAATGTGACGCCCGGCAGCGGCACCGCGCTGGTGCAAATTGGCAGCAAACACGGCACGCCCATTTCAGTGCACATTGCCGACACCAGTGGCGGCGTGCTGGTGACCATGAGCCGCGGGCAAGACTGGCTGGACCGCGTATCGGACGCGGGTGAACTGATTGAGCGCGCTGCCAACGGCAACCCCCTTTCGCTGCTGGCAATGGCGCCCGAAGTGTTCGGCGAGCTGACCAAATCGAATCCTGCCCCTGAAATCTGGGAAGCCATCAACGACCTGTGCGGTTTGACGCGCGCCCTGGCGGGTGAGAAGAATGCCCCTGGCAATCCCATCATTTGCCCCTACTGCGCCACACCCAATCCGCCGGGAAGCGAGCAATGCCAGGCGTGCGGCGCCGCCCTGCCGGTGGACCTGCCGCGCAAATGCCCCAAGTGCGGCAGGGCGCACACCTCCGATGCCCTGTTCTGCCAGGCGTGCGGAACCCGCCTGGTAAAAGGTTAGTAAGGTAAAATTATTCCAAAAGAGGCAGCCATGACATCTGAATCCAATCCAACCATCCAAATTGACTTTACCCTGTACGGCGATATCGCCCCCAGGGCAGGCGGTACTTTTGTGGCACAGAAACAGATGGAAATGGCAACTGGCGCCACCATTGGCGATTTGCTGGACTTGCTGGATATTGCCGACAGCGACCGGGGTTACCTGTTTGTCAATTCGGTTTTATACGATGTGCCGGGATTGAGCGCATCACGCAACGAACCGCTGAAAAACAACGATCACCTGGGCATTTTTTCAACGCGCCACATGTGGCCCTACCAATACCGCGACGGCGTGCGCATGTCTGACAGCCTGAAAGCCACCCTGGCTGAAGTAGGCGCCATGCACAACAGCTATCTGAATCTTTAGGTTACAGTTAAGGGCACTGAATTAATCCCTGCGCCCACAGGCAGCCGCCGCAGGCTGGGAAGGTATTTCCCAGGCAGTCTTCGCGGTTTTCCTCGGGCAGCTCGCAGCAGTTGCAGTCGGTGCAAGGTGAAAATTCGAAGGATTGCAGGCGCTGACGCAGTTCCACGTATTGCGGATCTTCCCAGAGCTCCAATAGATCGCGTTTTAACACATTGCCCACATCGTAGGCATGCGACCGGCGCGGACGGTTATCCAAAAAACTGTCATAGGTGTGCAGCAAGGGCAGGCACGGGCTGACCGCCCCGTCCCAGCGCACCGCCAGGCTGCCTTTTTCGATGAATGGGCAGGTATACACGCCCTGTCCCATCATTCCATTGTTGATTTGGATGGAGTAGTTACCGCGCTGCACCTCAGCCAGCGGTTGCTGCGTGTGTTCATTCACATCGATGCGCGGCATATTGACGCGCGGATGCAAATCGGTGAATTGATAAGGGGCATTATACATGGCGCCGCGGTACAACACCTCTTGCCGCAGCTCATCGGTGTGAGCCAGCACATTGGAAATAGAAAACTTTTTGGCGCCCAGGCGAACGCCAAGCGCTAATACCTTGGGAAGGTCGGCGACATTGCGCTTCATCGCCACAAACGCAATACCGAGCTGCAGGGTGTTTTTCATGCGCGAGCCGCGGTAGCGCAGGTAGGGCAGCCGTTCCAGGTTGGCAATCACCTGCGGCAGTGTTGCGCCCAGGCGCACATCTTCATAGCTCTCCGGCGAGGCGCCGTCCAGTGAAACCCACAATGAGTCCAATTCCACTTCCAGCAGGCGCAGCACCATCTGTTCGTCAAGCAGCACGCCGTTGCTGATCAACTCGACTGTGGCTCCCAGCGCTTTCGCACGCCGAATCATTTCAATAATGGCGGGGTGCGACAACGGCTCGCCAAATCCGCCGAAGAACACCGTGGGACGCGGGGTCAGTTTTTTTATCCCTTCCAAAATGCGCGTGTAGGTTTCTTCAGTCATAAAACCCGAATCTTCATCCCACACATTGCGCATGCAGGTGAGACAGGTGAGGTTGCAGGTGTTGGTGGGTTCCACGTATACCCGCGCCAGGTGGTGAATGGAGCGCGAGATGCGAATTTCATTTTCACCGATGATGAGCTGCACGGGCGAGTTGGGCAGCAGCCCCAATTGTGCGGCTGCCTCGGGCGGAAGTATCAGATGACCCTGTGCATCTGTGTATGTGAGTTTTTCAGGTTTCATGCTCATAGAGGTTATTTATCCTTCATCCTGATGACCAGGTTGGCGGGGCTATGACTGTCGACGCGTTCTTCGCCGTAGGGCAGCAGCCCCAGGGTGAGCGCCGTGTTGTTATGAATCATCTCAAAACGGGCAAAAGAGATGTCGATTTTGCTGGGAAACGGCGCAAAAGAATCAATCTCCCAACCGTTTTGCAGCCCTTCGCGCAAATAAAACGCTTCCAGTGCACCGATGGAGCTTGCGCCGCGGTATGCCCGCCAGTTGTGCGGGTCGGCGATGTCGCTCACCAGTTCGGCAGGGGGCGTGGGAACATAATCAGGCGGCAGCGGCAGCCCACTGGCATCGCGAGCCAGTCCATCAGCCAGGCTGACCGGAAAGCGCAGGCTGGAGATCAGGTTGGTGAACAGCGGCTCGAACCAGGCGCGATCGCTCAGGGTGTGCAGCACCATGAAGTGCAGCACCAGCGCACCACGCCCCAAAAGACCCGCCCACAGGCGCTGATTTTTGCTTTTGGGCAGGGCGATCTCGGCTTCCATGCCCTGCGCGCCGCCCATTGCCCAGGGGGCTGCACCCACATTTTTGGCGCCCAGCATGCCTGCCGTTAAGCCAATGTGCTGGTTCCACAGTGGCTGCAAGTCTTGCAGCAAGCCGTTCCACTCAGCCCGCACCAGTAAATGCCCGTTTTGTTCACCCTGGTAATTATCATCCAGGGCTGCTTCAACGGGCGCAAAACCTTCCACATCACCCAGGGTGCGGTGAACCCAGTTGTCCGGGTAGGTTAACTCATAGCCCCACAAAATGTGTTGAAAAACTGCCATAAGAATCCACGTCTCTTTAAGGTTACAAATTATATCAAAAAAGGCGCAGTTGAGTGTGCTGCTCGCTCAACTGCGCCCGGTTACCTAGACGGTTGTTCCGTCTTAGCCTCCAGCCACAGCCGGGATGAAGGCTACCCGGTCGCCGTCCTGCACCACATCGTCCAGTTCAGCCTGGCGGTGGTTGCGGATGATCACGCGTACCTCGTCAGGGGGCAAACCCACCATATCGCGCAACTCGAGCATGGTGGTACCCGGCGCCACTTCCATGCTGCGGGCGCCGCCCAGCGGCACATCCGGCATAAACTGGCGCAATGTGGCCAGCGCCACCACTTCAACCTTCATGCAGCTTTAGCCTTCATGCACCCAGGCGAAGACTTTATCCAGTTCTTCGTCGGTGATGGACCACTTCACATTGTGCGGCGGCAGCGCTTCGTTGCGCATGAACTCAGGCGGACGGTCATCCTCGGCGGTGAAGCCGGCGCGTTCGTTGAAAAGGCGCTCGATCTTCAAGATTTCTTTGCCAATCGGGATGACATCGGCGCCGGTGATGTTTTGCCCGGTGATGCCGGCCACCGACTCAGCCATGCCGTTCCAGCCGTCCTGAATGTCGAGAATGGGGAAGGCGATGAACAGGCAGTAACCAGTGCTGTCGATGAAAGCGGTGGCCGCCTGGAAGGTTAAGGAGAGATCGCCCTTGCCTTCGTCGGACAACGGATCGGCTTTACCGCCCACACCGGCGATTTCAGGCGCAATGGTGTAGCCGGCGGTGTGATCGGCGCCCATGGGGGTGGTGGCATAGGTGACACCAATGCCCTTGACCGCGCGGGGCTCGTAGGCCGGCATGGACTGCCCCTTGACGGTGGGCACGCGGTGCACGCCAAAGGCGCGCGCCGTAGTTTCAACGCCCTGGCCTAGGATGCGGCCCAGCGGAGTGGCTTTGCGAATATCATCGAACAATTTCAGTGCACCCTCTTTGTCGCCAAAGGGCAGCAAACCGCCGTCCATGGCAACGGCAATGGTGTTGCCGGCTTCGATGGTGTCGAGGCCAATATCGTTACATTCGCGTGTCATTTTGGCCACATAATCAATATCGTCGATGCCGCAGTTGGCGCCCAGCGACCAGGCGGTTTCGTATTCGATGCAGGAGACAAAGGCTTTGCCTGATTCATCGGGATAGACATTGGAGCATTTGATGATGCAGCCCGGGTGGCAGTTATGTCCCATGGTGCCGGGACCCTTGTCGCCGCAGCGTTCTTTGACCACTTCGGCGATGCGCTCGCCCGAGATTTTTGCAGCGCCCTCAAAATGACCGCTGCTGAAATTGCGGGTTGGAAAACCACCGGCTTCGTTGAGCAGGTTAACCAGGATGGCTGTGCCGTAGGAGGGCAAACCGCCGCCGCGCTTGGTGAGGGCGTGTTCCATTATGGATTGGGTCAGTTTCTTGCGGCCAGTTTCGAACAGTTCTTTGTTGGCAATTTCAACACCGGGGGCGCCCTTGTCATCAATCACGATAGCTTTAATGCAGCGCACACCCATCACAGCGCCCAGTCCGCCGCGTCCGGCATAGCGGCCGGGGGCGTTCTCGGTATCATTGACCGAAATACCGGCATTCGACATCAAATGCTCACCGGCAGGTCCAATGCCCACCACGGCAGTGTCGGGATACTTTTCCCACAGCACCGTATCCACTTCGTACATGCCTTTGCCGGCCAGGTGCGCGGCATCCTGAAATTCAACGCCGTCTTTGGTCACCACCAGCAGGCGCCATTTCTTGTCTTGCGGCGCGCCTTCGATGATGATGGCTGCCAGGCCCAGTTTGGCAATTTTGGCTCCCGAAAGACCGCCGGCGTTGGCTTCTTTGATGCCGCCGGTCAGCGGGCTTTTGGCGCCAAACGAGGTGCGGCCGCTGCTGGGCGAGGCCGGTGAGCCGGTAGCCCACCCGGGGGCAATCACCAGCTTATTGTTGGGTCCCAGGGGGTGGCAGGTCGCGTCAACCTCATCGGCCACAATCGCCGAAGTCATCGCGCGTCCTCCCCAGCGTGCCCACTTCGCTGGTACAGGCTCATACTTGAAAGTTTGATCGGACATATTGATGCGTAAAATCTGTCTTGCCATACTCTTTCTCCTTGTTTTGTTTGTTGGTTTTGTAGAGCGTTATGTTGTAAAATAATAGCGCCCCTTTCGTTTTCCCAGACCAGGCAGGCTTTTGCGCCTGGCGCTCACGGCGGACGTGGCGCAGAGGGAAAAAAGGGGCACTTTTATCTTTCAAAAAATATTATTGGTTTGTAGATTTAATCTTAGCGCAAAAGATCAAAAAAAACAATATTGAAGTTAAATCTGGTTTCCCTCTTATTGGTGACACTACCAGTTTTTTCGGCAAGCCATGCAATCTATCAAAGGAAGGTATTATGAAACCCGGGTTTAACTTGTGGATAGAGATTGACGGGCAGGTGGCGCTTTCGGGCTGGCGGGTCAAATTGCTCAAAACCATTGCCGCCACCGGTTCAATCAACGCCGCCGCGCGCGAGATGGATATTCCCTATCACACCACCTGGCAGAAGATTCACGAGATGGAAGAACGCCTGGGGGTGAAGCTGCTGGAGACGCGCATCGGCGGCGTGCAAGGCGGCGGCGCGCAGCTCTCGCCTGCGGCAGAGGAATATTTGGAAAAGATGGATGCGTTCTACGCCGCCCTGACGCCGGTGGTGGAGACAACGTTTCGGCGGATTTTTGAGGAAGAATAAAAAAACGGCGCCCCGCGAAGATGGGCGCCGATTTGTTTTAGAATAATTGATTAGGCTGGTGATTAAAGAAGTGTTACTTTGGAAGCCTGCAGGCCTTTCTGGCCTTTTTCGATGGTGAATTCCACTTTCTGTCCTTCTTCGAGGGTGCGGAAACCATCGCTCTGAATGGCAGAATAGTGAACGAACACATCATCGCCGTTTTCCTGAGACAAGAAACCATAACCTTTGCTATTATTGAACCACTTTACAGTACCTACTACACGATCTGACATCTTACTTTCTCCAATTTTGAAATGAAACAGTTGAATAGATTTTTTAGTAGCGGCTTGAGCCACCACGGCGATCTCCACCGCCGCGATTGCCATAGTTGCCGCCACGCCCACCACGGTCCCCATAACCGCCGCTGTTGCGGCGCGGACCGCCAAATCCACCGCCTCGACCAGAATCTTCGCGCGGTCGGGCGAGATTTACCTTAATTTCACGATTGTTCAGGCTGTAGCCATTGAACATGTTGACGGCTTTTTGCGCCTCTTCATTGTTGCTCATTTGCACAAAGGCAAAACCGCGCGATCGACCGGTGGTGCGATCCATGATCACTTCAGCCGATTCGACAGTGCCCGCCTGTGCAAACAGGGTGCCCAGTTCTTCACTTGTGGTGGAGAAAGCAAGGTTTCCAACAAACAATTTGGTTTCCATCTCTATCAAGTTCCCTAACCCCCGGTCTTCTAGCCGGGAACAAAGGAACCACCGTCCATAATCAGGAACAGCGGTTCAGGCACATAAACCCAATTACATGAGAAGTATATCATAGAATTGATTTTGTCAAGATCGATCTGTTAGTAATTTTTCGTGCAAATGTTCACCATATTGGGCTTCAAACCAGGCTGCCAGGCGGTGCACCGCCCACAAATTTACCAGCATAATGCCCGTCATCACCCCGAAGGGCAGCGCAATTTGATCCCAGGCCAGGCCGGTGCGCGCCGCAACCGCCTGCAATGCCAGCATGCAGTACAGTCCGGCCGGCAGGCTGGTGACGGCGGCCGGGATGTACTTGCCCCAAACAAGAAACTGCCCCATGTGCACGAGCAGGTGAAGGAAAAACGCCAGCAGCAGCCCCGCCCACCAGGCGAACCATTGAAATTCCACCGCCGCCACGCTGAAAGCACTGATCAGCACAAATTCTTCGGCCACCGCCAGCGCAAATGCAGGTGTGGACAGACTGCTGAAATGCGGCAGCATTTTATTCGCCAGGCGCGGGAAGCGCTGCTGCAATTCAGCGGCGTTGCGAGCCGCCCAGTTTTTCATCATTACGATCTCTTCAAAATCATGCAGCATGAAAACCAGCGGCAACAGGTACAGGATCGTTTCGATCTTCATCCGGTATTTCCAGCAGTGTTTATGAGATAATACACAGCATTCTATTTATAGCACCAATTTTTCGAGGTGAACTCAATGGACGAAATCATCACATCTTTTGGCTGCCTGCGCCCCTGGTGCATGGAGGACGATACAGCCATCGCCAAATATGCCAACAACCGCGCCATCTGGCTCAACCTGCGCGACGGTTTTCCGCACCCTTACAGCATCGAGGATGCGCGCAATTTTTTGAATGCGGCCATCAACCAGCACCCCGACACCTTTTATGCCATTGCCACGTCTGAAGAAGCCATTGGTTCCATTGGCATCACCATTTTGAGCGATGTGCACCGCCTGACCGCTGAGCTGGGTTACTGGCTGGCGGAACCCTACTGGGGTCGCGGCGTCATGAGCGAGGCGGTACGCGCTTTCACCGACTATGCCTTTGAGCGCTTTGGGCTGGTGCGCATTTTTGCCGAACCCTACGCGCGCAATGCCGCCTCTTGCCGTGTGCTGGAGAAGGCGGGCTTTAGCCTGGAAGGACGCATGCGCCGGGCGGCCATCAAAGACGGACAGCAGACCGATATGTTCCTGTATGCCAGGATAAAAGAATAAACGAATATTTCCGAATAGGGATTCTCACATTCGTGATAAACGGCTGAAGCCGTCACTACAAAAAAAACATTTTTCAAAAATGGGTGGATGGTTTGAAAACTTCAACCAATCCATCCATTTTTGATTCGTCATTTCGACGAGCGCAGTGGATTGATTTGAGAATGGAAGAATTCGCGCGAGGAGAAATCTTAACCCCAATCGATCAAAGCACACTGTTGAAAGATTAATGCTAAGATTTCTCACCCTCTTTGCAGCATAATTATCATGAGTTCGGGATAATTAATAAGATGTCGTTACGAGTGAGCACAGCGAGCGAAGCAATCTCAACTTTTTTGGCTTACTATGAGATTGCTTCGCCGGTTGAAATAGGAAAAACGCCCTTTCAACCTTCGCAATGACAAATCACCTTATCCCGAATCGACGTTAAATAACTGTGTTCAGGCAAGAATCGGTGGGGGCGAAATGCCAGGATGGCTTTATAACTCGGTGATGGAGATGTTGCCGTCGCCCACCAGGTGGGTGACGCGCTCAATCAAATCGGGGTTAATGCCAATCGATTCGTTGGGGAATTCAATCAGGTAGGACCTCCCGCGTTCGTACAGTTCGAACACGAAGCGGTCTCTACCGGGGCATGAACGCAGCAAACCGTGCGCGCGGTACAGGCGGCGCAAATCGTGCTCTTTTTTGCCGGAGGAATGCAGGCAAATGTGCACCATGCGCGGCGGGGCGGTGATTTCGCCGGTGGTTTGCGGCGCCAGCGACTGCGGCGGCAGGATGTAGCGCATGTCGGGCGGGTTCGCTTCGGCAATGCGCGGGAGATTGGTGCTTTCGATGATCACGGTTTCGGTTGTTGTGAGGGTTTCCGCATAGGAAACCTCCAGCCCGGTTGAACTGACCTCAATCGTCTGAACGGGCGAGTGGTCAGCGGCGCTTAATTCAGGCGGAATGCCCGCCCCATTGCCCCTGGCGGTGGTCGGCAGGGTGGGGAATTGATCATCGAACAGGTCGCCAAACGGGTCGTCGATGTCATTCGGGCTGTCGTCGGGCGGCGTGGCTGAATCGGGCGGGATCGCGTCGAGGGGAGGCACGAAAGTTACTTCTTCCATCACCGGCTGTGAATCTTGCACGGTTTCGCCGTCTTCCGGCTCACCAAACACCGGTGGCGCGGAGGAAAGCGGCTGGTCGGGCAGCAGCGGGTCGCCTTCGGGGATGTCATCAGGGTCGACCACAGCCAGCTTGTCCACCAGGATTTTGGGATCGCCGTTACCGCTGTCCACTTTTCCTTCAGCCAGCAGCACCTGGTCATTATCCACCAGGTTGCCGTATTTCTCCCAGGTGCGCGGGAAAATGACCAATTCCAGCGGCCCCTGGATGTCTTCGATGGACACAAACCCCATCGACTTGCCGTCTTTGGTGGTGTGCCGCCTGAAGCGGGTGACCAACCCCGCCACGGTGACCTTTTGTTTGCCGTCCACTTCACCCAACTGGGCCGAATAGTGGCTGACCTTGCGGCTGATGGCGGGCATGTAGGCTGACAGGGGATGATCAGAGACGTACAATCCCAGCAATTCACGTTCCCATTCCAACTGTTCGCGGGCGTCCATGCCAAAGCTCATGGGCAGCACAATTTCTTCTTCCACCCCTTCCACCATGCCAAAGAAGCTGAGCTGTCCCATTTCAGCGGCGCGGAAGTGGCTGGCGCTGACCGCCAGGATACGGTCCAGCGCTTCGAGGATGGATTTGCGCGAACCAAAACGGTCCAACGCGCCCACGCGCGTCAGGCTTTCGAGGGCGCGTTTGCCCACGTGGCGCAGGTCCACCCGGCGGGCAAAGTCGTTCAGGTCGCTGAAGGTTCCGCCTTCCTGCCGGGCGGCCAGGATGACTTCCACCGGGCCCTGCCCCACATTTTTGACCGCACCCATGCCAAAGCGGATGGCAGCGCCGCCCTGCTGGCGGTCTTCAATGGTGAAATCCCAGCCGCTGCTGTTCACATCAGGCGGCAGCACCTCAATGCCCATGCTGCGGCAGTCGGCCACATACAGCGCCACTTTGTCGGTCTCGTTTTTCGAGGCAGACAGCAGCGCGGTCATATATTCAACCGTGTAGTGATGCTTGAGGTAGGCGGTTTCTACCGCGATGATGCCGTAATCGGCGGCATGGCTCTTGTTGAAACCATAGCGCGCAAAGTTCTCCCAGTCATCAAAGATCTGCGAGGCGGTTTCATTGTCAATGTCATGCGTCACCGCGCCTTTGATGAACTTTTCACGGTGTTTCTTAAGATCGTCGGCCTTCTTCTTGGCAATGGCCTTGCGCAAGCCGTCGGCTTCCGAGGGTTCGTAGCCAGCCAGTTGAATGGCGGCGAACATGATCTGTTCCTGGTAGATGGGGATGCCGTAGGTCTCTTTGAAGATGGTTTCCAGCGCCGGGTGGCGGTAGGTGACCGGCTCTTCATCGTGCATGCGTTTGATATACGATGGAATGAAATCGAGCGGGCCGGGGCGGTAGAGCGCCACCATGGCGATGATGTGCGACAGGTTTTGCGGCTTCATCTGCATCAGGTAGCGCGTCATGCCAGTGCCTTCCAACTGGAACACGC
>Ga0334889_1004555_pt1 | contig 12286 bp, 14 predicted proteins | sample GraSluR1_MG_2_FD_207222 | JGI IMG/M metagenome (GOLD analysis project Ga0334889, IMG submission 207222) | Sludge microbial communities from methane-producing bioreactor in Wageningen University, Netherlands - Granular Sludge_8_08-R1 | ecosystem: Engineered > Bioreactor > Anaerobic > Unclassified... | reverse complement strand
CAGATACGAGATCCTGACCAGGTATCAACAGGCGGATACTGCACCTCAGCCTGCGATCGATACTGGGGAGAACTGGTGGATGCATCAACAATTGTCAGGTAGTCTCGGCAACCGCGACGAACCTGTCGAAGTGCGAGCTTCTCCCCAGGAACCGGAATAAAAGTCTGTCCCAGACGGAAAACGAAAACGATCCCCCCGCGGCATTGGGGTGTCCTCCGCCGTTGAATTCCCTGGCAAGGATGTGGCTGATTGGCGGCTCTGACCGGAGCGAAAACCGCCCGTTTGGCGAGACCAGGACTTCTATATCGGTCCCGAGCTCCTTTCGTATCCGGGCGGCGGTCTCGCTCGGGTACCGGTAGAGGGGCGCGAATGCGATGCGGTATTTATTATCGGAGATCCGCGCTTTCCGGATGCTTTTTCTCATGACCTCCTCCATATCAGCCCTGATCTCAGCACATTCCTTCTCGATGTATGCATCGGAGAAGATGCCCTTTACCAGGCAATCGCGAACGTACTCGCGGTTCTTCTTCCTCTGAAGCACTTCGCCAAGAACCGCCGAACGGGGGTCTTCGTGTCTCCAGAGATCATAGTCGCACACCACGCCGGCCACTTCGGTCGCCACCGGGTCGCTGGGCATCAAATCCTGTGCACAGATCCCGCAGGCACAGGTTTTCGTGTCGACATGGACGATGTCACACAATGCTTCAGCCATCCTGATCTCGTCTTCGTTCCAGCGGTGGTGATCCCGCCACTCTATTCTCCACCCATTCTCCCTGGCACGAAGGAGAGTATTTTTGAGATCCTTCCTGAACCCGATGTCGCTGATCGAGAGGGTGTCCCCTTTCCCCGACACCCGTGATACTGCATCCAGTATGGCCGGGAATTTTCCAACCGAGCAGAAGATGGTCGTGATATCGCCAAATTTCATGCGGTGAATGGCATCGGCACCGACTGCGTCGAGATCGTTGTGGGTGAGATGAACCACGGGCAATTTCCGCGATTCCACCATTGCGACGATGCGATCATAGGGTTTTGTACCATCCCCACCAGGTAGTGCCATCCTCATTGAATCCAACTGCCGGACATAAAAAAAGAACGGAAGACGAATCCGGTGTAAAAAATCAGATCATTTATCAACCCGGAGGTTGAATATCATAGGCCGCCTCAGTAGCTCAGTTTGGGAGAGCGCCAGACTGAAGATCTGGTTGTCCCCGGTTCAAATCCGGGCTGAGGCATCCGGACGCCAGGTTCAAATCCTGGTCGCAAAGTTTTTGTATATCCTTTCAGACCCGTTTCTATGGTATCTTCCACGATAGCCACTACCGTACGGACTGAAGTAGCATCTTCACACCGTTTCTCATGTATCAAAGCTGAGTATGGCATGCATTCGATCGATGCTGCTTTGGCATCGAACCGGATAACCAAACGTGATGCTGATCTTATCAAGGAGTTCATAGCCGAGCGAAAGGTCGCTGCCAACATTGGAGCCAGCCGGGCGAACAAGTTCATCTATGTCTTGGTCGGATGGAGACGGTTCATCGGGCCCTACCACGAGCTCTCGATCGCCGATGTGTATACCAGCATCGACACGATGAAGAATAGCCTCACGCAGAAAGGCACGCCCTTCAAGCAGAACACGAAGCATGACTGGGTCCGGATCCTTCGCCAATTCCTTCTCTGGATGATCGAGAATGAGTATTCTAATCTCCCGGAGCGGAAAATCCGTCGAATCCAGGTCCCGACCAAGGATACCATGACTCACAAGGCCGCGGACCTCCTGACACCCGAAGAGGTGAAGGCACTTCTGGCGGCCTGCCGCTGGAGCCGGGACCGGGCCCTTATCGGGATGCTCTATGAGGGAGGCTTCCGGATCGGTGAGCTCGGCCAGATGAAATGGAGCGATCTCTCCTTTGATAGCACCGGAGTGGTCGCCAATGTGAACTTCAAGACCGGGATTCCCCGATATGTCCGGATTATTATGGCGAAGGGATATCTCTCCCAATGGCGGGCTGATTATCCCGGTACCCCAGAGGGAGATGCATTGGTCTTTCTGAATGAGTTGAGGCGACCGATCACCAATGGCGGGGTCATCAAACAGCTCCGCAGAATATGCGAGCGGGCTGGGATTACGAAGCACGTCACCCCTCACCTCTTCCGCCACTCGCGGATTACTCATCTCATCAACGAAGGAGTCTCGGAGAGTGTGATCAAGATGATGATGTGGGGGTCGGTGCATACAACCATGTTCAAGGTCTATGCCCACTTAACAGGGAACGACATTGATGAGGAGTTGCGCCGGGTCTACGGTATCCAGAAGGAAACAGAGAAAAAACGCGTTCCTCGGCTCGAGCCCCGGGTCTGCCCTAATTGCCACTCACTCATGCCACCGGTCGCCGACTATTGCGCACACTGTGGAGAGGCTCTTCTGAAAAGCCGTACGGCCAGGGAGGAGGATATCCAGAAGTTTGTCAAGGAGCACAAAGTGGAGCTCATGGAATACCTGGACAGAGCACCGGCACCTAAGCCGGAATAATTTTCTACATTTCTTCCGGACCGCCCTGCCCGGTGCCCGCCCCACCAAGCCGAAGGGGCGGGACCATTTGGAGCGGTTGAAAAAGTGCAAGGTGGTTTTTATGGTGAAATGACCGTGCGGCATTCCTCCCTGCATGTAACTTATCAGAGAAAAAGTCCAACCACCTCTCATGCATATTCAAGTCGAAGGAATCAGGGGGCTTCCGCTCATTCACCAGGGAGATGATCTCCCTGCTCTCATCTGTGAACGGACCAGATTCAACGAGGGGGATATCCTCAGTATCGCTTCATCGGTGTATTCCAAAGCGAAGGGCTATACGAAACGACTCACCGAGATTACCCCGACACCACGAGCCATCCGTATCGCAGAGCATACACGGGAAGATCCCAGGTTCATTCAAGCGGTCCTGGATGCATCGACCGAGATCCTCCTCGAATACCCGTTCGTGCTCTCCGAAATTTCCACGGGGCATATCGGTGTCCGGGCAGGGGTGGACCAGAGCAACATCGAAGATGAGATGGTGATATTTCTCCCACCTGATCCCATGGCCGCAGCGGATGAAGTCCGGGAAGCTGTCCGAGAGATTACTAGCCGGACGATTGGGGTTATCATTACGGATACCTGCGGGCGGTCGTTCCGCCGGGGCCAGACTGGCCATGCGGTCGGCTGGAGCGGGATGACTGCAATCCGGGACTTCAGGGGAGATACCGACCTCTTCGGTCATGTGCTCAAGATCACCGAAGAGGCGGTAGTCGATGAGATTGCCGGGTTTGCAAACTTCGTAATGGGAGAGAGCAATAACGGGGTGCCGGCCGTGGTCTTCCGCAACTGTGGGACCTGGACCGGACATGACGATCTCTACTTCAGGAAAGAGGAGGATATTCTCCGGAAACTGTTGGAGAACGCCCGATAGTGCGATTACATCCGGTCCAGGCGCCGCATAAAGAGGCCCTGGTATACTTCGGCAACCCATGGGTTTGCACCCGATACCCACGGATCCGTCCTCTCATCGGGATCCTCGAATTTGTTGCTCAGGGTCGTCCAGGTATCAGATGCCATATCACTCACCTTTTCCGCTCGACATTGGAATCCTCGTTCGTTGCTGTATCAACACACTGTTCGAGTGCTGAAACCATCTCGCGCAGTCCTTCGATGATATTCCTCATCTCCTCTGCTGTCCCTGCTGGACTGCCAGGGATCCCCCATTCCTTCCGCTTTAGTTCCTCGAGCGTGATATCAATCGTGGTGAGGTTCGTGCGGATAGTCCGCGATGCGGGGATTGCTTTATGGTTTCTCTGGACAGCAAAATCATCCAGGACCTGGACGAGCCGGTGCCGGATTGGCGGGATTGCGTCCCTGATCATCTGTCGTTTTTCTTTAGGGATATCGGGAACATTGCGGGGGAATGCTGACCCCACAGGTGAACCGTCAAGCACCTCCTCAATATCCATCAGCAAACCGTCAATGTATTCGAATGTGACGCAGAGCCACCGCTCCTGGTTCTCATCCAGGAAAGACGATTCATGTGCCATGTGTTACACCTCGTGGATGATCCTTCTTCTTCGGGAGTGTCCGTATCCGGTCCTGGACGTCCCCGACAAGGTCCATGAATCCCTCACCCAGTCCCCCTTCTGATAAATCCCTGATGATGGCCTGGACGTAAAGCTGGTAATAGAGGCACCATGCATTGAACTCCTCATCCTTTATCCCCTGAAGCTCGTTGACATAGAGACAAAGTTGATAGATTTCCCGGACCTTTTCTGGCGTATCATAGGTATCGATAATCTCGAAGAACGAATGGGATCTCTTGATCATGTCTTGAATGACGAGGTGTAGGTCTCCTGGAAGCGCTGCGAATGTATCGGCAAATAGCGGACCAAACCAGGGAGCCGTTCTGATAAGTGGGCGGATCTTCCTGAATTCGGGATAATAGTAAATTCTCCGTATAGCATCCCGTGTCAGGACAATCTGGTACCTGACTTCGCCTCTCTTTTCCGCCGGTACACGGGAAATGAACCTCGCATTTTCGAATGACTTTATCCACCGCTGAATTGCGGCGACTTTTGTGAATCCTGCCCCTTGGGCCAGTTCTATCTCAGTATGGGGTTTCCCATCCAGGAGGAGCCGCATCAATTTTTCTTTTACCGGAGATTTCACAATGCGTCACCAGTCATATCCATGATACATCTCGCTTCGATGAAGAGGCAAAGATCAATAATCCTGTTCCCAGTGCAGCAATAATCGCTGCGAAGGCGAATCCGGCAGTGTACCCGACGAGTGCCCAGATGAAACCAATGATGACGCTCGACACCAGGTCCCCAATCCCGTTCATAGTCGCGAGGGCTCCAAACCCAAGACCTCTCGATCGTTCTTCGATCATTTCGGCGGCAACCGCACTTTCCAGGGTATCCTCGGCGGCGATGAACAACCCGCATAAGGCAAAGAGCAGGGCGTACGCAAGAACATCCGGAGGTGCAAGTACAAACCCGATGAAGGTAAAGACGGCGATTGAGTACCCCGTGATGAGCATATTCCGTCTTCCGAACCGGTCTCCAAGGGCACCAAAGGGATACGAGGCTACGGCATAGACCACATTTCTCACCACGTACAATCCGGCCCCTGCTGCTGTTGCGTGCGCGAATCCCAGTGAAGGGGTCAGGCTGACGATCGCAAACGCGATGAGGAGCGTATGCGAGAAGTCTGCGATACCGAAGACCAGGACCGCTGCGAGGAACTCTTTGAACTTCAAGGGAAGCCCGGACAACGAGGCAGTAAGCGATCTGATCTCGCCCGATGGGGCAGGGTTTTTCTCTTTCACGAGGAGCCAGAACAGGATGAGAGCGATAAAGCCGGGGATGAGTGCCAGCCAGAATACACCCCGGATACCTACAGATGCAACGAGGGCAAGGGCAAGAAGTGGTCCGGCTATCGCGCCGAGCGTGTCACCGGCCCGGTGGAATCCGAATGCTTTTCCGAGATGATCCGGGTCAACCGATTTGGCGAGGATCGCATCGCGGGGTGGCCCCCGCATGCCCCGGCCAACCCATCCGATCAGCCGCCCGAAGAGGACGACCGGCCAGGACATCGCAATGGCGAGAAAGAACGGGAAGATCGCCGTGGAGAGGTATCCCCAGAGGGCGAATTCTTTCCTCTTGCCCATCTTGTCGGCGGAATGCCCTGATACCAGTTTTACAAAACTTGAAGCGCCGTCACTGATCCCTTCGATAACTCCCAGCGCATAGACCGGTGCCCCGATGAGGATCAGGAATGAGGGGAGAAGCACGGTCACTGCTTCGTGGCTCAGGTCAGAGAAGAAACTCGTGACCCCAGCGCCCACTACGGTGCGGTTCAGCCAGCCATGCTCATTATTCGAAGCCTGATCCGATTCTTCGCTCAATGATCCGTTCTCTATCTCATCGTGAATGGGTGTCACCTGACAAATGCACGCCGGCCCGCATACGTTGCGCTGCTGCCCATCTCCTCCTCAATTCGCAGGAGCTGGTTGTACTTCTCCACCCGCTCTCCCCTGGCCGGGGCTCCAGTCTTGAGGTGCCCGGTCCCCATAGCGACTGTGAAGTCTGCGATGAACGAATCAACGGTTTCCCCACTCCGGTGCGAGACCATGGCCCCCCATCCCCGGGAGTATGCCAGTTCGATGGCAGCGATTGTCTCAGTCACGGTCCCGATCTGATTCAGCTTGATGAGGACTCCATTTGCCACCCCTTCCGTGATCCCTCTTCGGATCCGGTCCACGTTCGTCACGAAAAGGTCGTCTCCCACCAGTTCCACCCGGTCGCCGATCTGCTGGGTGAGGCCTTTCCATCCAGCCCAGTCGTCTTCTGCGAGCCCGTCCTCGATGACCACAATAGGATAGGTGTCGACAAGATTCCGGTAATAGACGATCATCTCGCTGGCCGAAAGCGACCTGCCTTCGGTGCGAAGCTCGTACTTGCCCTGATGATAAAATCCGCTTGATGCCGGGTCCAGGGCAAATCCAATCTCTTTCCCGGGGATATACCCTGCTGCTTCGATGGCTTCGGTCATGAGGGCAAGGGGCTCCTCGTTTGATGACACGGCCGGCGCAAACCCTCCTTCGTCTCCGACACCGGTACTGAACCCTTTCTTTTTCAGGATGTCCCTGAGTGCCTGGTAGGTCTCACTCCCGTAGCGGAGTGCCTCACGGAAATCCGGAGCACCCCAGGGAACGATCATGTATTCCTGGAAATCGGATCCCTGCCAGTTGGCATGCACTCCGCCATTCATGATGTTCATCATGGGCACCGGCATGACCGCCCTGCCCGGTTTCTCCAGGTATCGCCAGAGGCTCATTCCTTTTGCCGTCGCCGCTGCCCGTGCTACCGCCATCGAGACTGCGAGGATACCATTCGCACCGAAAGTGGCCTTGTTCGCAGTCCCATCCAGCCGGATCATCAGGCAGTCGACCGCCTCCTGGTTGGTTGCGTCAATTCCGATCAGGGCATCGGCAATCTCATGGTTGACATGGTTGACGGCATTCAGTACTCCCTTCCCGCGGTACCGGTTCTTTTGGCCATCGCGGAGCTCCACTGCCTCATGGGTTCCCGTGGATGCCCCAGACGGGCAGGCTGCTCTTCCTATCATTCCGCACGCGAGGTGCACATCTGCCTCAACGGTCGGGTTGCCCCGGGAGTCAAGGATCTCCCGGGCGTGTATCTGGGTAATTGTGGTCGTGGTCATGGCCAGTTCCTCTCTCTCATATTCTGATCATTCTTCCTGGGGTTTATCCACATGATGCTCTCAAACGATGGGTACTTTCTTCAAGAATCGCGAGTGACTCTACCGCACGGGCCGTGAATTCCAGGGTCGGAGACCCCCCAAAGACTGACCGGACGAACCCGCCCGACTGATGGGCACAACGCTCGATGAATGCCCTGCATGCACCTGCATAACGGGGAGCATGTCCCTGGAGTGCCGAGAGTCGCAACCCTGCGTACAGGTGCTCGAGGTAAGGGGGCCGGCTCCCCGGTTTCCCGAGAAATCCGAACTCCGGGTCTTCGCAGGACCAGATGAACCGGGAGATTCCCAGGTTCTCTTTCGGGTAGCGGAGCATGACGAGGACCTCTGAGGCCTGCCAGGTGTCCTGCAGGGTAGCCTTGGGGAATCCGAATCCTCCGGATTCGACCTGGAACCGCAGGACAGTCGTGGTGATCTGGTCACTCCATTTCTCCGGCAAGGGGACCCGGAACAGCATGAAGAGGGAGAGCCAGGTATAGAGCGGTTCGAAGAGCGAGAAGCTCTCGATCACCTGGGTATCCGGGGAGATGCAGGGGATGCCACGGGAGATAAAAGGGGTGACCTCATAACGAGGAGATTTACCCAGAAGGTGGAGCCCTCGTCCGGCAAAGAGTGCCGCCGCATAGGAGGGATAGGATCCGTCTGGTTCCTGGAGGCTCTGCAGGAATGCGGCTGTCTCATCATCGTGAACCTTTTCCCCGAGCAGGGAGAGGATCCGTAGTGCATGGAAGGTATCGCCGGCATTCGGCTCGTCCAGCCGGTAGAAGCAGTACCCCCCCGATGGGCACCGGCGTTCCTTCACATACTGCACGATATTCGGGTGGAAGGGGGTGGTGACCGGGGGAATCTGGCAGGAGGTATCAGGGGTCATACCTTTGAAGACCTTACCGGTGCGAGCGCATCAAGAAGTACCTGCAGGTCCCCGGCTGCCTTCTGGAGATGTCGGGTCCGGTCCGCGATCTCATCAGCATGCTCTTTCCGTCGTGTATAGGCTGCTTCGATGGCCCCGTACGTGGCTTCAATGGTATGGGCGAGGTCTTCATCGAGTTCGCGGGAGAATACCCTGAACGCGGCATCGATGTTCTGCAGGGTGGCCCACCGAAGATTCTCGACATTATGGATAACGAGGGTCTGGATCTCCTTCCCGATCCGGGTCTTGATCCGTTTCTCACGGATCGAGCGGGGAAGTGCCTTATCGACAAGGTCTGGGGAGATGGTGCCGAGCACACCGGACCAGGACTTCCGCGATACCCAGTACGGTTCCCGGGCAAGGACGAGGGGGCTTGCAGCTGCAGGGGCGTGGTGCGGGATCTCGAAGATGGTTGATGCGGCCATCCGTATCGATTCGACCAGTGCAGCTGCCCGTTGCTGGTGGCCGGACAGGATCGCGATCAGTTCCCTGTCGAATTTGCCGGTGACTTTGCCGAGGGTATGCTCGAAGTAGACCGGGATTTCCTGAGCGATCGCGTCCTCCGCGACTTGGGCATCCAGCTCCCTGGTGGATGAGATCGCTGCTGCTGCAACGGTTTCCAGGTGTTGTTTCGAGGTCTCCCGCAACGCTGCACACCCGTCTTCAAGGAGCTCAACGATCCGCTTGTGATCACCGTTCAGGATGTCCTGTGTATGCTGGCGTTCCCGTTTCGCTTCGTCAATCTTCTTCTGGAAGAGGGCAAGACGCTGTTCGAGATCGGTGATGGGCATCTGGAGGGACCGCATCTCCAGGTTGACCTGGAGTGAGGTGTCAGAGAGGACATCGAATGCCTTTCCCCCAACCGCTTCCCGGAGGACCCGGTTCTTTTCCCGTGCCAGGAAATCGATGAGGTGCCCGGTAATCCGGGGGAGGCCGCTTGCGGCGAGCAGGGCAGTATCATGCTTCTCCTTTGCGGCGAGTGCCTGTTTTGCTGAGACGGGGAATATCTGGCCGTCGGATATTATTCCAACGCTCTCTGCAAGGACCTTCCTGAGGAACGCGAGTGCAGTCTCGCATTCGCTCTCGGAGAGGTAATCGATCTTGTTCAGGACGAAAAAGACCCGGGTAACCTTTTCCTGAACCTGCCGGAGGAACTCCACCTCGACTTCAGTAATAGGCGGGTCTGCTGATACCAGGAAGAGAGCGGCATCACACTGCGGGAGGAAGTTGAGGGTCATCTCGGTATTGTGCCGATGGGTCGACCCGATCCCAGGGGTATCGATGAGGACGACATCCTTGAGTATGGAGGAAGGGTGTGTTATCTCCACATAGGAGACTCCTTTCTCATTTTTCGGGTTTACGTTTTCAGAAACATACCCGAGGAGGGTCTTACTCATCCAGTTTGCATTGTCAGAGGGGTGGATCTCTTCCTTTCGCTGGTCCTGGAAGTGGACGTGGATGGAGCGCCCCTCGCCATACCTGATGAATGTCGGGATTGCGGTGAGCGGGATGACGGAGCTCGGGAGGATGTCCTCACCCAGGAGGGCATTCAGGAGTGTACTCTTCCCTCGCTTGAACTGCCCGAGGACAGCCAGCTGGAACCTGCCCTCGGCAAGTCGGTCCCGGAGACCGGTCAGGGTCTTTTCCTGTGGTTCCATGACAGGTCCCAGGTCGCGGAGGATGGCAATTCCCCGGTTCATGAGGGCAGGGAGATCCCTGAGTGTGGGATCCAGAAGTGTGGGAGATGACTGGACTAAGTTTGGGGGATTTGTTATCGGTTCGGGCATGATACTCCTCCAGGGTTTGGATATCCCGGTCACCTGACCGGACGGGTAGGAGTTATCAGCAGGACCTGCGGTTGAATGGTGAACTCCATCACCAAGATAGCATTGTTATGTCTTTACCGGATCCCTTAAAATTTCTCTTGAGGGAGTATGTGATAGTCGGCAGAGGGTTCGCAACTGGTCTAAGACGGCCCGGAATGTTCGTCTCCGCTCCATTCCGTCCGCTCCTCCTCTCGTCCGGTGCTCCTCCATTCCGTTCCGCTCACATACCGGTCCTGTCCTCTTCAAGGTTGACTATGAATGATGACGCTCCCGGTTTCGTCGTTTCACTCCTCCCCCAGCAGCTGCTGCCTCCCGCTCCTCGCACCATGCAACGCATCGTGCTCGTCACTGCGTATCGAAAAGCCACTGACGCTCATTGACTCGCAGCGATCGACCTCGTGCTGATGCACTCGGTAACCGGCGCTGCTCGGGCCGCTGCGGCCACCCACTCCCCCGGCCTCTCGTCTCTTCCAGGGGGGCACTGCTACCCCCTTCGCTCCTCGCCCCAGCGGGACGGCCTCCTCCTCTCCCAAGGGAGAGGCAGTGATCATGATGGATGCCCTTCGGGCCATGGCCTTCTCTGGGGCATTCTGGGGAGTATCACAGTGTCTCATGTAACAGCGACGAGCGGTCCGTAAAACGGTCCGCGAGGAGCGGGAGGGGGCAGCCGGTGATGAGGAGCCTGCGACGAAATCACGGGCGTCCACGTATCAACAGTGTGGGAAGAGATACCAGGGAGACGGTGCGAGCGGAACGGACCGGAGGGAGTGGAGCCGAGCACGGTCGACCGTCAGCAATCTCCAGAGAACCGGGGACCAGCGAGGAGCCCCCGGTTACTGAGGGCATCAGCCCGAAGTCGAGGGGCGAGGAGCGGACAGAGATCCCAGAGCACCGAGTGGGTGGGAAGACGGCCCCGGTTGCAGCTCGCTGAAGGCGAGCGGTCGCGGGCCGGCAGGCGGGCGGCGGTGGTGGGACCTGCAGGAGGGATACCAGAACAGAAATATGAAGGGTCGGCTATGTACTATTCAGCCGGGGCCGCGGCCGGTCTGAATACTTTAGTGATGCATTGTGGTTCGGACCGGAGATCTCCCCGGCGTTTAGGTCTGGTAGTCCTCGATGAACTGGCGCAGGTGGTCGTCAGTGACCCGATACTCGTTCCCGATCTTCACAGCTCGCAGTCTTTTTTGGTTGATCATCGCCCGGACGGTCCGGACGTTCAGTTTCAGCATCTCTGCAACTTCTTCCGTCGTGTAAAATTTTGGGGTGGTCATTGCCCCTCCATGAGGTCCGCGGTCACCTTCCGTAGGCGGACCGCGTCCCGAATCCTCTTCTCATATTCATTGGGCTGGCCGAAGTCACCATAGATCTTGATTGCTCCGCCCTTTCCCGGCGTCCCGATCTCAATGCTGTCCTGGAATGCCGGTCCCTCAATGATTTTTTTTACGATCACTTCTTCCATGGTGTTAGTCCTCCCAGGGGAGCATAATGGTAATCACCGGCTCTCCCTCATTACCGGGACCACATACTGCCATCAGGAGCACGTCCTCGGTGACAATAGATCTCGATTCTTTCATCATCACGAACAGAACCCGGAACTGTATGGTGCTGGCATGCCTGCTCCGTCTTGCAGCACACCTGAACATCCAGAGCAGGTCCCAGATCCTACCCTCCACGCTCTGGCCGGGAAGATCATTGAGGTAGGACGGCGCCAGGTAATCATCCCATACCGCCCGGGTCACGGCGACCTTGACCTTGATCCCTGCCTCGCAGACAATCTGGTCCGACAGTTCGACCAGGACCCCATCGCTGATGGCATCAGCCCGGGTGTATGCAAAGATGATCTCATCATTCGAGAAGAGGGGGGTGATGGTCATAATCACAGGTCCCCCTCTATGCCGATCTTAAAGGTCTGCTCCTCGTTCATGTACATCTCGCGGGACAACTTCCAGATCTCGTTGATTATCGCCCCCTCTAGAATCTGTTCAAGGGTCAGGTCGTTGTCAAACCGCCGGTTGAACTCTTTCCGCATGGCCTCCAACCATTCGAGGTTGTGGGAGGTGAACGCCACCACTATGGGCTGGCGTTCCTGGCTCTGCACGAGGACCTGCGAGCTCATGACGAGACCCCCGCGACAACTGCCGAAGCTGCTGCACCTGCAGGGCATCCCGGCTCGGGCTGCTCGACCATCATGGCGAGGTGGGCATATTTTTTCTCTCCGGACAAGATGCCCTTCACTTGGGACAA
>Ga0334889_1004553_pt1 | contig 12293 bp, 12 predicted proteins | sample GraSluR1_MG_2_FD_207222 | JGI IMG/M metagenome (GOLD analysis project Ga0334889, IMG submission 207222) | Sludge microbial communities from methane-producing bioreactor in Wageningen University, Netherlands - Granular Sludge_8_08-R1 | ecosystem: Engineered > Bioreactor > Anaerobic > Unclassified... | reverse complement strand
GGCGGGATGTTCCATTACCCGGCGATGACGGCCTCCACCACATTGATGGTGCCCAACAAACATCTCTCGCGGTTGGCGGGAGCCAACCAGACCCTGAATGGTACGTTGTCGATTGTGGCGCCGGTGCTGGGTGCGCTGCTGATGTCCCTGATGGATCTGCATTTTGTGATGCTGGTGGATGTGGGCACAGCGATGTTGGCCGTGCTGCCTTTGATTTTTGTTTTCATCCCCCAGCCAGAGAAGAAAGAAGGTACGGGAAACCCTGCCTCCATCTGGTCTGACATCAAGGATGCTTTCCATTACCTGCGCGGCTGGAAAGGGATGATGGCAATTATTGGCCTGGCGATGATCTTCAAGATTGCCCTGACGCCGGCTTTCTCCCTGCTTCCGCTGCTGGTTCAGGAGCATTTTAATGGCGGGGCGGGGGAATACAGTGCTGTTGAAGCTGCTGCCGGGGTAGGCATTCTGGTGGGCGGCTTGTTGCTCAGCGTGTGGGGCGGTTTTAAAAAGAAAGTTTACAGCATTATGCTGGGGTTGTTTGGTATTGGTGTCGGGATATTCTTGCTGGGTATGCTGCCTGGCGGGGCAATTCAATCAGCCGTGATGTTGGTTTTCTTCATTGGGTTGATGGTCCCTATTGTGGATGGTCCGCTGATGGCGCTGCTGCAGGGTACGATTGCCCCGGAGATGCAGGGGCGGGTGTTCTCTTTGGCAGGCAGTTTGTTTATGCTGACTTCGCCTGTTGGTCTGGCGATTGCCGGGCCGGTTTCGGATGCCTTTGGTTTGCAGGTTTGGTATCTGGCAGCGGGAATATTGTGTGCGGGATGCGGCGTGGCAGGGGTTCTGCTGCCTGTGATTCATTCGGTAGAAGAGGATGGGGAAGCGCATGCCGAAAGGCAGGCGGGAATTCCCGTTGAAGTAGAAGTGTAGAGAAAGCGATATGGGTAGTGAGCAAAAAGAGACGAGGTTTTCTTCGTCTCTTTTTGTTTTGATGGGGGATTTCCCCTGATTTTGATTGATTCCCCCGAAATTCACTCAAAGTTAAACCGTTTTGATGCCTCCTGTTTCGTAAAATATGTATGCTGGGTAGTTTTTAACACGCTGCCCGGTAAAAAATAACCTGGCATGGCAGACATTTATACGCCGCACAGCAGCAAGCAGGTAAAACGTTATGATATTTTCTTCAAAAATAATTGCAGCATCAACCGCAGAAAATTGGCGCAAACCGTTCTTTTTGATCTGGACGGGCCAGTCCGTTTCCCTGTTGGGCAGCCAACTGGTGCAGTTTGCCTTGATCTGGTGGCTGACGGTGAAAACCGGATCGGCGACCATGCTGGCGTTTGCATCTTTCTTTTCCTATTTGCCAGAAGTAATTTTGGCTCCGTTTGCCGGGGCGCTGGTGGATCGCTGGAACCGGCGCAGGGTAATGATTGCTGCGGACGGAAGCATTGCCCTGGTGACAGGGATGGTGGCCGTGCTTTTCTGGCTGGGATGGGTGCAGATTTGGCATGTGTTTGTGGTGCTATTTCTGCGTTCTTTGGGCAGTCTTTTTCATTGGACGGCGATGAAGGCTTCCACGTCGATGATGGTGCCGGAAGAGCATCTGGCGCGCATTGCGGGAATTAACCAGGCGGTATATGGCGGGGTCAATATTGCCGGGCCTGCCCTGGGAGCCTTGCTGCTGGGGGTGATGCCCATTTTTGGGGTGCTGTTTATTGATGTGGGCACAGCCTTGCTGGCGATCATCCCGCTGCTGTTTGTGCTCATTCCCCAGCCGCAGGAATCCAAGGAAGCGGTGACGGTGCGCAGCGTGCTGGTGGATGTGCGTGAGGGACTGCAGTTTGTGCTTTCCTGGCGCGGACTGTCCGTGCTGCTGGTGATGGCGGTGATGTGTAATTTCTTCTTTACGCCTTTGTTTACCATCCTGCCAATTTTGGTGACGGATTTCTTCAAGGGGGGTGTGTATCAGCTTGGCTGGATTGAATCCGCGTGGGGGGTGGGGGTGGTGGCCGGCGGTTTGATCCTGGGAGCATGGGGCGGGTTCAAACGCAAGATCACTTCTGTGCTGGCCGGGTTGATCGGGATGGGGCTGGGCATGCTGCTGGTGTGGCTGGCTCCGGCGGATTTATTTGTGCTGGCGCTGGTGGGGATGGCTTTCGCTGGCGTGAGCCATCCGATCACAAATGGGCCTTTTCATGCGATCATTCAAAGCCGGGTGGCTCCGGAGATGCAGGGGCGGGTGTTCACCCTGGTCGCCAGCCTGGCGACGGCGGCAGTGCCGCTTTCGATGCTGGCAGCTGGCCCGGCGGCGGATGCCTTCGGCCCGCGGGTGTTATATGCCTTTGGCGGGGCGGGTTGTTTGCTGATGGGAGTGGCCGGCTTTTTCATGCCCGCCATGCAGCATCTGGAAGATTGAAAATAGAAAGGTTGAGGGGATGTAGGGGGAAATTTCAGCGAGCCGGTTGCGGAGCCGGCTCGCTGGTTGATTTAAATCAAAATCGCTTTGCCCGCCGCCAGCAGGGCGAAGACGATGACGACGGTTCCCACCACCAGGGCAAAATCGCGCGCAGGGCGCTGGTCAAAAACGTGATAGCCGTCCGAGATTTGTTTCAGGCCTAACTGCGGTCCGCCGAACCAGCCGATTGCCAGTCCGCCTAGCAAGCCGCCGAGATGGCCGAAATTATCGATGCCTGCCGAGAGACCGAGGGCCAGGTTGACCAGGATGGTGGTAGCAATATTGGTCAATGCGCCGCGCGGGTTGACGAAGAAGCGCCGGTTGCGATAGATGAGCATGGCATAGGCGGCTACCAGACCGAAGATGGCTGTGGAAGCGCCTAAAGAATTTGCGGCAGTGAAAAGATAGGAAAGTACATTGCCGGTAAAAGCGGTAGCGAGATAAAGCGCCAGGAAGCGCCCGCTGCCGTAATGTTTTTCCAGTCCGGGGCCGATGCGGGAGAGAAAATACATATTGAAACCGATGTGCAGCAGCGAACCGTGCAGCAGAACGGGGGTCAGCAGCCGCCAGACCTGTCCCTGCAGGATAAAGGCATTGATCTTCATTCCCCAATAGGCGAAATAATCTGCACGGAGGAGGAGATTGCTGGCCGATTGCAAGAGATAAACCAATACGGTAATGCCAATGATCGCCCAGGTGACCCACACCCGGTTCAGCGGCGGGTGGATGATGATTGGCGCGGCTGGCGGAGGAGTATCCGCAGGGTTTTCGGGAGGATAGTCATTCGGGCCGGTGGGGAGGATTGGGTTCATAGGGTGATCTTTCGGGGGTCGACGCGCAGGTGTTCGGCTTCGATGATCGCGACGATCTGGTCTGCGGCCTGCTCCAGTTTGTCCTGGGCATTGGTGACCACGTAGTCAAATTCGGGGATGCGTTCCAGCTCCTGTTTGGCGGTGGCAACGCGCAGTTGCAGGCTTTCCGGTGTTTCGCTGCGCCGTTCTTCCAGGCGTTGATACCATTCCTGCTCACAGGCGGGGACGAGGAAGATGAGGATGGCTTCCGGGCAGAGCTGGCGCACGTAGGTTGCGCCCTGTACATCCAGGCGCATGATCACGTCTTTACCGCTGGACAGGGCCTGACGAACCTGGTCTTTGGGAACGCCTTTATACTGGTCGTAGACAACGGCGTATTCGATCAGTTCATCCTCGGCAATCATTCGTTCAAATTCTTCCGTTGAGACAAAGAAATAATTGACGCCATGAACTTCGTCCTCGCGCGGGGCGCGGTCGGTGGCGGTGATCACAAAATGGAAGGGCAGACGCAGTTTTTGCAGGGAGTGCAGCACAGCATCCTTGCCAACGCCGGACGGTCCAGAAATGACAACCAGCAGGGGCTGCGGGTGGAGTACATCGAATGATATTTTTTGTTTGGGGGGGGTGGTCATTGTCGTTGCCTCTTCCTGTTCAGTTTCTAAGTGATATGATTATAATGGATATCGGAAGATTTTCAGTTAATAAACACTTGTGAGAGAGAAGCATGCCCAATTATGGTTATCGTTGTATAGATTGCAAACGTAAATTTGAGGTTTTTCAGACCTATGCGGCTTATGGCAAGGAGGCGGTTATCTGCCCGCACTGCCAGAGCAGCAATGTGCGGCGCAAGTTCAACCGCGTGCGGGTGAAGAGCGGCGGCCACAGCCGTCTGGAAGCCATGGCGGATCCATCCCGCCTGGCGGGGATCGATGAAGACCCGCGTGCATTGGGTTCGATGATGCGCGAGATGCAGCAGGAGTTGGGGGAGGAGATGGGCGGCGAATTTGACGAGGTGGTTGACCGCCTGAACAAGGGGCAGTCTCCGGATGATATTGAGAGCGAGATGCCGGATTTGGGGGCGGAGGGAGATACCCCTTTCTAACCCTGACGCTGTGGGGACTGTGTGCCCTCAGCATTGTAGCAACCTTGCTGTCAATCGTTTCCGTATGCACGCGGTAACCACTAAAGTGGTTATTACAATTACTCGTTATATCTGAACGAAATTGTTCGCGGGGGAACCTTTTCCAAAGGAATCTGCCTTACTCAATCGCTTTTAGCAAATCATCAAATGAATTCATTCTGCCCATACGGCGCACGAAGACGGCCAGGGAGTCGCTTTGGGCGCGCAGTTGGCGCACAGCCGGGCCGACGGGGTCGCTGCCGGCGGCACCGCCGGGCTGGTCGGCATAAGCGCCGTGGAAGGCGAAATATGCCTGGTTCAGGCGGCGGATGTGGTAGCCATTTTCCCACAGGAACTGGCGGCGGGTTTCCATATAGGCTTCGGCTTCCTCGATCTTGCCCCCGGCCAGCAGCTCATCCACGGTAATGCGGGTTTCATGCATTTCCGCACGGAAATCGAAGGCCGGTTCTTCTGGCGGTTCCATGTCTTCGATACTTATGGCGGTATCCTCTTCGACAGGAGCGGGCGGCAGTTCCGGCGGCATATATTCGGGGTAATACCGGGCGATGACGGCATCCCGGATCTCTTTGCCGGCAATATTGGCGGTGGTCTCGTTCATTGTGCGCAGTTCGGGGGTAGTGTCGTAATTCATGCCCAACGGGCGCAGGGTGAGGAAGTTGTGCATCCATTCATGGGCAATCACTTCAATATACCAGGGCAGGTTGCTGGTCTGCTGCACCATCGTGGGGTAAGCGCCCATCCCGCCAATTGGTTCCACCAGGGCAGACACATTCATGTCGGTTTCCACAGCGTTCTCCAGGGCGATGATTTCGTCCAGGGTCAGGTCGGTGATCAGGGAAATGTTCGCATCCTGCTGGATCGTGTCACGCGGGGAGACGATCAGCACCACCGGCAGGGGGGTGGCATGGAAAAGCACTGGCGGGACAGGCTGACCGGCAGCGGTCAGGCGGGCTTCGGCCAGCAGCTCGCTGACCTGCTGCTGAAGGATGGTTTCACAGATAGGGGAGATGATAGCGTCGATGTAATAGTAGTCAGCCAGGTCATCCTTGAGGGGTTGGGTGGTCAGGTCAGGGTTGGTCTCGGCCGGGTCGCTGTAGATGATTTCCAGAGCAGATTCGAATTGATTGATGGCGCGGGTGAGCTCAATGCAATCTGTCACCAGGACGTGCTGCATTTCAACGGGGAGGTAGTCTGCCAGACCAAAGGCAGCCTGCTGGTTCTTGCGCAGGAAGGCATCCCAGATCCAGGTGGTGTAATTAAACTCGATCGAACGGGTGTATTTCCGTACCAGTTGCGCCCTGTTGTCCATCGGGACAGTGCTGGTTGTGGTCAGCAAAATGCTGGTGAGGATGACGAAAATAAAATACAGGCGTTTTTTTAATTTTATCAACACGTTTGGTTACCGTTATTGCTTAATGAATTTGGCCTATGGCATATCAATAAATTATACATGTTCTTCGGGAATCTCCTTGGTTTTCCACATGTAAGCTGTAAAAATGCATTTTGCAGACAAGCCACTTTGTGTGGTCGGGTTGTCACGAAGATTTATACCAAATCTAAATTCTCAACAATTGTAGATGCCATCATGGCCCCCTGTTTATAAAGACAAGGAGCCATCCAGGTTTACTAATCCAACTTCTTCATTCTATTGCGCTGAATTTTTTTGATTGGGACGATCAAGGAAAAATTTCATTAGCACGTGTATGACGTTTATTCCATGTCCAATAAATTGCACTCAATAGAAAAAACAGCCCTCCGACAATATAAAAATACCAGCCAGGCATGACCGGCATAAACCGGATTCCCAGGGTGAGCAGGCCTGCTATTACCCCGAATAGCCATCCTAAAGAAAAGCGTGCTTGTTCAACTTCATTGAATACCCTCTTACCGGTTTTACTAACAAGTAAGTAAATGCCAGGGATTAAACCCGCCATTGCAAGTAAAAACCAGGCTCCCAGCCAGGGAGTAACGACCAAAAATTTCTGCATTCGATAAACTTCCGCATAGACTGAGAAATCAAGATAGGTCATGACAAGCATGACTACTTGTACAGTCAAATAGACAGGCAAGATTTTGATTATCCGCTCTCTTTCTTTGTTAAAATCACCTTTTATCATGACTTCCTCCAATTATTGAACCAAATTCACTGCCGCTATTCGAGAAGCAACCTCGGGCATTTCAAATACCCGAATATTACGTTCAATAAATTGCTTGAGCAGCCAGCAGCCTTTTTCGGTCAAGTGATAATATTTCCGATCTGGACCTTGATTGGAAGGCCTGGTCTCGCTGTCAACGATTCCGACTTCCTGGAAACGATTGAGTGCACGATAGATGCTGTTATCATCGACAGAAATTGTTTTTTGGCTGATCTCTTCAATCAGTGATCCCATTTCAAAAGGATAACTGGAACGCTCATGAAGCAGCAATAAGATCCAAAAGCTTAACAACCCTTTCTTGTAAGTCGCTTCCCATTTCAACAATAAGTCTTCATCTTTCATTATTCCTCCTTTGGATTACTACTCCTATAGTATAATAGTTTTCAAGAAAAGTCAATACTTTTCGTGCTCCTTTGTTAATATACTCCCGATTGTTTTGGTGAAAAATCGATTAAAATAGAATGAAGAGTGTATTTTGATGGGAATCATAACGGGCTTTGTGAACAGCCTGAGGAAAGGAATCCTCAATTTGAGGTGGAAAGTATGACGAAAAAAAGAAAGACGATTATTATTATTGTTTCTGTTGTGATTGTGCTGGCGGTTGCTGCGTTTTTTGTGGCCAATCAAGCACAGAAGTCGAATGCAGCCAACGCTGCATTTGAGACGGTGACACTGGAGCGCGGCGAGCTGATCGCGTATGTGGGGGCAACTGGCACGGTGCGCGCCAACCAGACTGCCCAGTTAACCTGGCAGACCAGCGGGCGCATCGAGAATATTTACGTTGAATTGGGTGAGGAAGTCCAGGCCAGTCAAGTGCTGGCCGACCTGGCACAATCTTCGCTGCCGCAGTCGGTGATTCTGTCGCAAGCAGAACTGTTTTCGGCAAAGAAAGCTTTAGAGATGCTGCAAGACTCTGATTCTGCACGCGCTGCGGCACAATTGACGCTGGCGCAGGCGCAGATCGCTTATAACAATGCGGTGGAAGACCGCGAGAGTTACGATTACCGTCGTGCCAGCGAAAATACGCTGGACGGTCTGCGGGCGAATTATATTCTGGCACAGGATGCCGTAGAGCGGGCCGAAGAATTATATGGCTGGGTGGAAGACAGCGCCGAAGATGAGCCCAACCGGGCGATGGCACTCTCTCAGCTTTCGCAGGCGCGCAAGAATCGCGACCGCGCCCTGGCAAACCTGAATTATGCGATGAGCAAACCAGATCCGGAAGATGTTGAGCGGGCGGATGCCCAGGTCGACGTGGCGCTGGCCCAGCTGGAAGATGCCAAACGTGAGGTGGAACGGCTGAAAGGCGGGGTCGACCCGGAGGAGATTGCTGCCGCGGAAGCGCGTGTGGCGGCGATTGAAGCGACCTTGTCCTACAAGCAGCTGGAAGCGCCATTTGCCGGAACGGTTACCCAAATTAATGCCAAGGTTGGTGATCAGGTGGCGCCGGGAACGCTTTCCTTCCGGGTGGATGATAGCTCGCGCTTGCTGGTGGATATTAATGTTCCTGAGGTGGATATCAATCAGGTGGAGGTGGATCAGCCGGTGAAGATGAGCTTTGATGCCATTTTGGGCGATGATTTTTCCGGCAAAGTAATTGAGGTTGCCCGGGTAGGAACCGTTTCTCCCAACGGTGTGGATTTTCGGGTGACGGTTGAAATCGACCGGGAGGTTTGCGAAACCTGTGATATCCGCCCCGGCATGACAGCTGCAGTGAACATTGTGGTGGAAAAGCTGGCGAATGTACTCCTGGTTCCCAATCGGGCCGTGCGGTTTGAAGAAGGCAGCCGGGTTATTTATGTCCTGGGAAAGAGCGGGATGCCTGAAGCGATGAAAATCGAGATTGGCGGTACTTCGGATGCGTACAGTGAAGTGCTGAGCGGCGATGTGCAGGAAGGCGATGTGGTCGTGTTGAATCCGCCGCGCACATTCAGCCCTCCCGGAATGATGGGACAGTGAGATCAAATGGATGACTTTGTCATTGAAGTAGAGAATGTAAAGAAAATTTACCAGATGGGTTTGGTGGAAGTGCGTGCCCTGGACGGGGTTACCTTTCATGTGCGCCGCGGGGAAGTTGTGGCGATCATGGGCCCCTCCGGCGCGGGCAAGTCGACCATCATGAATATTCTGGGCTGTTTGGACCGTCCCACTGAGGGCGAATATACCCTGGATGGAGAGCCAGTATCTCAGTTGGATGATGATCAGCTTGCTGATATCCGCAACCGCAAAGTGGGGTTTGTGTTTCAGAGTTTCATGCTGCTGCCGCGCCAGACGGCGCTGGCCAATGTGGGGCTGCCGATGCGTTATGCCGGGGTTGCGTCGAAAGAGCGCCATGAACGTGCCAGGAAATCCCTGGAATCCGTTGGTCTGGGAGATCGGATCACGCATAAACCAACCGAGCTTTCCGGCGGTCAGCAGCAGCGTGTGGCGGTTGCGAGGGCACTGGTCAATGATCCGGCCATTATTATGGCGGATGAACCAACTGGCAACCTGGATTCAAAATCTGGCAGGGAGATCATGGAACTGCTGCTGAAATTGAACCGCGAGCGCGGTACGACGGTGATTGTGATTACCCATGATGAGAAGATTGGCTCACAGGCACAGCGCGTGATCCGGCTGCGGGATGGCTTATTGGTGGAGAACGGCGCATGAACATTTTGCAAGCGATATATGAAGCATTGGAAAGCCTGAACGCCAACAAAATGCGCTCCGGATTGACGGTGTTAGGGATTGTAATCGGCGTGGGGGCAGTGATTGCGATGCTGGCGGTGGGTCAGGGTGCACAGGATACGATCACCGGTGAAATCTCGGGGATTGGTACGAATCTGTTGTTTGTGTTTTCCGGCAATTTTAATGAAGAAGTACGCAATGTGCAGCCGTTGACCGTTGGCGATGCAGAGGCGATTGCTGATCCGTTTCAGGCACCTTCTATATTAGGCGTGGCGCCATCCGTCAGCAAGAACAATGGCGTATTGTCTTTTGCGGGCGAAAATGTGAAGGCTGAGATTGTGGGCAGCACCCCGGATTATTTCAGTGTGCGCAATTTTGAGCTGAGCGAAGGAGAAATCTTTAACCAGGATCAGGTGCTGGGGCGGGCTTCGGTAGCCGTGATTGGGGCCGATGTAGCTCAAAATCTGTTTGGCCGGCAGGATGGGATCGTGGGCGAATCGATTCGGATTGAAGGGCAGCCTTTTCGCGTGATTGGGGTGATTGTGGCCAAAGGCGGCGGAGGCAGCTTTGGCAGCCAGGATAATTTTGTGGTCGTGCCGCTCTCCTCGGCACAGACGCGGTTTGTGCGCCGCTCCGGGGATACTGTGGATGTGATCTACATGCAGGCGGTCAATGCGGATACCGTCGATTCTGCGGTGTTAGAGGTCGAGGATATTTTACGGGTGCGCCATCGCATCACCTTTGGCGCGGATGATTTTACCATTTTTACCCAGAAAGATTTTGTGCAGACGGCGCAGTTGATCACCGGTACGTTTACCGTTTTCCTGGGCGGCGTGGCGGGTATTTCCCTGCTGGTAGGCGGGATTGGCATTATGAATATTATGCTGGTTTCGGTCACGGAGCGCACCAAGGAGATTGGTTTGCGCAAGGCGCTGGGTGCGCGCAAGCGGGATATCCTGATCCAGTTCCTGACGGAATCGGCTTTGTTGAGCATGTTTGGCGGCCTGATTGGCATTTTGGTTGGATGGCTGCTGTCGGTAGGCGTCGATGTGATTGCCAAGGCGAACGGTACGCCGCTTAACCCGAGTATCGGTTTGCAGGCTGTTTTGCTGGCAACCCTGTTCTCGGCGGCGGTGGGCATCTTCTTTGGCATTTATCCCGCTAACCGCGCCGCCGGTCTGGAGCCGGTGGAGGCCTTGCGGCACGAGTAACTGCAGTGTAGAATGTATATGTGACTCCACTGCAAAAAGGTGTCTCGATTAGATAAGAAGCAAAAACTTTAGGTAAAATAAAGTTCTGTTCAAACCAAATACCAAACCCCCACAACCCACAATAACAATTATAGAGACGTCGCTAAGAATATTGACGGAATTGTGACATTACGCCCAGGAGAAAATATGAAAAATCATCTCAATCATGGTTTTGTCATCAAACCAATGGAGCGTATCTTGCCTCTGTGGGTGATCGTAGGCTTGGCGCTCTCAGCCTGTTCCGGAGCCGCTGCCCCAAAAAATCCCCCTTCGACAATCGAAAATTTGACCGAACCAGCAGCGGATGCCGTGCCATTGAGAATTGCTCCACAGATTTGCGAAAATGCAGCCGAACCGGGGTTTCCACCTGAAGGATTGCCTTACCGTCCTTACAACGTTTCGTTCATCGAGGGTGGAACAGTTGAGGATGGGGACTTTCTGTTTGATCTGTGGGTATATTGTTATCCAATGTTGGAACCCAACTTGAAGGCCCCGACACCGGAACCCCTGTTGACGATTGTCAAAGGGCTTGGAGTTTATGGAGGATGGTATTATGGCGGCCCCAAAGTCGAGGGATTTACACAGGACTATTGGGGAATGGAGCCAGAGGTTTTGCGGGTATCAGGCGTTGATGGGCCGCTGTCTGAAGCGAGCACAAGCTACTGTTCTGGGATTAACATGACCCGGGAAGAGCTTGTTGAATTTGTAGAAAGCGGAGAACCTTTCCACTTTCAGATTCGAATAGAAAGTCCAGTTGGTGTTCATGGAGCAGTTTTGGAATTCAACCTGGAGCCCTCGTTGGAAGGGTATATCCCTATGAATATTACTGTAGCACCATGGGGCAAATAATTCTCAAAAAGGAAACCAATGTCTAAGAAAGTTAAGTGCTTTGTATTGACTGCATTGACTGTTTTGCTTCTGGGAAGCCTGGCTTTTACAACTTATGAGGTTCCCCCAACCTCACAACCTGATTATATTCCCTAGAACTGACTGTGACACCTTATGGTCAGACTGTTAGCGGATATCCCTGGCACGCTGGTTGGGATTTGTATATTTCCGGTGGACGACAAGGATCCTATTGTCTTCTTGTAGATTGGGGCGATTCTTTTCGCGATTGGGATTCTTGTGGGTATGTTCCTGGAGCACACTATACCATAATACATGACTTCATTTATACATTGCGCCGCAGACGCTCGTATTTTTCATCCCCCAGAAAAAATCGCAGCTCTTCTTCAAAGGTTTCCAGCAGGAGGATGGGCTGCGGGGCAGGACGCAGACAGCTTCCTTCTTCGGCCAGCAACAGCTCGGTTTCATCGATGGTGATGCGGTCTTCGTCGTCCAGATCCAGGGGGTGGAGGATGCAGTAGAAGGGTTTCCACTGCCAGGGATGATGGCCGCTGGCTTCGCTGGCAACCTGCAGGGCACACTTATGGTCACTGCGCAGGAAGACGCAGGCGGTGCCGCCATAATGGTCGGGGGCATCCACCACATCGCTATGTCGCACTCGTCCGCTGGCGGAGAAAGGGTCTGCATCGCGCCGCTCGTCAAACCAGGTCGCGGGGTCTCCCTTGCCGGCGGGCATGTGCGGGGCAATGCGCTCAGCATTTGCCAGCAGGATTTCCACTTCCTTTTCGTCGATCCACACGCCATACAGACAGCAGGCGGCGCGGCAGTTGTGCAGCTTGCAGCGCTGCATGGGTTCGGATTGCAGAAGGCGGGGGTTGATTTTCATTTTCATGGGGGGAATTCTAACATAGTCGTGCAGCGCAGGCTGAGCCTGTCGAAGCCGGAGCGGTACGGGGGGATGAG